>Ga0137420_1426813_pt1 | contig 9745 bp, 17 predicted proteins | sample CZODoug3_1_2_16f_FD_122167 | JGI IMG/M metagenome (GOLD analysis project Ga0137420, IMG submission 122167) | Vadose zone soil fungal communities from Angelo Coast Range Reserve, California, USA - CZODoug3_1_2_16fungal (PacBio error correction) | ecosystem: Environmental > Terrestrial > Soil >... | reverse complement strand
GTGCCGGCCGCGAAGCGAACCTCGAAATGCGCAAAGAGGCCATACCTTAAGGTTCGCGTCTATTCCAATCCTCCCACCAAATTGGGCAAGAGTGAAGCGGACCTGGCACGCGATTTGAAATTCAATCCATCTCAATGCGAGATATTGGAGTTTGCCGTTGCGTTCGACCTGAATGACGACCGGATCGCCGGATTTGAGATTGTGGACCAGCCCTGCAACTGGGAAATCGACTGCAGCGGGTGCGATCGACTACGTGAATGACGGCGCCCGTCTGCAGCCCAGTCTCCACCGCGTTGTCCCGCCGGTCTGGGCCGATCACTACGACTCCGTAATCGCTCGAGCGTCAGGAGCAGTATCTGACCTGCCGTCCAGGTTTGTGACAAAATGCTCAGCCTCCGGATCAAGATCTTCTGCAGATCAGGAATGTCGGCCAACTCGCTAGTTGTCGTGGTACACGTAACGGGAACATTGAAGGACATCGCTCGTGCCACGAAGCACCTCGATTTTTAAGACCTGGTCAGAGGGATGCAGTAGAGTGCGGCTATGAAGTCGGGAAGGCGAGGATTTGGCGGTCATCGATGGCAAGCGCAATGTCCCAATTTTCAGACCCGCTGCTTCGCCGTGCCTTCAGGATGATCGGAACGATTGCTCCCCAGCTCCTCGCAAGACCGGCCCACCGCTAGCGTGGGGTAATATTCTGTACCGTTGCGGCGATCGCAACGCGCTGCACATGGCCAGACTTGCGAAGCTCTGATAGTCAAATTAACGATGGACGCGGGGATGGCGAAAAGCCAGCCTTCGCTGCCGCCGCCTTCGCTTAACATCAAGGTGTTAATACCAACCACATTACCGTCGATATCTACCAACGGACCGCCATGTTTCCCGGATTGAGCGCTGCGTCAGTCTGGATATAGCCATGGGATTATCTGAATCGATTTGCCTGGCGACTAGCTGACCACCCCCATGTTACGGTATTCGCAGTCCTTCGGGACTGCCGATTCGAAGACCCAACTGCCCTGGCGGACGCGCACGTCGTTTGCCCAGAGGAAACAGTAGGCAAATGCGTCGCCTCCACCTTGAGAAGCGCCAAATCGGATTGTTTGTGTCCCAACACTTGGCATCCAGTATCTGGTGGCGTGGATAGGCTGACTTCGAGCGAAGATGCTGCGGGTCGGCGGCGATGGCAGGATGACCCGCACGCGTTGCGCTCCTTCCACCACGTGGCATTCGTGATGATGTGCCGTCAGAATCGACGATGATTCTGTGCCGATGGATGCTGGCGGACGATTCGCGCGGTGGGTGTGTCCATGATCCCCAAAGGGCCATACCATTAACCCACATCTGGACACCGCGGTGTAACTTTCGAGATGAGGCTTCGAGAGAGCTTCCAGAGCTCGCAGAAATTCGATGTGCTGGCGCCTTGAGACGAGGCGGATGCATCGGGCGCCGTGCGAACGTGTCGACTGTGCAAGCGCAGAGGTAGACGCAAAGAAACAAGCGACGATGCCGTATTCATCCATCGGAATCTCGTCATAGTTTGAAAGACTTCTAGACCCGGTTTGGCGCCCAACGCAGATCCACTGTCCATGGCGTATGTTTTTTTGCAATACATCACCAATACCAGTAATGAATTGGAACAGCCTACGAGGCGCCACTGGATTCCAGGACAGCAAGCGCGTAGAATCTCAATCGCCATAGATCAAGGTCAGGCCGACAAAGATAAGCATTACGGGATGTTCCGGCACGCCGAAAAAACGTCAGCGCCAAGAATGCTGAGAAACGGAAAGCTATCCCATCCAGCCATCCGGCTGGCGCTGGAAATCGATATATCGCGGTAGGACATCGCGAACAGTGAATGCCGTAGGCTGTGAAAGGCCAGGCCCGCCATGTATAAAGGAGCCGCTTTGCCGAACACGTTGAACCAGGTCAGTCCAGTCAGCAGATAGAGGCTGTGAGAAATGCATGAACCCGGCATCCAGAAACCCCATATGCCAGCGTCCGGTTGACTCGGGACTGTCGTCGGAAAACCAAACAAGGCTTGACCACCCCCAGATGAAGTAGCCGTACCCAAGCAAAAAAACCGATGGCGACCGGCACGAACGCGGAACTTGCAAATGTGATACTTGCGCTTCCATTTTTCCTCACTTTCCAATACGGCGAGTGCACGTTGTGTTCCATCAAAAGTAAGATTTGACAGAGAGCCAACAGGGCAATAGATCGATTCACTTAAGACCTCCGTTTTACTTGGACATCCACTTCCGGCAGAAAGATGGCAGCGTCGAGACCGTCCAAATACCGACGCACTATCGGCCCGCCGACCTGAGACTTACGTCTTGTATTTCTGAACCATAAAACCTTGGAAAGTGTCGTGCTAGCGGGAGGAGAGGTTTGGAGAGCTGCATGCAATGAGTCGCGATGACGTGGCGGGGAAAGCTGACCACTAGGATGACTGGGTGAGTTTCCGCGAAGTCCTCTGGTTGATACAGCAAACGGGCTATGTCAGAGTCGCAACGCTGTCGGAGAAGTGACCTGAAAAGGATGGAATCGTATGGCGAATAAAAGATGAAAAGTGCGCACACATACGTGCCTGTGTGAGTAACAGATGGAGAAGAATACTGCGGAGAAGGCTGTCGTGATCGCGGGAAGCGAAGACGTGAAATCGCATGTCAATGCGACATCGGCATGTCCACTCACATTCGGCGCTTCGCGCCTCGTAGTGCCGCTACTGGCCGGCTGATAATGCCACGTCTGGCGGACCATAACCGTGATGCGGTCCAGCCTTAGGAGAATTGATCATGAGTTTCTAAAACAGAGTTTGTGGTTTTGCTTTCTTGCTGCCTTGTGTTGGCCAGTGCGCCGGTAGGGTTCGCCGCTCAGACGGAGCATCCACCGCATCACCGCCGGTTCAGACAGCACCACCGCCGGTCCAGGCGCGCAAAACACCGGAACAGTTGCAGCAACTCGTCGCGCCGATCGCATTGTATCCGGGACGGCCTTTGGTGCGCAAACATCCTCGCAGCGGCCACTATCCGACCAATTGTGGAAGCAGACCGGTGGCTGCAGCAAACACGACAATTGAAGGAGAACACTGGGCCAGGAAGTCGATAAGCAACCCTGGGATCCCAGAGTGAAAGCCCTCGTCGAATTTCTTCGGTGCTAGCCAACATGGACAAGAATCTCTCCTGACTCATCGCTTGGCGATGGTACGTGAACAACAACAGCAAGTGATGACGCCGTTCAGGTCATGCGTGAACCGCCGGAGAAACGGGGAACTTAAAGAGCACAGTAAAAAACACAGGAAAAGGTTACTACAGGGGAAGACCATTGTGATCGAACCAGCCGATCTGAGGTCGTCTACGTACCTGAGTATGACCTTGGATCGTGTATGGGCTCCGATCGGGATCTGGCCAGGCTGGTATCATATCCGGACTGTTTCTCGCCGGTCCGGGGATTGCGTTTGGGTTGGGCTTTGAGTCGGCTTCTATGGCGGGTTTGGCTGGGGATGGCACCACTGGGGATCGGACTGGCATCACCACGATGTTATTTACAACACAACACGTACGTTATCCACAGCAGAGTTTTCGTCAACCGCAACAACTCAATCGCGCCGGTGATTCGGGGAAAAAGCGGATTCGTGGGGGAGTGGATTTCACGGCAGCCCTGCGGCGGCGGGGTTTCGCCGCACCTCAGCATGGATTCACGGCTCGCATACGCCAGCCTGCAACACTCCACGCGTTCGGCGATTTATCATGGAGGAGGACAAGAGGCTTCTCGCTCGCGGGCAATCAGCTTCGGTGGAGGTTTCCACGGAGGCGGAGGATTTCACGGTGGCGGCGGTAGTCACGGTGGCGGTGGTCACCGGTAATCCGGTTCGCCTGAAACAAAAAACTTACGAGACGGAGAATGAAATTATGCGCACTACGAATCTGACACGAAGCAACTCTCAGACCGAGGCTTGCAGGGATGGCTGCGATGGCTACCCTTACCCTTGCTGATCCTGGCATGTGTAATCGAGTTTCGCTCAGGAATCCAACCGAGAACCTTCTCATGCCGGCGGAAGCGCTCAAGCCTTTTTCAGCTGTGATAGTGAGAATGAGCAGGCAGTCGAGGCGATCGTGGAGCAGGCAGGGAAGTCACTTCGTCGAGCGACGACGCGAGGACAACTGGAGCGCGAGCAGTTTCTGCAAGAATACGAGGAGATTGCACGCCTGGTCCGAGAACCGGACGGCCGCAGGTTACTGTACATCGGTCAGAAAACTGGCCTTCCCGATCCGCTCGTGTCAAAGACGGCGATGGTACTTCGATTCGAGACCGGTACGCAGGAAATCAAGTTTCGGAGAATCGGGAGAAAATGAGGCTACCGCGATTGCAGTGTGTGAAAGATTCGAATGGGAAAGAATGAAAGAGACGCAAAGGCAGCCAAGCGAAGACCCGATCACGCAATTCGCTCAAAGCCTGTTCGCGGCCAGAGCAGCGATGCGACAACACAGGGTCCGATCCTTTCCATGGTACTCTTTCGAATTGTGAACAGGGGGGTCTGCATCGGACGTGAGTGGGGCTGCAAAAAGAAGCGAGGTTTGACTTTGGTCGCGTATCCGATGCAGTACCAGTCATCAGGTGTCAAGACCTTCGTAGTCACTCAGAGGGGGGTCGTCTTCGAAACGACCCGGGCCGGAACAACGACGGTCGCCCACAGATGAAGGCCCGCAGCGCTCGATGGCATCCGGCGGCGTGAAGGGTTAAACACATGAGCCCGCCGCGGCGCGATTCACGCTGGGCTGAAGCTTTTCCCCACTGCGGGGTGTTCGAATGCGACACGGGATTTTGATTAAGACCATGCGACGCAACCGGACAATCCAAACGATATCGAGCGACGGACGCGCGCGTGTCCTTTTGATATACGGATTGAGTTTTTGTCCGTTTTTGTGGTCGCATGGTTCTTAAATCAAAATCCCGTGTCGCATTGCGAAACCCGCAGTGTAAAAGCTTCAGCCCAGCGTGAATCGCGCCGCGGCGGGCTCATGTGTTTACCCTTCACGCCGCGGGATGCCATTCGAGCCGCTGCGGGCCTTCATCTGTGGGGCGACCGTCTTGTTCCGGGCCCGAGGTCTTTTTCGAGAACGACCCCCCTCTGATGTGACTACGAAGGTCTTGACACCTGATGACTGGTACTCCATCGGATACGCGACCAAAGTCAAACTCGCTTCTTTTTGCCAGCCCACTCACGTCCGATCAGACCCCCCTTGTCACAATTCGAAAGTAGTACCCATGGAAAGGATCGGACCCTGTGTTGTCGCCATTCGCTGCTCTGGCCGCGAACAGGTTGAGCGAATTGCGTGATCGGGTTCGCTGGCTGCCTTTGCGTCTCTTTCATTCCTTTCCATTGCGAATCTTCACACACTGCAATGCGGTAGCCTCATTTTCTCCGATCTCCGAAACTTGATTTCCTGCGTACCGGTCTCGAATCGAAGTACCATGCGCCGTTCTTTGACAACGAGCGGGATCGGAAGGGCCAGTTTTTCTGCACCGATGTACAGTACGTGCTGCCGTCCGGTTCTCGGACCAGGCGTGCATCTCCTCGTATTTCTTGCAGAACTGCTTTCGCGCTCCAGTTTGTCCTCGACCGTCGTCGCCGACGAAGTGACTTCCCTGCCTGCTCCACGATCGCCTTCGACTGCCTGCTCATTCTCACTATCAACAGCCTGAAAAAGGGCTTGAGCCGCTCCGCCGGCCGATGAGAAGGTTCTCGGTTGCGATTCCTGAGCGAAACTCGATTGACCACATGCCGGAGGATCAGCAGGTTAAGGGTAGCCATCGCAGCATCCTGCAAGCCTCGTCTGAGAGTTGCCTCGTTGTCAGATCGTATGCGCATAATTTCATTCTCCGTCTCGTAAGTTTTTGTTTGCAGGCGAACGGATTACGGTGACCACCGCCACCGGACTACCGCGCCACGTGAAATCCTCCGCCTCCGTGGAACCTCCACCGAAGCTCGATTGCCGCGAGCGAGAAGCTCTTGTCGTCCTCCATGATTAATCCGCCGAACCGCTGGAGTGGTTGCCCGGCTGCGTATGCGGAGCGTGAATCATGCTGAGGTGCGGCGAAACCCCGGCGCCGCAGGGATGCCGTGAAATCCACTCCCCCACGAATCGCTTTTTCCCCGAGATCCACCGCGCGATTGAAGTTGTTGCGGTTGACGAAACTCTGCTGTGGGATACGTAAGTGTTGTGGTTGTAAATGACATCGTGGTGATGCCAGTCCGATCCCCAGTGGTGCCATCCCAGCCAAACCGCCATAGAGCCGACTCCAAAGCCCACCCAAACGCAATCCCCGGACGGCGAGAAACAGTCCGGATATGAATACCAGCCTGCCAGATCCCGATCGGAGCGCTATCAGCATCCAAGGGAATACTCAGGTACGTAGAGACCTCAGGACGCTGGTCGATCACAATGGTCTTCCCCTGATCAGTAACTTTTCCTGTGTGTGCTCTTTAAGTTCCGCTTTCCCGCGCGGGTCACGCATGACTGAACGGCGTTCATCACTTGCGTTGTTGGTTCACGTACGCATCGCCAAGCGATGAGGTCAGGAGAGATTCTTGTCCATGTTGGCAGCACCGAGAAATTCGACGAGGGCTTCACGCTGGGATCCAGGTTGCTTATCGACTTCCTGGCCAGTTTTCTCCTTCATTTGTCGTGTTGCTGCAGCCACCGGTCTGCTTCCACAATTTGTCGGGATAGTGGCGCTGCGAGGATTTGCGCCACCAAAAGCGTCCGGATACAATGCGATCGGCGCGACGAGTTGCTGCAACGTTCCCGGTGTTTGTTGCGCGGCCTGGACCGGCGTGGTGCTGTCTGAACGCGTGATGCGGTGGATTGCTCCGTCTGAGCGGCACCCTACCGGCGCATGGCCAACCCAAGGCAGCAAGAAGCAAAAGCGACAAATCTGTTTTAGAAACGTCATGATCAATTCTCCTAAGGCTGGAACCGCATCACGGTTATGGTCCCGCCAGACGTGGCATTATCAGCCGGCCAAGTTAGCGCACTACGAGGCGCGAAGCGCCGAGAATGTGAGTGACATGCGGATGATCGCATTGACATGCGATTTCCACGTTTCGCTTCCCGCGTCACGAAGCCTTCTCCGCAGTATTCTTCTCCATCTGTTACGTCACACAGCACGGTATGTGTGCGCACTTTTCATCTTTTTATTCGCCATTTACGATTCCATCTTTTCAGGTCACTCTCCGACAGCGTTGCGACTCTGCATAGCCCGTTTGCCTGTATCAACCAGACGACTTCGCGGAAACTCACCCAGTCATCCTAGGTGGTCAGCTTTCCGCGGCACTCATCTCGACTCATTGGCATGCAGCTCTCCAAACCTCGCCTCCCGTAGCACGACACTTTCCAAGGTTTTATGGTTCAGAAATAAACAAGAGGAGTTCAAGCGTCGGCGGGCCGATAGTGCGTGGTATTGGACGGTCTCGACGCTGCCATCTTCTGCCGGAAGTGGATGTCCAATAAACGGAGTCTTAAGTGAATCGATCTATGCCTGTTGGCCTCTGTCAAATCTTTACTTTGACTGGAAACACCAACGTCATCGCCGTATTGGAAAGTGAGGAAAAATGGAAGCGCAAGTATCACATTGCAAGTTCGCCGTTCGTGCCGGTCCCATCGGTTTTTTTTGGCTTGGGTACCGCTACTTCATCTGGGGTGGTCAGCCTGTTGGTTTTCCGACGAGCAGTCCGATGTCAACCGACGCTGGGCATATGGGGTTTCTGGATGCGGGGTTCATGCAGTTCCTCACAGGCCTCTATCTGCTGACTGGACTGACCTGGTTCACGTGTTCGGCAAAGCGGCTCCTTTATACATGGCGGGCCTGGCTTCACAGCTACGCATTCACTGGTTCGGATGTCCTACCGGCGATATATCGATTCCAGCGCCCAGCCGGATGGCTGGATGGCGATACGTTCCTGTTTCTCAGCATTCTTGCCTGACGTTTTTCGGCGTGCCGGAGACATCCCGTAATGCTTATCTTTGTCGCTGACCTTGATCTATCGATTGAGATTCCTACGCGCTGCTGTCTGGAATCCAGGTGGCCGCTCGTAGGCTGTTCCAATTATTACTGGTATTTGCTGATGTATTGCACATACGCCATGAAGGGATCTGGCGGTTGGGCGCCAAAGCCTGGGTCTAGAAGGTCTTCAAACTATGACGAGATTCCGATGGATGAAATACGCATCGTTCGACTTGTTTCTTTGCGGCTACTCTGCGCTTGCACAGGTGACAGCCGTTCGCACGGCGCCCGGTGCATCCGCCCTCGGTCTCAAAGGGCGCCAGCATCATCGAATTACTGCGAGCTCTGGAGAGCTCTCTCGAAGCCGTCATCTCGAAAGTTACACCGCGGTGGCCAGATTGGGTAATGGTATGGCCCTTGGGGATCATGACACACCACCGCGCGATCGTCCGCCAGCATGCCATCGGCACAGGAATCATCGTCGATCTGACGGCTACATCATCACGAATGCCAGTGTGGAAGGAGCGCAACGCGTGCGGTCATCCTGCCATCGCGCCGACCGCAGCATCTCGCTCGAAGTCCAGCCTATCCACGCCGACAGATACTGGATGCCAAGGTGTTGGGGACACACAAACATCCGATTTGGCGCTCTCAAGGTGGAGGCGAGCATTTGCCTACTGTTCTCTGGCAACGACGTGCGCGTCCGCCAGGGCGAGTTGGTCTTCGCAATCGCAGTTCCCGAAGGACTGCGGATACCGTAACGATGGGTGTCAGCTCAGTCGCCAGGCAACTCGATCAGAAAAATCCATGGGTATATCCAGACTGACGCAGGCTCAATCCGGGAAACAGTGGCGGTCCGTTGGTAGATCTCGACGGTAATGTGTTGGTATTAAACTTGATGTTAAGCGAAGGCGGCAGGCACGAAGGGCTGGGCTTTGCCATCCCGCGTCCATCGTTAATTTTGACTATCAGAGCCTTCCAAGTCTGGCCATGTCAGCGCGTGCGATCGCGCAACGGTACAGAATATTACGCCCACCTAGCGTGGGCCTGGGTCTGCGAGAGCTGGGGACAATCGTTTCCGACGTCAATCCTGAGGCACGGCGAAGCCAGCGGGTTTGAAAATTGGGGACATTGCGCTTGCCATCGATGACGCCCAATCCTCGCCTTCCCACTTCATAGCCGCACTCTACTTGCATCCCTCTGACCAGGTCTTAAAAATGAGGTGCTTCGTGACGAGCCGAATGTCCTTTCAATGTTCCGTTACGGTTACCACGACAAGCTAGCCGAGTTGGCCGACATTCCTGATCTGCAGAAGATCTTGATCCGGAGGTGAGCATTTTTGTCACAAACCTGGACGGCAAGGTCAGATCACTGCTCCCTGACGCTCGCAGCGATTAGGAGTCGTAGTGATCGCCCAACCGGCGGACAAACGCGGTGGAGACTGGGCTGCAGACGGCGACGTCATTCACGTAGTCGATCGCACCCCGCTGCAGTCGATTTCACAGTTGCAGGCTGTCCACAATCTCAAATCCGGCGATCGGTCGTCATTCAGGTCGAACGCAACGGCAAACTGCAATATCTCGCATTTGAGATGGATTGAATTTCAAATCGCGTGCCAGGTCCGCTTCACTCTTGCCCCAATTTTGGTGGGAGGATTGGAATAGACGCGAAACCTTAATGTATGGCCTCTTGCGCATTTCGAGGTTCGCTTCGCGGCCGGCATTCTCTCTCACTTTTC
>Ga0137420_1424789_pt1 | contig 9756 bp, 9 predicted proteins | sample CZODoug3_1_2_16f_FD_122167 | JGI IMG/M metagenome (GOLD analysis project Ga0137420, IMG submission 122167) | Vadose zone soil fungal communities from Angelo Coast Range Reserve, California, USA - CZODoug3_1_2_16fungal (PacBio error correction) | ecosystem: Environmental > Terrestrial > Soil >... | reverse complement strand
AATTGCCGGAAAGCCGGATGATCATGCGGATTCAGGAAAGGATTTTGCCAGGCGAGGTCATCTGGCAATTTCCAACGAATTTACTTTCGCGCCTGGATCATTTCGATGCTCCAGTTGCGCCAGCAAAAATAGTAAGACGCCGCGAAGCGGTTTTGATCTCTGTTCGGATTGGTTGCGGTCGAGTCCCCTCCGCTATCTCAATCCAGTGGGGCAGAGATCGCGATCTATATGGACAATAACCTTGGTTGCCTGGGTCGGCTTGCGATTTTGTGCGGACCGCGAGATTCTCCATGGGCCAGTCGAATCCGCCGGTCCTTTATGTTTCTGGAGTACGTCCTCCTCTTCCGTCCAAACAAGAGCGCTGGCTCCGTTTCTTTCTGGACCGAGCCACGGATAAGCCAGCGGATGACGCCTCGAATGAAGTCCGCAGCGTGTCCATCTGGAGCGCCATCCATCGTATCCCCTCCGAACGATTAATCACGAAAGGATAGGCTCATGAAGCGAAGAAAACTAGTAGCATTGTCCGCGGTTTTCGTCGCGGCCGTCGCCGCTTTGCTCATTTCCTCTCAAACCGTGCTCGTCTCTGCGCATAATGGAGCCGCACTAGCACAGCAAGGTCAGAAGGGTGATCCCGAGGAGCCGCCGCCGCCGTTTTACAACCCGTACCCGTTCGGTATCCTGCCGCCCGACTTGCCTCAAGAGATAGAAAGGGTCCTGCGTGAAGTTGACTTCATCGAAAGCGAGGCGCTGGCGCAGTTGCGCGCATTGCCGCCGCCAACGCTGACAAATCAACCGCCATTACTGGCCCACACCGGACAAAGATTAAACGTCTTAGTGGGCAAGGCCCTGAATTTCGACAGGAATATCTCGCCTTTCAACGACAGGGCCTGCGGGTTCTGTCATATGCCGTACGTCGGCTTCAGCGGACCGATCCCATCCGTCAATCTGACCATGGTCGCGTATCCCGGATCATATAACTTCCGAGCTGGCAAGCGGACCGCGCAGAGATACACCTATTCACCCAGTTTCCCTGTTCTCAATTTCAACGATACCCAGCAAGCCTTTTTTGACGGAAACTTCTGGGATTCGCGAGCCACCGGCTACTTGCTAGGGAGTCCGGATGCCAATCAGGCACAGGGCCCTCCGGTCGATACGCAAGAGCACGCGTTGCCGGACACGGCTTGCATCGCGTTCCGGCTTCAGAGCGCCGTGTATAAGTCTTTCTTTATCGAACTATGGGGCGATGACTTAGATGCCATCAAGTTCCCGCACAACACCGAGGAGATCTGCGAAACCCCCGGAGGTGCCAGCATATTCGGAACGGACACCATGCCGATCAAGCTATCTCCCGTGGATCGCGCCATAGCAAACCATGTCTTCGACCACTGGGGACAGTCAATTAATCAATACGAAGGCTCACCGGATGTCAGCGCTTTTTCATCGAAATTCGATTCCTACCTGGCTGTCCAATCCGGTGCTGCCACGAGCGGATACATGCTGACGGCCGACGAGTTGGCCGGTTACAACCTCTTCCGTGGCAAGGCGAACTGCAACTCCTGCCATCTGGATGGCAGGTCCACTGCGCCATCGCCCACGGCTCCGCACAGCCAAGACACTGGCGCCGCAGCAGACACGCGGCCGGTGTTCACCTGCTTCGGCTCGGCAAATCTCGGCCTGCCCCTGAATCCCAGGGATGCTTTCTATTACCAGACCACGCCGGATTTCTTCGGCTTCACCGCGAATCCCTACGGCTTCGGGTACAGGGATTTGGGATTGGGAACTTTCCTCCGAAGCGGTTTCGGCTCTTGGGCAAGCCCGAATGACGATTGGACACAATTTGCGCCAACTTCGGATGGCAAAATGCAAACGTCTTCGGCGCGCAATGTGGCAATGACACCGCCACAGTGTCCTACCACCGAGGCTCCTGGGCCCTACTTCCAGAAGGAGTTCTTCCACAACGGCTACATCAAGAGCCTGAAGCAGCTCGTGCACTTCTACAACACCCGCGACGTTGCCTCATTTCACTACAACGTCACTTCCGGGCACTGCCCGGCAGGAACGGTTGAGAAGGTGAACTGCTGGCCAAATCCCGAGGTTACCAACAACATGGACATGACGGTTGGTAAGCTTGGACTGACCGATACGGAGGAGAACCAGATCGTTGCCTTCCTCCAAACGCTCACGGACGGCTTTACCAGACCCTATCCCAACATCAACACCTTCACAGGCATATGCATGACGTGCAATCCCGCGACAGATCCCAATTGTTCGCCGTCGAGGCAAGGGAATGGCTCACTTATCCCGACGCCGCCTCTGCCGCCCTGCGCGTCGGTAATATGCGGCGTGGCACCCTTCCCGAGTCCCCCTATTCCGTAGGGCAAACTCTAAACGTCGGATGCTAAATACCAATGACCTCTCTTCTCTGGCTCGTCCGTCTCGCAAACGCCCGGATGCGAGCGGACCAGCCGGAGCCAGAGATCGCCGTTGGCGGTGGACTTCGGATTCTTCGCTATTAATCATCTTGAGTTAATTCTCTTTGAGGTGTGAATATGAATAGAGTGCTTCTGACATTGGCGCTGGTTTTCAGCGGCAGCCTGCTCCTCTCCAATCCAACATCTGCTCAGTTCGTTCCTTCTGCCAAGAAGGCCGCGCGCGTCCGGATCATCAAAGGACCAGAGCTCGAATTGGCTAGAGAAAATTTGACTATTATCAGCTGGACCAGCAACAACCCTGGGGGCTCGCCCGAGCACTTTGGGGTTGTGCACTACGGCACGGATCCCAAGAACCTGAGTCAGACTGCAAAATCGCCTATCAGGTTAAACCAGAACCATCGATACACGATTTTCCGCGTGCGCGTGGACGACCTTAAGCCGAAGACGACCTACTACTACAGGGTGGACTCGATGGAGGCCAACGGCAGGAGCGACGGAGTGACCAGCTCGATAAAAACCTTCACGACACAATAGCGGAGCAGCGCCATGCGGCCAGAGGCCGGAACTCGGTCCTGAGTAACGCCCTAAGCTTCCTAAGACCTATCGTTCGGAACGATTCTCGGCAGGGCAGTCCTGTGTACTTCTGCATCCGCAATCTCTGGAAAGTCAGGCGGTGGTGGCCCATGGTGCAAGAGCCAATTTTCCCCCTAAGAAGGCGCACCTCGCGAATCAAGACCCCGGAGGGCGTCTGGGTCCTATGGACCTGCGATGGACGTGACGAAATTTCCCAAGTTCGGGATTTGAGCTTGGGGGGTCTGTTTGTCGAGACGGCAAGTCCAAGGGCCGTGGGTGCGACGACCGCGCTCGATTTCCTTGTCCAAGGAGGACGGATCAGTGCCGACGCCGTAGTGCGGCATCTAAATCCAGGTCATGGCATGGGCCTTAAGTTCACGGCGGTGAGGAATGGAGATCGTTCACAACTGGCCGCCTTGGTGAGCCGGCTGAGCCGTTCGTCCTTATTCTAAAGTTGCGAAGAGGCGAACCTGCGCCAGGCAATCGGGCGGGGAGGCAGGCCCTTAGTCACAGGGCAAGGTTTGGCTGCCGCATCCTTCGTTTTTGAAGCGTACGGGCTCTGACTTTTCCCCCATCTTCTTTCTGCATTGCCCACTATTTTCCGTCACCCACTCTTCTCCCACTGACAACTGTCCACTAATCACTGCCTACTGCCGCGCGATCGGGCGCGGCTTGTTGTATCATCCCTCGGCGCAGCGCTCAGCAACGGTGTCTTTGATGAGTGCTGCAGCACACCGAGGGACCATGAAACGCACATTCTTCCGTTTGCTCGCATTCTTGCTCACAGCCATTGCCGGCCGGGCACAAACGCAACCGGCGCCGCTGGTCTCTCCCGAGGTCCATTCCGATAATCGCGTCATGTTCCGTTTCCGCGGTCCCAACATCAAGGAAGTTGCCGTTTCGCTCGAAGGCAATCTCAAGCCCCTGCCCATGCAGAAAGACGATCACGGTGTCTGGAGCGTGACCACCGATCCGCTCGCTCCTGATTATTATGGATATACGATCATCACCGATGGTGTGAGCATGTTCGATCCTTCCAATCACGCCATCAAGCCCAACTTCCTCTATCGAGCGAGCGAGTTGCACGTGCCCGGACCGGCATCTCTTTCCTGGGAGATCGCCGCCGTGCCCCATGGCGAGATTCATCATCATTTCTACAAGTCCGGAGTTGTGGGCGACAATCGTGACTTCTTCGTTTACACTCCGCCCGGCTACGACCCGCGCGCAAAGCAAACGTATCCCGTCCTCTATCTGTTGCACGGTTTCAGCGACGACGCGAGTGCCTGGACGGCAGTCGGCCGCGCCAACGTGATCCTGGACAATTTGATCGCCCAAGGCAAAGCCAAGCCCATGATCATTGTTATGCCGCTCGGTTACGGGGCGCCCGAGGTTCTTCTTCCCAACTCCGGGGTGTGGCACGATCGCGCGATCACGGAGCGAAACTTCAATAAATTCCACCAGGCCTTGCTTACGGAAGTGATCCCGCGCGTGGAAGCCGAGTATCCGGTGGTCAAGGACCGCAACTCCCGCGCCATCGCGGGCCTCTCCATGGGCGGCTCCGAATCTTTGCTGACGGGCCTGAATACGCTGGACATGTTTGGCTGGATCGGCGCGTTCAGTTCCGGAGGCATCACTGAAGAATTTGACATAGAATTTCCGGCGGTGAACTCCAAGTCCACGGAGCAACTTCATTTGCTTTGGATTGCGTGCGGCACGGACGACCGCTTGATCGATATCAACCGCAAATTGCGCGCCTGGCTGGCGTCCAAGAATGTCAAACACGTGGACATTGAAACGCCCGGCGCGCACACGTGGATGGTGTGGCGCCGCAACCTGACGGATTTTACTCCGCTGCTCTTCCGCTGAGGAAACCATGAAACAAATCAAGGGCGTTTCTGGAAGAACGACACGAATAGTTCTCGGCCTCGCGCCCTTGGTGATTCTGCTCGTGGCCGTGGGCGCAGCTTCGCGGGGACAGGGACAGACTTCTCCGCACCGTATAGTCACGCCGCTCGCCGGTGCCAATCTCGTTTTCGACGGCGAACCCGCGTGTCTCAAAGTTGCCCGCGAGAACGGCGATCCAGACAAAGGTCCATCCACTTTCCTTCTCGAAGCTCCTTCCGGGTGCGTGGTTCCCGCGCACTATCACACCGCGGAAGAACAATTGATGGTGGTCCGGGGCGACGTGCTCACCGGGATGGATGGCATGGCGGAAGCGACGCTTGGCCCCGGCGGCTTTGCCATGATGCCCAGCAAAGCCATGCACTGGTTCACCTGCAAATCAAAGGATACTTGTCTGATGTTCGTGACGTTCGACCGCACGTACGACATCGTCTGGGCCAAGCCGCAAAAATAAAGGGTCAATCGTCATCGTCTTTCTTCGAGACACTTTCGTCGTCATCCACTTTGGCGATTCCGAGCCGCATTGCTTGATAGGCGGGCAACTGCGCCGTTTGCGGAACGTTTGATCCACTTCCCGTGCACGCGAACCAAATCACCGCATTCAAGACTTTTGGGTCGGCCATGTCCGCATGCGCAAAGTTCTGCCGGTTCGATTTTTTCATCCACTCGGCCGCGGCTTTGTCTTTCGGCTTGCGCGTGATCAAGTTGTCCGCGGCAATCGTCGGCAAGACAGCTTTGTACGGCGTTAAATCCGGCGTCTCCTGAAAAATGTCCATCGGCACGGCCGAAGCATCGAGTTGGTTCATGGGTGCGATCCCCAGCAGCATCTCGATCGTGCGAATCATGCTGACCGTACTGTGAAAGCTGTGGATCAGCGCGCCGGGGCGGTTGTACGCGCTGATCACCAGTCCAACCGACCGGTGCGAATCGACGTGGTCCGGCCCGGCCTGCGCATCATCCTCCACGATGAAAATTGCCGTATCTTTCCAATACACGCTGGAAGAAATCGCTTCCACCAGCCGCCCCACCGCGTAATCGTTGTCTGCAACCATGAATTGCGGCGTCGGAAATCCGTTCTTCATTCCGGTCGTATGATCGTTGGGAAATCGCAAAACGTTGAGCGCCGGCATGGGGTCCGCACGACCCGCTTCGCGTTCCGCAACGAAGTTTCGAAACTCGGCGAGCCATTCGCCGAAACGCGAATTGCCGCGGCAATTCGAATTCGGATTCGCATTGTCGCGCGTGACCGCGGGATCAAACGACGCCGAAGGATCTGATGCCGACTTGTAGCAATCCACGGTCATGCTATCCGGCGCCGTCAGGTCAAAACTCCGGAAACTCTGGCTGTGATGATTCGTCAGCGACTCTTTATTGGGTATGGCGCGCTGGGCATTCGAAATGTCCGGGTAACTCTTGTGTTTTTTCTGCCCGGCGGCTTCGACATCTTTCGCCGAAATCACGGTTACGAATTCGCCGTAATTCCGGTACGTCAAACCGGCCCGCGCCGCCGCATCCCATAGATAAAGGCTCTTCGGTTCCGCGAGATCGGTGAACCCCTGGTGATACGGGAGGTGCTTTTCGAGCAAGTCCGTCAACGCTGCCAGCACATCGCCGTTGAACTTGTCTATTTGCAGATCGCCAGGTGGCTCGTAATCCGGCAACCTGTTAAATCCTTCCCAGTCATACGTGCGACCTCGGTCCGAATATTCCCAGCGAAATCCCTTGTCGACGTAGTCCGTCGAGAATGCGGCCGTAGCCCAGTTGTGTCCATCGGGGCTCGCCTCGGAATTCACGAAGAACCGGTCAAACAAACCGAATCGTTGCGCAAGAGCACGATGGTTTGGCGTCACCACTTGCCGCGCGCCGTCAGGCCGTTGCGCAGCGGCGCCACTCCCGAAAATTGCAAAATCGGGATCTCCATCCGCGGCGTGCCCATCGCCCGATGTCTTCACGTCACCAAAAACCTGGTCGTAGGTGCGATTCTCCTTGATAATGTAGACCACGTGTTTGATGGGGCTCTTCCCGGCAAACAGTTTCGCGGGCGCAAATCCCATCAGGCCGTCATTCTGCAGGGTTTGCTGCGTGTAGTGCGACAATGCCGGCGCGTCCGGAAGCGAAACGATGCTGATGTTTCCCGAAACAATCGACCCGCTGTATTGCCCGCCCTGCCTGTTCTTTTCTTTATTCGGAGGGAACGCGGCGTTGGGTGGATTCGGAGTGCGCCCGCTGTTGTTCACGCGCATCGACGAAGGTTCGAATCCTGTCCCTTTCCCATTTCCGATGAAGAGATTGCCGTCTGCCACGGCGACTGCAGACGGATACTGACCCGTGGGAATGAATCCAAGTATTTTTGGCTTCGCGGCTTCAGCCATTTTCTCCGCTGCGTTCCCGCCGCGTGCTTTCTCGGAAAGCGCAACCACAGCGACCGCGTTGCTGTGGGCATTCGCGACATACAGCGTCTTTTCGTCGTCGCTGAGCGCCACGCCTTCCGGACTTGCACCCGGCAACGCATCCTCCGCCAGCCGAACGTCAATGCGCTCGATCTCTTGATCCGTGGCTGTGTCAATCACCGAGACGCTGTCCGCATCCGAATTCGCCACAAAAAGCCGTGTCCCCCCGGCATTCGTCGTCATTGCGGTCGGATGCCGGTCCACGGTGATGTATTTTCGAACGACGCTCTTGCCGCTCAGCGAAATCACCGCCACCGAAGAATCATTCCAGCACGATACGTACGCCCGGGCATTTTTCCCGCTTCCCAGCGCAACCACGCCGTACGGGTAAATGTTCTCGCTCAACTTTCCGGGATGGTGCAAATCCACTCTCTCCATCCGCCGGGCACCCCGGAGGCCGCGCACAATCGTCACGCTGTCTCCCAGGTTGTTCGCCGTCACCAGCGTGTTGCCGTCCGCTGTTACCGCCAGCCCCGTCGGATAGAGTGCCGCCTTTCCTTTGTTGTAGTCCGCTCGCGAAGCTTCCCCCGCTTTGCTGATTTCGAAAGAGGGCGCTTCTACTTTCGAATCCGGCCCAGGCGATCCCGGCTGAATCGGCGCCGCCGCCTTCGGATCAAAACGAAAGACCCACACTTTGTTCTCGAATCCGCCGGAAACGTACATTTCAAATTTTCCATCAGCGCCCGCGGCCGGCGAAAAAGCCAGGCCGACGTTCGCGCTCTGCGGCGAAGGAAAATAGAGATTTTGAATCACTGACGGCTCGGGAGTCGCATTCAGGTCAATGACCGCAATCGATTGCTGGGCTCTATTCGTGTCCTCGCTGAACTGCACGCCGAACCCGCTGTTGACCACCAGGAGATATCGGCCCTTGCCGCCGTGTCCGAGAGAATCCGGACTGCGAGGCATCGCCATGGGCATGGCCCCGACCGCAGGCAGATGCGTCGTCGCATCGATTACCAGCGTGCCGGCCGGCGTGATCGGCCGCCCCTCTCCGGCGGGCTCTTCCTGGCAACATGCACCTCCGCAAAAACCCAAACAAATCATAAGAAAACCACCGGTTATGGCTCGCGATTTCATATGCCTGCTTCCCCGATCCTCAAAGATTATTCTTTTCTTTATCATTCGGTGCCGCTCTAAATCTACATTCAACGGAGTTTAATGAAAAATTGTTACGCAAACTTTACAACACACAAACACTTGATGCGCCAACTGGCAACACATTTGACCCAAAGAGCTTGTGCTTCTAGGATGAATCTGGCGCGGCCCTCAGTCTTTGACGGGCCGCCAACGAGCCGCCAATGAAAACCAGCATCCTCTCCCTCACTCTACTATTGTTCCTGCCGCTGGCCGCGGCCGCTCAGACCGCCGACGAAATCGTCAAGAAAGCGCTCGATGCTCGCGGGGGAGTCGACAAGCTCAAAGCCGTCCAATCCGAGCGCATCACCGGCCGCATTTCTTTCGCGCGTGACGTGGAAGGCGCGTTTGTAGTGGAGCTCAAGCGTCCCATGAAGATGCACGTCGAGATCTTGCTCGAGGGACAAAAAATCATCCGTGTTTATGACGGCAAGTCTTCCGGCTGGATGATCAATCCTCTCGCGGCAACCAAAGAAGTTCAGCCACTGACTTCCGAAGAGCTCAAGAATATCGCCGATGAATCCGACTTTGACGGACCGCTTGTGGACTACAAAACCAAGGGCAATCGGATCGAACTGGCCGGCAAAGAAAGCCTGGACGACAAGCCCGTCTATCGCCTGAAACTCACGAAAGAAAGTGGGGACGTCCGCTTTTACTTTTTTGATGCCTCCTCTTTTTTACTTTTGAAATGGGAAGGCATCCGCAAGACCGGAGACCAGGAGCTTCCCTGGGAGTCCTTCTTCTCCGACTTCCGCGAGGTCCAGGGCCTGAAATACCCTTTCAGGATCGACCAGGGCAGTCCGGGCACCGAAATCAAGCAGACCCTCACCACCGAGAAAATGGAAATCAATCCGCAGATCGATGATTCTCACTTCGCCAAACCCTCTATTCAGGATGCTCCTTCCGCCCCAGCGTTACCCGCACGCCCGGCGCCAGCCAGTCCTCCACCCTCGAACTAGCTCTGGCACGCGGAACGATGCTTCCCGCGCCTCGCCGATCTGAGTCCTAATTCTTTGAGGGACGGTGTGCCGGGTGCAAATGGTAAAGATCAGCAATGGAATAAGTGATGCCGGCAAAAACCGTAAACCGTGGCAATTGTCCGTATGCAGTAACGTATGCTCCGCCGTCCAGCACCAATCGGGACGACATGCCGTACGTCGCGGAGTTAAGCAGCGTCATCGTTGCCGGTGTCGTCGCGTTCTGCCGGCTAAATCCCGCAATCTCCCCCGTGTACCCCCATTTCCCCCCCATTTCCCCCTCAGGGG
>Ga0137420_1434432_pt1 | contig 9799 bp, 10 predicted proteins | sample CZODoug3_1_2_16f_FD_122167 | JGI IMG/M metagenome (GOLD analysis project Ga0137420, IMG submission 122167) | Vadose zone soil fungal communities from Angelo Coast Range Reserve, California, USA - CZODoug3_1_2_16fungal (PacBio error correction) | ecosystem: Environmental > Terrestrial > Soil >... | reverse complement strand
ATTCTGTGCCGGTGCTTTGCGCAATACACGCCTCCTAGTGATGCCCGTCCAACGTGATGTTTTTTCAGTCCGCCGCGATGGTCCGTGAACGTCGCCACCGGAGGCGTGGGGGCTTCTTTTCGATCGGCACAACGGAAAATCATCACGGGCGCTCGGTACACGGCGACAGTGTCGACGAGATGACTCAGATTTTGGCCGACGGGAATCGCATCAACAATAAGACTACCGCGTCCTTGGCGAGAGACAGCCAAGGTCGCACACGCCGTGAGAAACTATGGGATGTGGGACCCTGGCAAGTAAATGGGCCAAACTGGTCTTCATTAACGATGCCCACTTCGCAAACGAACTATGTTCTCGATCCGACAAAACAAACAGTCGCGGTTCTGAAGCATGCAGGATCGCGGGGGTCAATGTTGCGGTGCTGGACCGACTACTTCAGCGAGCGTTCAGGTGGATTCAAGGTAAGTATCTGGGGGAAGGCCTGGCGGCGACCAGCCTGAAAAACGGAAAACAGAGTCACTGGGCACTCTGACAATGAGGTGTGCCGTCGAGGCAAGCGGGCACGCGAACATCCGCCGCGGGACAAATTGGAAACACTCAGCCCATCGAAATTACTTCCGAGGTGTGGACTTCGCCGGACCTCCAAGTGACTGTCATGAGGCAAACACAGCGACCCCCGCTTCGGCGAAACGACTTATCAACTCACTGGAATCCAGCGCGCCGGAACCGAACCATTCGCTGTTCGAGATTCCTCCGGATACACAGTCAAGAATATGCCCGGTCCATGGGATTCCATGCGGGGCCTGCTGAAGGCGATCCTGTTTCCTTCGGTAATCGTCGGAACCATGGGCTCGATTGGAAGTAGAGCGGCCGAGATCGATTGAGTCCGCCACGCCAGACAATACGTACCAAGCCTGGAAGGTCACTGGTCGTGTCTGCGATTCTGGGTGGTGGCTCTGGGCGCTCGCTCTGGCTGCGATTCATGCGTTCTCAATCTATTACGGGCAATCCGCTTTTATACGCTGCGCCATTGTCCCGAACTCTAGGTAAGACATCGAGCTATGCTATTCTGATACTTCCACCGGGCAGTTTTATTCGCACCGGTGCCTGCTGTCGGGCGTAGCGCAGCCTGGCTAGCGCGCCTGGTTCGGGACCAGGAGGCCGGTGGTTCAAATCCACTCGCGCCGACCATCTTTTCAACGCTTACATTTCTACTTTTTCTGAAAATTGGGTCCAATTGGGTCCAACATTGGATTAATATTCCACCTGTGCCGCTACGGCGAAGAGCATCGAGCGTACAGGCGACAGGCCTCCACTAGTGGGATGTCGCTTTGGGACCCTCACAATTTCGATTCCTTGGCTATCACCCAGTGGTGGAGGTAGGCTCGTTCATCGGAGTGCCAGTTCTCGCAGAAAGTTCAATGTCCGGATGTGGGAAAAGGCTTCTTAATTTCTCCACGTGCCTCTGCACGATCAAGCTCAGGAGTGATGACAGGCCAGGAAGTTTGCAACGTCCGTCGCTGAAAAACATACCACCTCCAGTTTCTTAACTGGCGATAATTCTAGTCGTTTTACGCAGCTCGTCGCCTCATGTGTATGGGCGCATCGTGTGACGTTTTCGACACGAAGTGAGTTTTTTGAATCGTGCTGTAGATAGTCGAAAGCCATTCAGCTTCTGTACTATCGGTGGACAATATCGAAATAGTTGGTCTCAGGGAATGTTCTAACGGTATGGCTGAACAAACGGAGTCCAGCCGATGCCCCTCTAACTGAGATGCAGCATAGTGTCACGCATTTGATCTCAGCCCAGTCAATTGAAGTCGCTGAAAAGGGCACAACACCTTCGGGATCGACTCAAGTTCCGTGGCGAGGTTACCGAAGAAGCCGTCATTTTCGCTTTGGAAATCTCCCTGTCAATCCCTGACTCTCGTATACCAATTCTAATCTTGTTACTATTTTCTGGTAGAAAGTTTGAACGTCATCGACAAGTTTCGGACTCGCGATCTTGTTAGTGAGGTGAGAAATCGGAACGAACAAACTCTTCTTTATCGCTCTGATAAAATACAACAGAGCAAATAATACCGTTGATTCGGACAATAGGCTTCTTGAAGATTAACGGTGCGTTGCTATTTCGCGGTGAGCAGGGATTTCTAGATAAGTGTTCAGTCGCGCTTCATTGCCTAAACAGATTCGATACAAAGACAATATTCACGCGGGTACTTGGAATCGAATGGTCAAATATCTTTCCGTGGTTTTCCTGTTTAGAAATATCTCCGAAGGTTTTGCCGCCACTGAAGACTCTGCCTCGACAACGCGATAATCTGGCCGAGGTCAACCACCTTAACATTGGTCGGTTGGTAGCAGTGTACGTGTCTTGCGTTATCGGCGTTCTCATTACCGAGTCAAATTTGCCCTTTTGACGCTCGTAAAACACTCCGACGTCCTTTAGGTAGCCCTCAATTTCTATGTGAATGGTTCGTTAGAGAAAAGCTGCCAGTATCGGATAGGATTCTGCCGATTATTGGACGTCGTGATTTCCTTCAACTCTCATTCGTATTCCCACTACAACTTTAGCAATGACCTTGATCTGCTTGAAAGGAGATGGAGGTTTCGTTTTCTGTCTCTCCAACTCTGAGATACTCGTTTGAAATTACTATTGTTTGACACCAATTTATAATGCTGGGTGTTCTTAGATTCAGAATGTTTGTATCCTCCGCAGTTGAAGAAGACGCCCGATAGTCACACCAATGTGGTAAAAGGAAAAATACTTGGCTCACCCTGCCAGAGGTGATCAGATCCAGCGAGTTTTCCATCGGATTTACCAACCTCTCTTCGCTCTTTGTTACCCACGATGAGAGGCGAACTTCTTTCGAAAAGGATATCACCTCTTTGACGTAGAGCTCAACGAGGCTATATAAGTACATATGACAGGTCGAGGTGGGCGTTTTTTCTTAGGTCGATACGCGCATTCAGAATTTTGGGAATTGATAACTTTGATTGTTTTGGGAACACCCTGTTCGAGATCATACTCGGCAGGCATCGATAATAAGCTTCCATAAGAGCCTGCGCTACGTGTGCGTTCAGTTTGACTTTACGATGTCTTTTCAAAGCTTACATATTCGGGAGAATCCTCAAGATCGTCTTGTCAAAGGGGAAATCAATACGAAATGAATCCTCCTGACATTGCACGAAACGAAGAGATGCATCTGTATAAGGTGAATAGCAATGGTTATCGCTCGGTACGGTTTCCACGGTGCCTTCAATAATAACTGTTCCAACCATTGCCGTGCGCGGTCGAGATCAGCGAGGCTCGGAGCGGCAGGGATTTGCTTTCCTGTAACTTACTCTGATAGATGAAAAGTTCTCGATTAACCTCATCGTAGTAACCAGGCGTCGCTGCCTGTCATTACGCAACTAGAGCTTGGTCAAGGGCGGCATTAACATCCATTCCATGTTTATCATTAAATGAAGCGTGGCGATTATATTCTCATCGGCTCGCGTCTAGGCCGTGTTCGTCCGAAAAACCTTGATAGCCGCACACCAATTCTCTTTTGTTTAAATTATTTCTCCACTTGGCACCCGACATTCATCCAAAATAGTCTGGATTTCGTCTACGCGAAGACAGTAAGCGGTGCTAATAACAATGCCTAATAATATGTCACCTCTTGGTTGTTAAAGGGAATGGTTCGTTCGTTGCAGTTTCCACAGCAAAGGTTAGACCCGCCGATAAGATGTCTGCCAGTGACCTGCCGCTGTAAACGCAGATGTACGATTCTGAGTTCCCCCATCCGGCGATCCCATTGCATCCACAGGAGCCAAGGATGAATGACGACGAAACTTGCAATCTGGCTTCTCCGTTGACAAGCGCGGACTGAGCAGGGAACCGAGACGGAAAACGTCTGGTGCCAACTTTCCCTTTGATCGCGTATTTACTTCGCCGTATGTACGCACAACGGCACGGCGGAGACAATTGTTAAGCAATTTAAACTATAAACATAAATTACATGAAGAGCGCTTGCGTTTGAGAAGGATTTTGTATTTTTGACGGGCTCACTAAGGCAGGAATCCAGAAGAAATACCCCACGAACGTGCCCGGATGTAGGCTTGTGCCCGATCAACTGACGTTGTGAATTTGCTCCATTAGTCAACCGAATTTGGACCTTTAGGGGTGGCGGAGGACGTTTTGCACGCACTTTTCCACTGGAATTCCCCATACCAGTCTAAAAAGGCTATTGGGTCCCATATTTGGGTCCAACATAGCCTCAAAAAACCTGCGAGACTTGATTAAGCGACACGAATCAATGACATTAGTCTTTGTTCGGGACCAGGAGGCCGGTGGTTCAATCCACTCGCCCCGACCATTCTTTTCAAACATATACCTAGAACGCCTACTAAAAAGCGCCTTGTTGCCATATAATGGGAATTTATGGCGCTTACAGTATTATAAATTTGACTGCGATTGCTGTAAGGGGATGAAATGCACAGCATAGGAGAGTGTACAGACTATGGACATTATACGCATCTTCGATACCACGCTGAGGGACGGCGAACAGGCGCCCGGATTTTCCATGTCCGCGCCGGAAAAAAATCGCATGCGCGGCAGCTTGATTCGCTTGCGTGACGATCATGAGTCGGCTTCCCTATCGCTTCACGCGGACGATCTGGAAGGCGTGCGTGCCGTGACGCGCGAAATCCGCAATTGCACCGTGCGGCGCTGGCACGCGCGCGGCGCGACGATATCGATGTGGCTCTCGACGCCTTAAAGGTGCGGCGCATCCGCGTCTGCACATGGTTCCTCGCGACTTCTGATTTGCTGCGCTCATGCGGCTCTGACAGCGCCGGCATTTCACGACGTCGTCCTGCACATGGAAGTCGATATCGCTGCGGGCGCAGCCTCAGCGGATATCGACTTCGCCATGTCGGCTAGGACGCTGTGACAATCGGCGCCTGTCATGGAGCGCTGACGGAGCAAACTCAGAAGTCGCGAGGACCATGTGCAGGACGCGGATGCGCGCACCTTAAGGCCGTCGAGAGCCACAATCGATATCGTCGCGCCCCGCGGCGTGCCAGCGCCGCCACGGTCAATTGCGGATTCGCCGTCACGGCACGCACGCCTTCCAGATCTCCGCGTGAGCGATAGGAAACCGGACTCAATGATGTCCACGCAAGCGACTTCCAAGTGCCGCGCCATGCGTATTTTTTCCCGGCGCGGACATCGGAAAATCCGGCGCCTGTTCGCGCCCTCAGCGTGGATCGAGATGCGTAAATGTCCATAGGTCTGTACACTTCCTATGCGTGTCATTTCATCCCATTAAGCAATCAGTCAAATTTATAATACTTGTAATCGCCATAAATTCCATTATATGGCAACAAGGCGCTTTTAGTAGGCGTTCTAGGTATATTTTGAAAAGAATGTCGGGGCGAGTGGATTTGAAGACACGGCCTACTGGTCCCCGAACAAGACTAATGTCATTGATTCGGTGTCGCTTAATCAAGTCTCGCAAGTTTTTTTGAGGGCTATGTTGACCCAAATATGGACCCAATGAAGCCTTTTTTAGACTGGTATGGGAATTCCAGGTGGAAAAGTGCGTGCAAAACGTCCTCCGCCACCCCTAAAGGTCCAAATTCGTACTAATGGAGCAAATTCCACAACGTCAGTTTGATCGGGCACAAGCCTACATCCGGGCCGTTCGTCGGGTAGTTTCTTCTGGTTCGCTGCCTTTGAGCCCGTCAAAAATACCAAAACCTCCTCTCACTCAGCTCTCTCATGGGTAATTGTAGGTTTATAGTTGAATGTTAACAATGTGTCCGCCGTGGCCGTTGTGCGTACATACGGCGAAGTAAATACGCGATCAAAGGTAGTTGGCAGCCAACGTTTTCCTGTCTCGGTTCCCTGCTCCAGTCCGCGCTTGTAACCGGAAAGCAGATTGCGAAGTTTCGTCGTCATTCATCCTTGGCTCGCTGTGGATCGCGAATGGGATCGCGGATGGGGGAATCAGAATCGGTACATCTGCTTTTACAGCGGCAGGTCCACTGGCAGGACTCTTATCCGGCCGGTCTAACCTTTGCTGTGGAAACTGCAAACGAACGAACCATTCCCTTTACAACCAAGAGTAGAACATAATTATAGGCATGTTATTACGCACCGCTTACTGTCTTCGCGTAGACGAATCCCGACCTATTTTGGATGATGTCGGGGTGCCAAGTGTGAGAAATAATGTTAAAAAAGAGAATTGTGTGCGGGCTATCAGGCTTTTCGAGCGAAACACGGCCTAGACGCGAGCGATGATAATATAATTCCGCACGCTGTCATTTAATGAATAAACATGGAATGGATGTTAATGCCGCCCTTGACCAAAGCTCTAGTTGCGGTTAATGACACGGCAGCGACGCTGGGTACTACGATGAGGTTAATCGAGAACTTTTCATCTACAGAGTAAGTTAACGGAAAGAAATCCCTTGCGCTCCGAGGCCCCCACGCTGATCTCGACCGCGCACGGCAATGTTGGAACAAGTTATTATTGAAGGCCCGTGGAACCGTACCGAGCGATAACCATTGCCTATTCACCTTATACGAGATCTCTTCGGTTCTGGCAATGTCAGGAGGATTCTTTCGTATTGATTTCCCCTTTTGACAAGACCGATCAGGATTCTCCGAATATGTACAGCTTTGAGAAGACATCGTAAAGTCAAAACTGAACGCACACGTAGCGCAGGTCTTAAGAAGACTTATTACGATGCCTCGAGTATGATCTCGAGCAGTGTTCCCAAAACAATCAAGTTTATCAAATTCCAAAATTCTGAATGCGCGTATCGACCTAAGAAAAAGCCCACCTTCGACCTGTCAATGTGACTTATATAGCCTCGTTGAGCTCTATCGTCAAAACGAGTGAATCCTTTTCGACAAGAACGTTCGCCTCTCAATCGTGGGGTAACAAAGAAGCGAAGAGAGGTTGGTAAATCCGATGGAAAACTCGCCTGGATCTGATCACCTCTGGCAGGGGTGAGCCAAGTATTTGTTCCTTTACCACATTGGGTGTGACTATCGCGGCGTCTTCTTCAATGCGGAGGATACAAACATTCTGAATCTAGAAACACCAGCATTATAAATGGCTGTCAAACAATAGTAATTTCAAACGAGTATCTCAGAAGTTGGAGAGACAGAAAAACGAAACCTCCATCTCTTCTTTTCAAGCAGATCAAGTCATGCTAAAGTTGTAGTGGGAACTACGAATGAAGAGTTGAGGAAAATCACACTCCAATAATCGGCAGAATCCTATCGATAACTGCAGCTTTTCTCTAACGACCCATTCACATAGAAGATGAGGCTACCCTAAAGGCAGCGTCGGAGTGTTGAACGAGCGTCAAAAGGGCAATTTGACTCGGTAATGAAAACCGCCGATAACGCAAGACACTACACGCTACCAACGCGACAATGTTAAGGTGGTTGACCTCGGCCAGATTATCGCGTTGTCGAGGCAGAGTCTTCGTGGGCGGCGCAAAACCTTCGAGAATTCTAAACAGGGAAAACCACGAAAGATATTGACATTCGATTCCAAAGTAACCCGCGTGATATTGTCTTGTATCGAATCTGTTTAAGGCTATGAAGCGCGGACTGAACACTTATTAGAAATCCCTGCTCACGCGAAATAGCAACGCACCGTTAATCTTCAAAGCCTATTGTCCGAATCAACGCGATATTATTGGCTCTGTTGTATTTTTATCCAGAGCGATAACAAAGAGTCCTGTTCTTCCGATTCTCAACCTCACTTAACCAAGATCGCGAGTCCGAAACTGTCGATGAGTTCAACTTTCTACCAGAAAATAGTAACCAAGATTAAGAATGCTATACCCGAAATCCAAGGGATTTGACAGGGAGATTCCAAAGCGAAAATGACGGCATTCTTCGCGTAACCTCGCCACGGAACTTGGAGTCGATCCCGAAGGTGTTCTGTGCCCTTCTTCAGCGACTTCAAATTGACTGGGCTGAGTATCAAAATGCGTGACACTATGCTCATCTCAGTTAGAGGTGGCATCGGGCTGGACTCCGTTTGGTTCAGCCATACGTTAGAACATTCCCTGAGACCAACTAGTTTCGATATTGTCCCCCCGATAGTACAGGAGTGAATGGCTTTCGACTATCTCTACAGCACGATTCAAAACTCACTTCGTTGTGAAAACGTAACACGACGCCCATGACACATGAGCACGAGCTGCGTAAAACGACTAGAATTATCGCCAGTTAAGAAACTGGAGGTGGTATGTTTTCAGCGACGGACGTTGCAAACTTTCATGGCCTGTCATCACCTCCTGACGCTTGATCGTGCAGAGGCACGTGGAGAAATTAAGAGTCCCTGTTTCCACGATCCGGACATTGAACTTCTGCGAGAACTGGGCACTCGGCATGAACGAGCCTACCTCCACTCATAGGTGATAGCCAAGGAATCGAAATTGTTGAGTCCCAAGCAACATCCACTATTGGAGGCTGTCGCCTGTACGCTCGATGCTCTTGCGCCGGTAGCGGCAAGGTGGGATATTTGAATCCAATGTTGACCCAATGGACCCAATTTCAGAAAAAGTAGAAAGTAAAGCGTTGAAAAGATGGTCGGGGCGATGGATTTGAACCACGGCCTCCTGGTCCCGAACCAGGCGCGCTAGCCAGGCTGCGCTGACGCCCCGACAGCAGGCACCGGGTGCGATAAAAAACTGCCCGAGTGAGTATCAAGAATAGCATAGCTCGATGTCTCTACCTAGAGTTCGGACAATGGCGCAGCGTATAAAAGCGGTTGCCCGCTATAGATTGAAAGCATTGAATCGCAGCCCAGAGCGAAGCCAGAGCCACACCCAGAATGGCAGACACGACCAGTGACCTTCCAGGCTTGTGTATCGTATTGTCTGGCGTGGCGACTCAAATCAATCTCGGCCGTCTACTCTCAATCGAGCCCATGGTTCCGACGATACGAACGGAAAAACAGGATATCAAGCAGCCCGATGGAATCCATAAGAGACGGGCATATTCTTGACTGTGTATCCCAGGGAGGAATCTCGAACAGCGAATGTCCGGTTCGGGCCGGCGCTGGGATTCCATGAGTTGATAACGTTCGTATATAGAGAGGGGAGATCGCTTGTGTTTGCTATGACAGTCACTTGGAGGTCCGGCGAAGTCACACCTCGGAAGTAATTTCGATGGGCTGAGTGTTTCCAAGTTTGTCCCGCGGGATCGTTCGCGTGACAACGCTTGCCTTCGAAGGCAAACCCTCCATTGTCGAGTCCAGTGAATCTGTTTTCGTCTTCTTCAGGCTGGTCCCCAGGCCCTTCCCCAGATACTTTCACCTTGAATTACAATGAGGCATACGTGAAGTAGTCGTCAGCACCGCAACATTGGACCCCCGCGATTCCCTGCATGCTTCGAACCGCGACTGTTTGTTTGTCGGAACGAGAACATAGTTGCTTGCGAAAGTGGGATCGTTTAATGAGACCGTTTGGGCCCATTTAACTTGCCAGGACCACATCCCATAGTTTTTCACGCGTGTGCGACCTTGGCTGTCTCTCGCCAAGGACGCGGGTAGTATCTAATGATATAAGAATGCGATTCCCGCGGCCCAAATCTGAGTCATCTCCGTCGACACTGTCGCCGTGACGGAGCGCCGTGAATCTTTTCCGTTGGCTGCGATTCGACAAAGAAGCCCCAACGCCTCCGGTCGACGTTCACGGGACCCATCGGGCGGACTGAAAAAACATCACGTTTGGACCGGCATCAAGGAGGCGTGTTATTGCGCGAAAGCACCGGCACAGGAAT
>Ga0137420_1042229_pt1 | contig 9799 bp, 8 predicted proteins | sample CZODoug3_1_2_16f_FD_122167 | JGI IMG/M metagenome (GOLD analysis project Ga0137420, IMG submission 122167) | Vadose zone soil fungal communities from Angelo Coast Range Reserve, California, USA - CZODoug3_1_2_16fungal (PacBio error correction) | ecosystem: Environmental > Terrestrial > Soil >... | reverse complement strand
TATCCATATCGGATGCGGGTTCCGCTTGGAGCCTGCCTGAATACATGATCCTTGTGGCGCGGCTTGAGCTGCGAAATTCGAGGGCCGAAAAACCGAAGCTTTAACTGCTGAAGGCCTTTTAAATTGTTTCACTGGCAAATCAGGAGATAAGGTCCTGGTTTTTCTCTGTGTCAAAAGGGGCGTGTCGCTCTTATTGAAGGTTCTCCGTGCTCGCCGCAGGTGTGCTTTTTGCCAAAGCAGGCGGCCTTTTCGTCAAGCTGCCAACGACTTCGGCCAGCGTAGTGCCGCACTGTGCCCACAGTCGCCGCTTCAAGCTGCAATAATCCTGCGCACCCCCGAACACGTCACCCATAAGCGCACGGAAGGTTGGGCTCCGCTCGATGAATTGAATCATTCGTGTTGCGACCGCGCCGCCAAGAAACCGTCCGCGGTAGAACCGCCTTGCAATCCGCGTGGCAAACTCCAGATCGGCGGAAAAAGCTTTGCGAACTCGCGCTGGATACTCGCGGGGTTTGCCGGCAATCAGCGCTTGTGCGAGAAGGTCGCCCGAGCGCAATGCATAGTAGAGTCCTTCGCCGGTGATCGGGTCCACCCAGGCGGCCGCGTCACCTACCAGCGCCCAGTTGCGTCCCACGACACGCCGCGCCGAAAGCGTTTGCGGCTGCGGAGATGGAAGGACGTGACTGTAGAACTGTGCGCCCTCTCGCGAAATCCGTTCCTCGGCCATGAACGCATGCAGGTGGCGCCGCAGCTCCTGGCTCGTGTGCCGAGCCATGCTGCCGCAAATCCCTACCGAAAGATGGTCGCAGCGCGGGAACGACCACAGGTAACCCTCGAAGCGGCGAAGGAATTTCACGGAAATTCCCTCCGCCTGGGCCGGCACAAAGTAGCCGAGGGTCATTTCGAGGTCGCTTTTCAAAAGGGGACGCGTATTCGGCAGCAGAGAATTGCGTGCCCCTGCCGCAATGACGACGAAGTCCGCATCGATTCGATTTTCACCGACCGTCAGTCTGGCGCGCTCGCCATCGGCGTCGATCTGATTCACGCGCGAACGCACAACGCGGCAGCCCGCCGCCTCGGCTCGTTCAAGAAGCAGTCCGTTCAGCACCGTTCTCGAATAGATGACGATGGGGTGATCGAGCGAGAGCTGCGCCCGATGACCCTTACTGGAAATCAGCTCAACTGTGCGGATGAGTTTTTTGGGATAAGGGCCGTTCAGGAGGAAGGGATACGCTTGGATGGCCTTGTGCGTTAAGCCGCCGCCGCAAGGTTTCTCCCAGGCCAAATGTTCGTCATAAATCGTGACACTGCATCCCGAGCGCGCCAGATGTTCCCCGCACATCGCGCCGGCCGGGCCGCCGCCCACAATCGCAATATCACGCATCGAACAGCCTCAAAGAAAAGGGCAGAGCCTGGCACGGTCCCCGGCGCTGGTCACGTGGTTCCATCATGACAGCGGAAATGCCGCCGCCGTGAACCATGCCGCAAGTATAACAGAAAATGTGAGGCGGCCGGATTGATCCGATTCGGTGATGGTGCGTAAGTTTCTGTGCAATCCGTTTAAAGGCCTGATGTCGCTACTCGAATCAGAAAACGGCACAGTTCCGATCATAAGTGGCGTTATAATAGTAAAGACCAATGTGCGCTGCGGCTGCTGTGGCGCGGGTCTTGGACCCCATTGGAAGGGAATCACTATGTCGAAGATCGACGAGCTTAAGGCAAAGATCGAGAGCCTTCCCAATGAGGAATTCGCCGAGATTTTTCGCTGGTTGTCAGAAAAGGACTGGGAGAGGTGGGACAAGGAAATCGAAGCCGATTCTCAGGCTGGAAAGCTCGATTTCCTGCTGCGCGAGGCCCGTGAAGAGAAGGCCAAGGGGACTCTCAAGGACCTGTGAATGCATCGCGCCAGCGCTCGCTTCTGGACTCTCTTTGCGCGTCTGCCGGAAGGTGCCCAGGAAGTCGCCCGAAAAAACTTCGAGCTGTTGAAAGACAACACCTCACATCCCTCCCTGCATTTCAAGAAGGTGGGAAAGCTGTGGTCCGTGAGAGCCGGGATCAATTACCGCGCTCTGGCAGTCGAGGATGAAACGGACTTTATCTGGGTCTGGATCGGCTCTCATGACGAGTACAAGCGATTGATCAAACGGCAGGGCTGCATGGGTTAGCAGGGCCGAACGCGCTCTTCTCTCACAGCAATCATCTCGGCGGTTGGTAGTACAGAGTTCTCAGTGCCCTCTGTGGCTTTTCTCGGTGATCTCTGTGTTAAATTCCGAAAAGCGCGTCCAACAAAGTGTGCGCCATGCAATCAGTTCGACGCCCAACAGTACAAGAACGCCTCTTCAATAGTCCGCACCCACAATTCCAGTAGGATCTTTCCAGTCAAAACATTCTTGCTCGCAGCTGGCGGCGCGGCATCATGTGTGTCTAACGGCATGATAATATGAAGCGACGCCGCGAAGCAGGAGACAACGAACGCGGTCTGTGCCGCAACACCATCGATGGGAAAAATCGTTTCGCAAGACGAACTCATTCTGCTCACTGCGCGCGAAAAGCGCAATGGCCGCCGCGTCGTCTTCACGAACGGCTGCTTCGATCTCTTGCATCCAGGTCACGTGCGGTGTTTGGCGGAAGCGCGCTCTTTGGGCGACCTCCTCGTGGTCGCGGTTAACAGCGACGGCAGCGTTCGCGGCAACAAGGGCCCCGAACGCCCGCTCGTGCCGCAGAACGACCGCGCGGAGGTTCTCGCCGCTCTCGCCGCCGTCGATTACGTCACGATTTTCGATGAGCCGACGCCACGCGACTTAATCGCGCGCCTCCTCCCCAGCGTACTCGTCAAGGGCGCGGACTGGGGACCGCACGATGTGGTCGGACGCGAAGAAGTCGAAGCCGCGGGAGGCCGGGTCGTTTCCATTCCCCTCGCTCCCGGCTATTCCACAACCAATCTTCTACAGAAGATTCGCAAGACCGCCTCATCTACCGATGGCGGAACGGCTGACCGCCACACCTGATCATGCTTCTACCTTCGGTCTCGGAAACTCTGGCGTCGGTAAGCCGGCACCCCGCTCTCGAAGCCGCGATTTCGGCTTTGCGTCGCGGCGTTGCGCATGAAGTCGCGCGCGAGCATGTGGCCGGACTCACCGATACTGCCAAGGCTTTGGTCGCTGCTCAAGTCGCCGCGGAACTTCGCCGGCCCGTTGTGGTCATCGTCACATCGGGCGCGCGCGCGGAAACTCTCGCCGCATCGATGCAATTCTTCTACAAGGCGCTCGCGGGTCAGGAGGCCACGGAGGTGGCCGTTTTTCCCGCCCTCGATGCGTTGCCCTGGCAGGAAGTTTCCTCGCACGCTGAAATTCTCGAAACACGCGCGGTTACCCTGTGGCGTTATACCAGCGGGCTCGCTCGTGTGGTGGTCGCGCCAATAGCCGCGGCTCGCATGCGTCTTGCTGACGCGGCATCGTATGCCGGCCAGGCGCGCACGCTGGCGCGGGACCAGGAAATTTCTCTCGACGAATTCATTGCACATCTCCGCAGCGTCGGCTACGAATCCCACGACATGGTTGAAATGCCCGGCCAATTCACGGTTCGCGGAGGAATCGTGGATGTGTTCCCGGCGGAGGCGGAACGCCCCGTGCGTCTCGAATTATTTGGAGACTCGGTCGAATCCTTGCGCGAATTTGACCCCAACACGCAACGCTCGGTGCGCCCCATCGAACACATGACTCTTCCCCCGTTGCTGGAACAACCCGCGAATGGCGCTCGAACCCTCGATGGAAATTCCGGCGGACATGGCGTTCCCCCGCGCGCGCATTCCCTGATCGATTTGCTCGAGGAAACGATCGTGATTCTCGACGAGCCCGAAGCGATCGACGAAGCAGCGAAAGAGTTCTTCGCCAACGCGCAGGAAACTCTCCAGGACGCCGGTGATCTTGCGGAGGATACGATCGCATCGCATTATTTCACCGCCGATTGGGACCGGCACCTCTCACGCCACGCGCGGCTGGAGCTCAATCACCTCCCGGTAACACGGGAAGGAATCGAGACGCGCACGATGCAAACGCAATCCACGACTCGCTATCACGGAAACGTTCCCGCGTTCATGGCTGAAGCGCGCGAACGCATCACCGCGGGCGAGCGAGTCCTGCTGGCGGCTGGAAATCTCGGCGAACTCGAACGATTTGTCGATCTGTGCCACGAATACGAGGTGCCCTACCGTCTTGGAGAAATCGAAGAAAATGTTACCAGCGCGCGTCTTTCCGAGGACTCCTCCGCCGGCAGCGTTCCGGCGATCGTCCTGGCGCGCGCGCCCTTTGTGGACGGCGTGGTTTTCCCCGAATCTCGCCTGGCAATCTACGGAACAGGCGATCTCTTTGAAACGCTCCCAACCGGCGCGGCGTCACGCCGGCGGCCGAAGACAGCGAGTTTTTTCAGCGACTTCTCCGAGCTGAAGCACGGGGACTACGTCGTGCACGTGGACCACGGCATCGGCCAGTTTGAAGGATTGCATCAAATCGAAAACGGCGGCGCGCGCGGCGAATTCATGCGCTTGATTTACGCGGACGGCGCGAAGCTCTACGTGCCGCTCGAGCGCCTTGACCTGGTGCAAAGTTACCGCGCGGTGGAAGGCGCCAAGCCCGTTCTCGACAAACTCGGCGGGACGACCTGGACGGCCCGCAAGGCTCGCGTGCGCAAGTCGGTCGAAGACATGGCCGACAAACTTTTGAAACTGTATGCCGAGCGCAAAGCCGGAGAGGGTTTCGCCTTCTCGCCGGACGGCGCGTTTCAAGGTGAATTTGAGGACGCCTTCGAGTTTGACGAAACGCCGGATCAGGCCATTGCCATCGCCGATGTGAAGCGCGATATGGAGCGTTCGCAGCCGATGGACCGCCTCCTTTGCGGCGACGTGGGATACGGCAAGACGGAAGTGGCCATGCGCGCCGCCTTCAAAGCCGTCCTCGACTCGAAGCAGGTCGTTGTTCTCGCGCCCACCACCGTGCTGGCTTTCCAACACTACGAGACGTTTCGCCGGCGCTTCGCGGCGTTTCCCGTAAAGATTGACATGGTCAGCCGGTTTCGCTCGCCGCGCGAATTAAGGGACACTTTGGCTGATGTGGAAACGGGCAAGGTGGACATCGTCATTGGCACCCATCGCCTCCTCTCCAACGATGTCAAATTTCACGACCTCGGCCTCCTGGTCGTGGACGAGGAACAGCGCTTCGGGGTCGCGCACAAGGAACGCGTGAAAGAGTTAAAGAACAGTGTCGATGTTCTGACGCTTTCGGCCACGCCCATTCCGCGCACTCTCAACATGTCGTTAGTCGGACTGCGCGACATGAGTGTGATCGAAACGCCTCCGAAGGATCGCCTCGCGATTCAAACCGTCGTCGCCCCCTTTACCGAATCTCTGGTCCGCCGCGCAATTGAAGAAGAACTGGCGCGCGACGGCCAGGTGTTCTTCGTCCACAATCGGGTGGAATCCATATATTCGATTGCAGCTCTGGTGAATAAACTCGTTCCGAAAGCGCGTGTCGTCGTTGGGCACGGCCAGATGAACGAGAAGGAGCTGGAATCCGTGATGCTGAAATTCGTGAGCGATGAGGCTGATGTCCTCATTTCCACGACCATCGTTGAAAATGGGCTTGATATTCCGCGCGCCAACACGATTCTCATCAATCGCGCGGACCGCTTCGGACTTTCCGAGTTGTATCAGCTTCGCGGACGCGTCGGGCGTTCCAACCAGCGCGCCTACGCGTACCTGCTGGTTCCCGAGGATGTGTCGCTCACGCCGCTGGCCACGCGCCGGCTCGCGGCACTCAAGGAATTCAGCGCCCTCGGAGCGGGGTTTCGCGTCGCGGCGCTCGACTTGGAACTGCGAGGGGCCGGAAACCTCCTCGGGGGCCAGCAGCACGGCCACATCAACGCGATTGGATTTGATCTCTACTGCCAGATGATGGAGCGGGCGGTTTCCGCCTTGAAAGGCGAAGAGACCAAGCCCGAGTTGCGCTCCACGATCAACCTTGGACTCGATATCCGCATCCCACAGGAGTACATCCCGAACGAGAACTTGCGCCTGCGGACTTATAAACGCATCGCCGGAATCACGAACGATGTCGAACGGGAAGAAGTGGACCGCGAGCTCGCCGACCGCTTTGGGCCCGCGCCACCGGCCGTGGGAAATTTGCTGGACTATGCACTTCTGAAGGGGCTGGCCGAAAGAATTCTTGTTTCGTCGATTGAGCGGCGAGCCAACGAAGTGGCGATCAAATTTCATCCGGAGACGACGTTGCCCCCAGAAAAGCTCGTCGTGCTCATCCGGTCCAAAGGGGAGGGGATGCGTTTGGACCCGGGCGGCACGCTCTGGATGCGCATCGAGCGGCGCGGCCGGATCGCCGAAAGTGTCAGAAACGTGTTGCTTCCCTTGGAAACGAAGCGATAAACTTAAATCCAGCGGGTGCGGATTCTGCGCTCGGTCGCCATAGCGCGGGTTTTCGCGCGTCGGCGACTGGAAGCCCGCTAGAACAATGTCTCCTATGAACCAGAATAAGTGGCTGATTGTTCCCCTATTTCTTGCCGCCGGAACCCTGACCGCGCAAACGAAATCGGTAATCGTCGAAGAAATCGTCGCGCGCGTGAATAATGACGTCATCACGCGCGAGGACTTGGAGCATGCCCGGCAAAGCCTCACTTCCGAAGTCCAGGATGAATGCCAGAACTGCACTCCGGACCAGGTGCGCACGCAGACCGCCGCAAGAGAGAAGAACCTCCTGCGCGACCTGATCGACCAGTCCCTGCTTGTGCAACGCGCGAAAGACGACAACATCAACGTCGACGGCGATGTGATCAAGAGGCTGGACGCGATCCGCGTCAACGCCAAACTCCCGGACATGGAAACTTTGGAGAAAGAGGTCACCAAGTCCGGACAGGACTTCGAGGATTTCAAGAGCCAGATCAAGAATCAGTTGCTGACGCAGGACGTGATCCGCAAGGAAGTGGGTTCGCGCATCATCATCAGTCACGAAGATGTGATCAAATATTACGAGGCGCACAAGCAGGATTTCGTGAGGCCCGAGATGGTTGTCCTCCGCGAAATATTCGTCTCCACGGAAAAGAAGCCCGAGGCGGACATTCCCACCCTCCGCAAGAAGGCCGAAAACTTGCGCGACCGCGTGCTGAAGAACGGCGATGATTTCGGGGAGTTGGCCAAGCGTTTTTCAGATAGCCCTACCGCGCAGCAATCGGGCGAACTCGGCGCCTTCGAGCGGTCCAAACTCGATCCCAATATTTCCGAAAAGGTGTTTGCGCTGAATCGCGGACAAATGACCGACGTGATCGAAACAAAGACTGGATTTGAGATCCTCCAGGTCCGCGAGCGCTATCAAGCAGGCGAGCAGCCACTTGACAAGGTGGACACCGAAATCACCAACCATCTGTATGAAGACAAAATGGAGCCGGGACTGCGGGCCTACCTCAAGACCTTGCGGGAAGACAGCTACCTCCAGGTCAAGCCCGGCTACACCGATTCGGCGGCGGTAACCAACCAGCCCATCGAGGAAGTTGCGGTAACGCCCGATAAGGATGACAAAAAGAAGTCAGGGCGAAAATTGTTGCTCATTCCCAAGAAGAAATCCGGAACATGAAACAGGCCTTCGTCTCCGCCCTGCAGGCCGAACAAACGATCACCTCCTATTTTCTTGTTTGCGAAAAAGAAATTCGCGCCACGCGCGAGGGGAAATCCTATCTCCGCTTGGAATTGGGTGACCGCACCGGCACTATCGAAGCTCGCATGTGGGACGGCTTCGAGCGCGACGCGGCCTCCTTCGAGCGGGACGATTTCGTGAAGGTGCAAGCCCGCGTCGAAAGCTACCGCAGCAAGCTCCAGATTGCCATCGACAAGATTCGCCGCGCGGAAGAAAGCGAAGTGGACGCGGCCGATTTCTTCGCTCATACTCCTGAAAATGTGGACCAGCTTTACGCAAAACTCCTTGCGTTCGTCGCCTCCGTGAAAAATCCCTGGCTGAGGCGCCTTCTGGATGGCGTCGTAACCGACCCGGAAATCGTCCCGCGCCTTAAACGCGCCCCGGCGGCTAAGGTGATGCATCACGCGTATCTTGGCGGCCTGCTTGAACACATGGTCAGCTTGTGCGGCCTGTGCCAGGCGGTTCTTACGCAATATCCCGAGGCGGATCCCGACCTGTTGATGACTGGCGCCGTGCTCCATGATATGGGAAAACTCGAAGAATTGAGCTACGAGCGCTCGCTCGGTTACACCGACGAAGGACAGTTGCTGGGTCACATTCTGATTGAATATGAAAGCGTCGCCAAAAAAATGGACGCCCTCGATGGATTTCCTTCCGATCTGAAGACGCTCGTTCTGCACATGCTCGTTAGCCATCACGGGCAATACGCGTTTGGTTCGCCAAAACTTCCCATGTTCCGTGAGGCGCTGATGCTGCACCACCTCGACGACTTGGATTCCAAGATGGCTGCGGTCCGGTCGGCGCTTGCTTCCGACAAAGGCGAGGGCAACTGGACGGCATTTAGCGGCGCCCTCGAGCGGCGTTTCCTGCGTGTCGATCTTTTTCGCCGCGCGGAAGAATCGGCGGCCAAGGATGATCCCTCCCAGCCGCCTCCATTGAAGAGCCTGGGTGCGAAGGACTAGACGATCGGGTGCGGGCTCTCCTTGTTTGCCCTGACCCTGGAAGGAGAGCTCGCCAAATTATGGAACACAGCGCATCGCCCCAACGCGGCAGCGGTCCTCGCCACTCCATTCTCGATCTGGCCCCGCTCGAACTGGAATGCATGAGCGTGCTCTGGCCGCTCGGCGAGGGCACCGTTCGCGACATTCATCGGCAACTCGCCGTGTCGCGGCCGCGCGCCTATACGACGATCATGACCATCATGGACCGGCTGGCGCACAAGGGCATCGTCACGCGCCATAGAGTGGGACGCGCCTATCGCTATCAACCAAATCTGAGCGCCGATGAAGCGCGCATCAGCGCGATTGAAAAAATCGTAACAGGATTTTTTGACGGCTCCGCCGAGGCGCTAGCCGCCCATCTCGCGGCCGCGGGCGGAACGGCTCGTCCCGGCGTTCCTGTACCAGCGCGGCTCGGTCAGCACCGGCATGAGCCGCGCTTGACCGTGAATGAGCCTCACCCTGATCGGTTCATTGAGAATCAGCCTCATCGTGAACGGCCTGAACCGCCCACGCCCGTTCCCGTTGACAGAGCGGATGCACCCGGTAAAGAATCAGTAATTCAACGGCTGGACGAGACTTTACTTTAGACAGAACGGGCGCGGGCTGCACTTGCTTCTCCTGATACGGCAGGGGCATCTCGCCAGAAAAATGTTACCCGCACAATTCACAATCCGCGACAAACACATCGCCCCGGCGACAGTCCTCGCGCCCATGGCCGGTGTGACCGACACCGTTTTTCGCCGCATGATCCGCGGCCTCGGCGGCTGCGGCCTGATCATGACCGAATTCACCAGCGCCGAGTGCATCACGCGAAACGCCGCGCGCACCTCGCGCTATCTTTTCTTCGAGCCGGACGAGCATCCCATCACCGGCCAGTTGTTCGGCGCGGACCCGAATGTAATGGCGAGCGCGGCGGCCATGGTTGAGCAGCTCGGTTTCGACTTCGTCGACATCAATCTAGGGTGCCCGGCGAAGAAAGTGGTCAAGTGCGGCGGTTCAGGCCTGTTGCGCGATCTGAAAGCACTCGAGCAAGTCCTGCGCGCGGTGCGCGCTGCGGTCAGCATCCCGCTCACCATCAAAATCCGCGCCGGTTGGGATGAAACC
>Ga0137420_1441594_pt1 | contig 9808 bp, 6 predicted proteins | sample CZODoug3_1_2_16f_FD_122167 | JGI IMG/M metagenome (GOLD analysis project Ga0137420, IMG submission 122167) | Vadose zone soil fungal communities from Angelo Coast Range Reserve, California, USA - CZODoug3_1_2_16fungal (PacBio error correction) | ecosystem: Environmental > Terrestrial > Soil >... | reverse complement strand
TGCTCCGCTCCAAGTCAGCTTCTCCCACTGCTGGAACTGTGTGCTGAGTGAGTAGTGGGTGATGTCTGTTCGAATTGTGCGAAGCGATTGCGACTTTTTAGGCACTGGTAGGAGACGGGGGTTATACTGCGTGCCCTGTTTGTATAAAGGGCATTAAGAGGCAGGACATAAGGCAATATAGTAAAAAGTGAGCCTACCACAGGAGCAATACGATCTGCTTCGCGGGTTTGGTAGGTACTGTCGAAGAACACTGGTGCGGGAGCAGAAGGAAACAGACACCAGAAGTGGCCTACCATTGATCGATGAATTTCAATGAGAATATATAATCAGCAAATACACTCACCCAGGCAGTCGGACGATTCTGCGTGATACGTCGACGAGACGCAGCGGGAGGCGGCGGGCGGTGCTGCTGCAGGAGCCTCATCATCCCACGCATCAGCAGGAGCTCTACCAGTGTCGAGCATTGAAAGATGCCGCGGACCTCATAGAAGTAGAAGCACCATAAGATATCGTGGCGCTGACGGCATCGCGGTGTTTTGAAGCACTGGGCCCGCGCCTGGGGTTGGCACTTTCCTCAGAGCATCGATGTCCGACTTTGCCGAAGGGGTGTAGTTTGTGCCAACGGGTGCGATGGGCTCAAACTCCGCGCTTGTTCTTTGTGAGTTGAATACTTGGCGCCCGAAGCTGCCTCCACTCGCTCATGATCAAACTGGGGAGACATCCGACTAAGAAAACGTGGTCATCAGAAAGGTTATGTAGTGGACGAGAACATACCTCATTGCGGGCACTGATGACGACGTGAGATCCACGCAGGAAATGGCAACTGCACTTGGAGTGTGTATGGAAGAGACCTTTCTTGCTTCCGGAACACCATTTCCACACCAGTTGATCTGAACGAATTAGGCAGTTGACTCTATGTAAAATAGTTCTATTAACAGATAGTCTACGGTGCCATGAATTCGTGCTTACATTGGATCCTCACTCGAACGAAGGATATTGGATTCTAATGGGGCCGCTTCAATGTCAAAGGAACTTGGAGAAGATCTGGCCGACATACCTCCCATCTGAGAACTCCTCTTCAAGTTCTTCCAGTCCTCCGTCCCCTGTAGCCTGCACTTGAGATCGTTTGATCCTTTCTCGTAAGTCAAGATAGCCCGTCTATGCCCTTCGCATTGACGACATCTGATACGCTTGGTTGATGTCTTTACTTGACAAGTTCAACTTGAGAGACATTTCTGTCTCTGTTTCTATATGTCGAAATCAGTATAGTGACCTCAGCTGGACGATAGGCTTTTATATGACCTCGATGCGGTGAGACTAACAAGAGTACTGGGCTAACAAGCGCAGTCGAAGAGACAATCCCCGTGACTAGTTCACGTGAGCGGCGCGTATCCTCATATGATATTGTGCATTAGTTGAAATAATGACAACGTTATGCGAATTGCAGAATGTCATCAGAATTTAGAATTTTGCTGGACAATTTATTGTTTTGCTATTAGTCTTCTGCAAGAAATTTAGGCTATTAGAGTGTATTAGCTGTGGTCCACATATGGGATGTATTTGTGTGGAGCAGCCAATCAGAGAGCTCAGGCTGTATTCTCGATAGCATATCACACTATTGTTCGTCTTTTGTTCGTCTTCTACTCCCAACAAGGCCTATCATAATGTCACAATAATGTTTCCCTTTTGTTGACCCAAAAGGGGGTTATGCTCCTGTACGTAACCAGGCTGAAGGTGTGAGAGTGGAACAGAACGAATACCCAGAGAGACATAAAACACAAGGATAAAATCTACAACAACGGGTGTTTTCTATGTAGATTTGAGGTTGACTCGACAGAATCTTTGAATGCATCCTTGTAGCATCCAACAACGCCTTCACCCTTGTTCGCTCCGCTACCAGCGCCTCATCCTCATTCAGCAGACCCGCAATAGTTCAGGCTTGTACAATGAGCCACCAGTCTGTTTTTGACTTCTGTGTTGTGTGGTTGACGAGGAAGTGCATGATGGCTTTGGTATCAGATCCTGAATGCTTGGCGACGATCGAAAAAGTACGAGGCGATCAACGAGCGGATAAGGAGTTTCCATTTCTTCCCGTATCGTTAATGGAACCACCTTCCGAGGAATCTCGAAAGATCCGTAGTGTCAGTCTAGCAACAACGCCATGAAAAGACACGATGACTACTGCTTCGATGTGTTTACCTAAAACTCTTCATATCAAATGCCGCGTTGTTGCCATCTAGACTTCGTTTGCCTGCCATTAGACCACTAGACATAGAAGTTGGCCCCCCGACATATCCCGTCCGATTGGTACGTTTGTCCGTGTGGTCTCTCCATACTTGACCCCGCGATCGGCCCAGGTCCATTTGCCCAAAGAAAGTAGTTCAAAAATGTCTCCCTAGCATTCTGCGGAGACGTTTTGTAGATTCCATAGGTTGCGGATGGCCTAATTGAGTGACGATGGGACTGCTGTGAGTGTTGATGTCTCGAAGATTGTTTGATCAACGGTTCCAGTGGAGTCGAAGAACTGGTGGTCCGTGACCGGTCATGGACATGGATGATACAGACGCTCATTGTGGAGGACGCCATTCGCATGCCATATTTCGGCTGAAAGTCATCTCGTCGTCGGATAGGGCCATTGGTTGATCCAGAGGATGTAGGCTGGTAGATGGACATGGATCAGTTGAAGAAAGGGAATAGACGGAGCATAACATACACGTGAAGGTGGGTGGTTTTTTGTACAGATCGCGTTTGCTGTGTGAGCTGCTGACCCTGACATGAATGAGGGTGATTCGTATTGATGTATGCAGCCTGAATCTCGATCAGCTTTGAGCATATTCGGATGTGGACCGGCCTCTCTCTGAGAAGTTCCGAAACAACCTCTACGAGCTGCGCATGTAGTCGGGGAAATCGTGATAATTCCTGCATTAGTGAGGAAAGTCAGTAAATGTGTGAGTATACACAGGTAAGAAGACGCTTACATTGTGGTACAAATTGTGGCAAATCTTAACAAGCTCTTCGTACACAAGTCAACACAACGGAGACTGGAGCCTCCAGTAACTTATCTGCGCTTGACAAGTAGATCAAATGCAATTCGGGGGACGAATAGACTGGGCCTAGGCCTGTTGAATTGCGGATCGCGGTCCGAATATCTTGATTGTCGAGTTCTGCGTAAGTCGATGGATGCCAGAGCGTGCCAAAGATATCGTTAAAAATATAATATACCCGTGCGCCGCCAGAAAGCTCCTTAGTTGAGATGTCGATGTTCGTGCCTTCAATGGATAAACGAAGTCACGAGCAAATTGGAGTCATGAGCGTAGAACCAATTGTCCTTGCTGTCCAGTTATCAGAACAAGAGGCTCGCTGTATAAACCGAAAGTAAACTTACCTGGTTTTTGTCGCCGAAAATAGCAGATCTCCAAACGAATTCAATTCTTGTTGAGCTTGACCCATCAAAGTATTCAACCGTGCCTTCATATCGGCAGCTTATCACGTATATGATTCATCAAGACCTACCTCAAATCAAATAATTATCGGCGCACAAATCGGTATGGGGTCACGCACCTGATTCAAGGTTCTGCTAGATATTTTGTTCCATTCTTGGCGCGATATTCTTATACGCTGGATGATTTTGAAGAAGGCTTCGGCTTCATTGGTTGCGTGAATCGCAAGCCAGCAAGACATCATCAGAGAAAAGCATGAAGATGCAGAGAACAGAGACGGAATTCTTCAAAAATCATCAGCGTATAAGAATATCGCGCACAAGAATGGAACAAAATATCTAGCAAGAACCTTGGAATCAGGTGGACCCATACGATTTTGTGCGCCGATAATTATTTGATTTGAGGTAGGTCTGATGAATCATATACGTGATAAGCTGCCCGATATGAAGGCACGGTTGAATACTTGAGGGTCAAGCTCAACAAGAATTGAATTCGTTTGGAGATCTGCTATTTTCGGCGACAAAACAGGTAAGTTTACTTCGGTTTATACAAGCGAGGCCCTTGTTCTGATAACGGGACAGCAAGGACAATTGGTTCTACGCCTCATGACTCAATTTGCTCGTGACTTCGTTTCATCATGAAGGCACGAACATCGACATCTAACTAAGAGCTTTCTGGCGGCGCAACGGGTATATTATATTTTAACGATATCTTTGGGCACGCTCTGGCATCCATCGACTCTACGCAGAACCTCGACAATCAAGATATTCGGACCGCGATCGCAATTCAACAGGCCCTAGGCCCAGTCTATTCGTCCCCGAATTGCATTGATCTACTTGTCAAGCCGCAGATAAAGTTACTGGAGGCTCCCAGTCTCCTGTGTTGAACTTGTGTACGAAGAGCTTGTTAAAGATTTGCCACAATTTGTACCAGCAATGTAAGCGTCTCTTACCTGTATACTCACACATTTACTACTTCCCTCACTAATGCAGGAATTATCACGATTTCCCCGACTACATGCGCAAGCTCGAGAGGTTGTTCGGAACTTCTCAGAGAGAGGCTCGGTCCCACATCCGAATATGCTCAAAGCTTGATCGAGATTCAGGCTGCATACATCAAACGAATCACCCTCTTCATGTCAGGGTCAGCAGCTCACTCAGCAAACGCGGACTGTACAAAAAACCACCCACTTCCGTGTATGTTATGCTCCGTCTTATTCCCTTTCTTCAAACCTGATCCATGTCCATTACCAGCCTACATCCTCTGGATCAACAATGGCCCTATGCCGACGGACGACGATGACTCTTCAGCCGAAGATACTGGCCATGCGATGGCGTTCCTCCACAATGAGCGCTCTGTATCATCCACTGTCCATGACCGTCACGGACACCAGTTCTTCGATCCAACTGGAACCGTTGTCAAACAATCTTCGAGACATCAACAGCTCACAGCGTCCCATCGTCACTCAATAGGCCATCCGCAACCTATGAATCTACAAAACGGTCTCCGCAGAATGCTAGGGAGACATTTTTGAACTACTTCTTTGGGCCAAAATGGACCTGGGCCGATCGCGGGGTCAAGTATGGAGAGACCACACGGACAAAAAACGTACCAATCGGACGGATATGTCGGGGGGCCAAACTTCTATGTCTAGTGGTCTAATGGCAGGCAAACGAAGTCTAGATGGCAACAACGCGGGCATTTGATATGAAGAGTTTTTAGGTAAACACATCGAAGCAGTAAGTCATCGTGTCTTCATGGCGTTGTTGCTAGACTGACACTACGATTCTTCGAGATTCCTTCGGAAGGTGGTTCCCAATTAACGATACGGGAAGAAATGGAAACCTCCCTATCCGGCTCGTTGATCGCCTCGTACTTTCGATCGTCCGCCAAAGCATTCAGGATCTGATACCCAAAGCCATCATGCACTTCCTCGTCAACCACACAACACAGAACGTACAAAACAGACGGTGGCCTCATTGTAACAAGCCTGAACTATTTGCGGGTCTGCTGAATGAGGATGAGGGCTGGTAGCGGGGAGCGAACAAGGGGTGAAGCGTTGTTGGATGCATACAAGGATGCATTCAGATTCTGTCCGAAGTCAAACCTCAAATCTACATAGAAAAACACCCGTTGTTGTAGATTTTAATACCTGTGTGCTTTTATGTCTCTCGGGTTAATTCGTTCCTGTTCCAACTCTCACACCTTCAGCCTGGTCATGTACACGCATAACCCCCTTTTGGGTCAAACAAAAGGAACATATTGTGAATTATGATAAGCTTATGGAGATAGAAGGAACGAACAAAAGACAGAACAATAGTGTGATATGTATCGAGAAATACAGCCTGAGCTCTCTGAATTGGCTGCTCCACACAAAATACATACCCATATGTGGACCCAGTAATATCTCTTTAGCCCTAAATTTCTTGCAGGAAGACTAATAGCAAAACAATAAATTGTCCAGCAAAATTCTAAATTCTCTGATGAGATTCGCAATTCGCATCAACGTTGTCATTATTTCAACTAATGCCACGAATATCATATGAGGATACCGCGCCGCTCACGTGAACAAGTCACGGATTGTCTTCGCTGCGCTCGTTAGCCAGTACTCGAGTCTCACCGCATCGAGGTCAATAAAAGCCTATCGTCCAGCTGAGGTCACTAATTACTGAATTTTCGAATATAAAACAGAGACAGAAATGTCTCTCCAAGTGAACTTGTCAAGTAAAGACATCAACCAAAGCGTATCAAGATGTCGTCAATGCGAAGGGCATTAGATGGGCTATCTTGACTTACGAGAAAGGATCAAACGATCTCAAAGTGCAGGCTACAGGGGACGGAGGACTGGAAGAACTTGAAGAGGAGTTCTCAGATGGGAGGTATGTCGGCCAGATCTCTCCAAGTTCCTTTGACATTGAGCGGCCCCTTAGAATCCAATATGCCTTCGTTCGAGTGAAGGATCCAAATGTAAGCACGAATTCAATGGCACCGTAGATATCTGTTAACTAGAACTAATTACATAGAGTTCAAACTGCCTAAGTTCGTTCAGATCAACTGGTGTGGAGATGGTGTTCCGGAAGCCAAGAAAGGTCTCTTCCATTCCAACTCCAGTGCAGTTGCCAATTTCCTGCGTGGATCTCACTCGTCATCAGTGCCCGCAATGAGTATGTTCTCGTCCATAACATAACCTTTCTGATGACCAACGTTTCTTAGTCGGATGTCTCCCCAGCTTTGATCATGAAGCGAGTGGAGGCAGCTTCGGGCGCCAAGTATTCAATCACAAAGAACAAGCGCGGAAGTTTGAAGCCCCATCGCACCCTGGGCACAAACTACACCCTGTCGGCAAAGTCCGACTCGATGCTCTGAGGAAAGTGCCCAACCCCAGCGCGCGGGCGCCAGTGCTTCAAAAACCCGCGATGCGTCAGCGCCACGACTATCTTATGGTGCTTCTACTTCTATGAGGTCGCGGCATCTTTCAATGCTCCGACAACTGGTAGAGCTCCTGCTGATGCGTGGGATGATGAGGCTCCTGCAGCAGCACCGCCCCCGCCGCCTCCCGCTGCGTCTCGTCCGCCCGTGATCACCGCGGCTCGTCCGACTGCTGGGTGAGTGTATTTGCTGATTATATATTATATTGAAATCATCGATCATGGTAGGCCACTTCTGGTGCTGTTCCTCTGCTTCCCGCACCAGTGGTATCTTCGACGTACCTACCAAAACCCGCAGAAGCAGATCGTATTGCTCCTGGGTAGGCTACTTTTTACTATAATTGCCTTATGTCCTGCCTCTTAATGCCCTTATACAACAGGCACGGCATATACCCCCGTCTCACTACAGTGCCTAAAAAGCTCGCAAAATCGCTTCGCACCAATTCGAACAGACATCACCCATACTCCTTCAGCACCACCAGCTTCCAGCAGTGAAGAAGCTGACTGGAGCGAGAGGCAAGCCCTAGCGAAAAAACAGGCAAGCAGAGGGGAGAAAGAAGCCGTTTCTCTTGCTTTCAAGGCTCCCCCAATTGGGAGGAGCGCGGTACTTGGAGGAGCAGGCGTCGCTGCTGCTGCTGTTGGTGTGCTCGCTGTGGCCGCCGCAGATGCTGATGCAGAAGAGGAGGAAGCTGCTGTGAGTTGGATCTCAGCCAATACCACTCTTCGTCCACTCTGATCTTTCCTTCTTTAGGCTCCTCTCCAACCACCCGCCACCACCTCCACCTCCACCTCCACCTCCACCTCCACCTCCACCACCTTCCGCCTTTGGCACAACCTGAGCCAGACTATGAAGAAGAAGCTGCCGCCCCACCTCCTCCGCCACCGCCGCCACCGCCACCCCCAGCACCCCCTGCTCCACCTGTTACTCAGGTATGTCGTACAATATTTGGTCAAGTCGTCACGTAATGATTGATGTGTTATATCCCTTCAATGTCTCTTCAGATGGCTGCACTTAGTGTTGCACCTGAACCCGAACCTGAGCCTGTACATTCCACAGGTATTCGCGCTGTTGTCGTGTATGATTACGAAGTACGTCACTCTAATCTCATTTGCAATTCGCTTAGGTTATTATCCTTCCTGTTCAACACAGGCTGTGGAAGACAATGAATTGCCTCTACTAGAGGGCGAGATAATCGAGGACATCGAAACCGCTTGACGAAGGCTGGTGGTCGGTACGGACCAGGGGGCAGGAGCGGTTTGTTCCCAGGTAGGCATTTATCATTAAGGCAATTCAACGGTCGTTTCATTTATCTATCCTGGACAGCAAACTATGTGGAAATTATGGAAAAGGCTGAAGAAGAGGCAGCCCCTGCACCTCCTCCTCCCCCGCCACCTCCTCCACCTCCCGTGAGTCTCTGTTCCTTAGTCGTAGCTATCTGTCATGGAATGTTCTCAACCGGAATCTCAGCCCATCGCACCCCCCGCACCCCCTCCTCCCCGCAGCAGCGCCGGCCATAGATGAAGGTCTTGTTGCTATCGCCGCCTACGAGTAAGTTTCCTAGTTCTTATACACACACCTTAATCTAACTGTTCACAGCTACGAAGCGGGTAGTGAAGATAATAACTCTCATTCGCGGAAGGAGACAGGATCACTGAGATCGAAGCAGCATCTGATGACTGTGGCAAGGCAAAGACCAGCATGGCAATGTTGGGTTATTCCCTGGTTGGTCGCCAAAATCTAACAGCAGTTTCATCAACCTGATGTGTTTCATGTTCTTCAGCGAATTATGTTGAAGTCGTGAATGAAGACAAACAATAGTGATCAAGTAGTGAAAGAGACAGTTTGTATATACATCGGTACTTCCAGGATTTTATCTATAACACCGCGACAAATGCCACTGCGAGAATAGACCAAGCCGGGGGTCAAATGAGAGGGTACATTACCTCGAGTCAAGCGAGTCATTTTGCTCTGTATGGGCGTACAATTCCCTCCGTGGAGAAGTTAGCGAGGTTATCATCTCAAGTCCACGGTCGAAACTCTAAGTTGGTCCTCTCCATCGTCTCTACTGTGACACATTGGAAAGTGGTCATGATTATTTCTCCGGGCGCCTTCGTCGTAATTGAATACATTTATCTCAGTCTTAGGTACTGTCGGCGGATTGGTCGCGGTTGAATTTCCCAAATGGCGTCAGGGGCCCAGGGCCACCGCTGGCATTTTTTGTAGGTTAAGGGCACCTTCAAGGCTTCAAGAGTACACTAAGTATAGTAAGTTACATAGAAATATCACAGGTACCGCAGGCCCTCATCTGCATGGTGTTCGGTTGTTGGATATTACTATGATAATACCGTTCGATTTTTAATTTTTGGTTTGATGAAACCACGTGATTCTTTAGGTTCGGCTAAGACAGTACATCCGATTTGGAAGAAGTTCGTTATCGCCTATCGCACAAGCTCACCAATTGTTTCGTAAAACGACGGTGGACTTGATTACCTCACTCAAGGGCAGTTTACACAATCTGCAGAAATCCCTCATGCGTCATGGCCGCTCAAATATCAGAATCGCAAGCACCGTTATGGTATTGAGTCTTTTGACGAGGTACTGAAGCCTCTGGCTCGGTATCGGTCTACACCGTGACAAGGACCTCACCGCCTTCTTAAAGGCTATCGGTTTCATCATCCCACTCATGCATTCTGAACTTTACACCAAGGAAGTCACAGTCATCTTATTCGTGAGTTCCAATTGTCTGACATGATTTAAATTTGTGTGTCTTAAAAAAAAGCGGTCAACCAATGTGTGGCGACCAAGGTGTCATCACCAGTGCACATTGAACAGGATATTCTTCCCGAATTCTTCAATACATTTCAGTTATGACCTGACAGGCGTGATTACATGCCAGTGGTGGAGAGCACGCTCGAGTTGGTCCAGAAGGTGTGCATTCT
>Ga0137420_1418994_pt1 | contig 9845 bp, 14 predicted proteins | sample CZODoug3_1_2_16f_FD_122167 | JGI IMG/M metagenome (GOLD analysis project Ga0137420, IMG submission 122167) | Vadose zone soil fungal communities from Angelo Coast Range Reserve, California, USA - CZODoug3_1_2_16fungal (PacBio error correction) | ecosystem: Environmental > Terrestrial > Soil >... | reverse complement strand
GAGGCGTTCGCCTTCATCAATCCGTGGAAATATACCATGTTTTCACCCGCGTCGCTGATGCGCGGAAACGATGCAGCGATTGATTACTGCTCGAAATACTTTGTGCACTGGAATGAATTGCACGATCGGTGGCGAGCGATCGCGTCCTTGATCGGCTGTGAGGCGGCCCTAGTCAGCTCCGTGCGGCATCCGGCTCTCGTGGGCACGGCGCATGCGTAGCGGGCGCGAATCCCGATTTCGTCCATCGTTCCCGGACACCACCGGGATGAAGATCGAGGTGATTATTCAGAAGCTCACCGCTTTGGTACGACCACGCGGTGCGCAATTGCGGTATCCGATTCATCGAAGTCGAGACGCGCGACGAGCTCGAGCATGCGATCACGAGCACACCGCCATGATGCTGTTTTCATGCCGCGCCCCCCGGACAGATCTCAGTGGAAGAGTTCCGCAACTTGGCAAGAACACGGCATTCCCACTTTCAATGACGCAGCCCGCGACGTTCCCCGGTTGAAAAATCTTCCAAGTCATCATTGGGTTTGACCTGGTGACCTTCTCGGGCGGCCAAGGGTCTGCGTGGGCTCCAAGCGCGGGTTTGCTTTTGGGCGCAAGGACTTGACAGCGCCGCTCGCATGAATGCTTCACCAATAGCGACAGCATCGGCCGAGCATTGAAAGTTGAACAAGGAGAGATGGTCGGGATGCTGCGGCCGTGGAAGTCTATGTGAAAAAGGATCACGACGGGAATGGCCGAGTGGAGCAGCGCGTGAAAACCGTGGCCGATAGCGTCGGCCCGCTGGCTAGTGTCCAAGACGAGCGCTTCGTGCCGAGATCTCGAACGCCGTGCTCACCTGCGCATTAGCTGACAGAGCCAGATCAAATCAATCCACAGGAAGTAGTCAAAAAGCTGCGGAAGCGGCCCTCTATAGAGCTGCGCCCGGGAAAAGAAGCCATGAGCGCGTCTGGATGATGCAGCTGGTGAGGCCAGACTGTAGCGCGCCGCATTCGCGAAGTGTTGAAAGCCGCATCGTAAAAATTTTCATGCGGGCCACGGGACTAAAGCGCGCGCGCCGGCTATCCGGCAACGCCCGCACGTCCGTTAAAGTCGCGAGCCTACGCGGTGCGCATGGCTCGACTTGTCTCGGAGATGCCGCTTGCGCCGCTGCCAGACGCGCCATAGGCACCGGTAGGGTGAGCACGATACGTAGTTCATCCCACTCGATAACAGAATTGCATGAGCTGGGCTCGCCGCCGTGTTCCCGCAAATTCCCACCTCCAGATCCCGCCGCGCCTGCTGCCCAGTTTCACGGCCATCTCAATCAGTTTGCCTACGCCTTCCTGATCGAGCCACGGCGAACGGATCGTTGTCGAAGATCTTGGCCTTTTCGTAATCCTTCTGGAACTTCGTGTAGTCGTCGCGTGACAGGCCATGTGGTCTGCGTGAGGTCGTTGGTGCCGAAGCTGAAAAGTCGGCTTGCTTGGCACCTGGTCGCGGTAAGCGCCGCGCGCGGGATTTCGATCATGTCCGACCATGTATTTCAGGTTTTCATGTTGGCCTTTCGAGAATTTCAGTGGCCACCCCACCACGATCTTTTCTGATTCTCGAGTTCCTCACGCCGCCACCAGCGGAATCATCACTTCCGGATCACCTCACGCCCTCTTGGTAACTTAACGCGGCTTCGAAATGGCGCCGCGCTCTGCATTTCAGTAATCTCGGGATAGGTAACGCCCAACCGGCGCCGCGTGACCCAGCATGGGATTGAACTCGTGCAGCTCTTCCACGCGTGCCAGCAGAACGGCAGTCTTTCCTGGTTGGCCGACAGGGAGCCATAGCCGCTGCGACATTTCCTTCTTGGTCTTCGATCTGCATGCGGCAGTCTCGCGAGATCACCATCAAATTCTCGCGCTTGGGCAGAAATCGTGCAGTGGCGGATCGAGCGTACGGATCACCACCGGGAAGCGTCCTTTCCTTGAGAGCCCGGCGAAATCCGCGCGCTGAATGGGCAAAAGCTTCGCTAGCGCCTTGCGCCGTGCCTTCTCGTCGGCGGCCAAATCATGGCCTGCATGAATGGGATGCGGTCCTCGCGAAGAACATGTGCTCGGGCGGCACAGCCGATACCTTCAGCGCCGAACCGCCGTGCGGCCTTGGCATCGCGCGGATGTCGCATTGGCGCGCACCCCGAATTTGCCGCGAAACTCATCGCCCACTCCATGAACGTGGCCAGAACACCGGAGGATGGTCAGCGTCGATGGTGCGGGCCTGTCCCCGAAACCTCCCCGGTCGAGCCATCGAGCGAAATCCAGTTCGCTTCCCGCAGCACCAGCTTCTTGGTCTTGACGTGACGGTCAGCTCTTTCCTACGCTCGTTGACTTCGATTCACCGGCCCCGCACGCAAGGTATTCCCATTCCGCGCGCAACCACGGCGGCGTGACGGGTCATGCCGCCACGCGAAGTGAGAATGCCTTTTGCCACTTCCATGCGTGAATGTCATCAGGTACGGTTTCCGCGCGCCAGGATACCGGCCTTTCGGCCTGCACAAACGGCTTCATCGGCGGTGAAGGACTACGCGGCCCACAGCGGCCGGTGACGCCGGCAGACCCGTGGCCAGTAATTTAAGCGACTTTTTGCTCCGGATCGAGCACCGGATGCAGAAGCTGATCGAGTGCTGTGGATCCCGCGCAGCACGCCTCTGCTTGCTAATAAGCTTTTCGTTCACCATGTCCACCGCGATGCGCACAGCCGCCGGCCCCGTCCGCTTGCCGTTGCGCGTCTGCAGCATGTAGAGCTTGCTTCTGCTACCCGTGACTCGAAATCTGCACGTCGCGGTAATGGTTTTCCAGATTGCCGGTGATCTCGCGAGCTGGCCGTAGACCGGGGGCATGGCTTTTCCAACTGGAAATGGGCTGCGGCGTGCGAATGCCGGCCACACGTTCTCGCCATTGCGCGATTCACCAGGAACTCGCCGTAAAAGCTTTTTCGCCGGTTGCGGATTGCGGGTGAAGCCCACGCCGTGCTGAAAGTGTCGCCCAAGGTTGCGAACACCATGGCTGGACATGACGCGGTGCCGAGATTGTCCGGAAGCTGGTTCATGCGGCGATATGTAATCGCGCTTTCCATTCCAGAGCGGAGACGGCGTCCGGGCCATGCAAGCTGCTGCCGGCTTCATGTGGGAACGGTTTTGCCGGTTTTTTCTCGACCAGCTTCTATAATCCACGATGATGGCTCTCATCCTCGGCCGTGAGGTCGGTATCGAACTTCGCGCCTGTTTTTTTCTTGCGCGCGTCTAATATCTGGTCGAAATCGTGCTTCGATTTCCAACACCACGTTCCCGACATCTTGTATGAACGGCGGTAACAGTCTTGCGCGAATCGCGGAATTACCGCTTCGGCGCTCGATGGACTGCACGGTTTGATCGTTCAGCCCCAGGTGAGAATGGTATCCATCATCCCGCATGGAGAATCTTTGCGCCGAGCGTACGCTCACCAGCAGCGGATTCTGCACATCGCCGCTTCTGGCCATCTGCTGTTCCAGCTTGCCCAGGCCTTCGCTCGGTCTGTGGTCACTTCAGCGGCACCTTGTTGCCGCTTTGAAAATAGAGATTGCACACTTCGGTCGAATCGTGAATCCGGAGGAACGGGCAAATGGCCCGCGACATCTCCGCAAGTCCGGGCGCCCTTTCCGCCGGAACATCTTTCATTCTTGCCGTCCCCGTCGCGGAACCGCCGCCGAAGGAGTACACGTGCTTCTTCATTCGTCTCTCCTATGATTCGTGACTATTTCGGAAAATCCGCGATGGTTGAAAATCGCTAATACCTATGCAATAAACGTGAGCCGGTTCTGGCGGACTTCGAGCATCCGGCGCATTACCAGCACCTTGTCGAACAAACAGATCGACCTTCGCCGCAGCGAGCGATGGATTGAGCGCGTGGGCGGAAGGCTGGTCGCCGCAAGACCTCGCACCCGTCGAATTTCGTCTAAAGATCTCTTTCGGGACAGTTCCAGCACGCGGCGTCGATCTGGCTCCCGTCCGCCGGCAAATGGGTTGCTTGAGAATGTTCTGGATGCGCTTGAAGCTCGCTGCTACGGCTCGAATTTCCGAGGGACGCACGTCGTGAATCGCCAACAGGCGCTCTTCGACATCTACCAGATCGTCCAGCCCGACGCGAGAACGGCGTTGACTTCGTCATAAGGAAAATTGCGGACGTCTTGAAGTAATAGCGATGCGTCGAGAACGAATTCTTCGAGCTTCAGGTCGCCGCCGAGTTGCTTCCGGACCGGCAGCCGCAGTTCCCCTCGACCAGAATCTTGACGACGCCCTGCGCCGCACGCCGCAGCGCGAACGGATCGCGCGAGCCTGTGGGACATCCCGATGCTGAAGCAGCCGCGCAGCGATCGAGCTTGTCGGCGAGCGAAACGAGTTCGCCAGCGGGGTTGCGCGGAATGGATCTTCCATTCTGACGGGCTTGTAGTGGTCGTAAATGGCCTGCCAACTTCTTCGGGCTCACCTGCGCGCGTGCGTAGGAACCGCCGACGACCTGCATTCCGTGACTCCTTGACCAGTCAGTCGGAGATCGCACTTGCCCAGCTGCGCGGCGATCCGGCATGATCGCCGTGCAGTTCCTTACCAGCGCGACCATACGCTCAGCCTTCTCCAGATACGAGCGAGCTGGCTGAAAGGTCACGTGCGCCAGGTCTGGCACACGGTCGGCCAGCTTCTGCGCTGATCCGTTCCCAGAAAACTTCGCATCGTTGAAAGCGCCCCGCAGTACACGCTCGTGGCCGCGGCGAACCAGGCCTCCGGATCGGCATTGTTCATGCAGAGAGACGGAACTTTGGAGTCGCAAGCTGGTACCGGCCTGCTCCGATACTCTGGTGTACCTGACGAGTACCCGGACGCATCCAGGGCAGTTTCGACGATTCGTCGAAACTCCCTGAAGTCTGTTCCCAACCTGATGCAGCACACCAGAGTATCGAGGAGCGTCGCAGCTTGACCGACCAGATTCGCGATCGTGTCTGAACACCAATGCCGATCCGGAAAGGCCTGGTTTCGCCGCGGCCACGAGCGTGTACTGCGGGCGCGCTCAACGATTGCGAAGGTTTTTCTGGGAAACGGATCAGCGCAAGAGCTGGCCGACCGTGTGCCGACTGGCGCACGTGACCTTTCAGGCCAGCTCGGTCGTATCTGGAGAGGCTGAGCGTATGGTAGCGCTGGTAAAGGAACTGCACGCGATCATGCCGGATTCGCGCGGCGCAGCTGGGCAAGTGCGATCTCACGACTGAATGGTCAGGAGTTCACGGAACTGCAGGGTTCGTCGGCGTCTCTACGCACCGCGCAGGGTGAGCCGAAGAAGTCTGGCAGGCCATTTACGACCACTACAGCCCGTCAGCATGAAGATTCATTCCGCGCAACCCCGCTGGCGAACTCGTGCTCGCGACAAGCTCGATACGCTGCGGCTCTCAGCATCGGGATGATTCCCACAGGTCCGCGCGATCCGTTCGCGCTGCGGCGTGCGGCGCAGGGCGTCGTCAAGATTCTGGCGAAGGGAACTGCGGATGCCGGTCCGGAGCTACTCGGCGGCGACCTGAAGCTCGAAGATTCGTTCTCGACGCATCCGCTATTACTTCAAGACGTCCGCATTTTCCTTACGACGAATTCACGCCGTGCTCGCGTCGGGCTGGGACGATCTGGTAGATGTCGAAGAGGCCTGGTGGCGATTCACGACGTGCGTCCCTCGGAAATTTCGATCCGCTAGCACGGAGCTTCAAGCGCATCCAGAACATTCTCAAGCAAGCCCATTTTGCCGGCGACGGGGAGCCAGATCGACGGCCGCGTTGCTGGAACCTGGTCCCGAAAGAGATCTTTAGACGAATTCGAGCGGGTGCGAGGTCCTTGCGGCGGACCAGCCCTTCCGCCACGCTTCGGCAATCCATCGCCTCGCTGCGGCCGAAGGTCGATCTGTTTTTCGACAAGTGCTGGTGAATGCGCCGATGCTCGAGTCGCCAGACCGGCTCACGTTTATTGCATAGGTATTACGGAATTTTCAACCATCGCGGATTTTCCGAATAGTCACGATACATAGGAGAGACGATGAAGAAGCAGTGTACTCCTTCGGCGGCGGTTCGCCGACGGGACGGCAAGATGAAAGATGTTCTCGCGAAAGGGCGCCGGATTGCGGAGATGTCGCGGGCCCATTTGCCGTTCCTCCGGGATTCACGATTCGACCGAAGTGTGCAATCTCTATTTTCAAAGCGGCAAAACAAGGTGCCGCCTGAGTGGACCAGCAGACAGCGAGGCCCTGGGCAAGCTGGAACGCAGATGCCAGAAGCTGGGCGATGTGCAGAATCCGGCTGGTGAGCGTACGCTCTGGCGCAAAGTCTCCATGCCGGGATGATGGATACCATTCTCAACCTGGGCTGAACGATCAAACCGTGCAGTCCATCGAGCGCGAAGCGGAATCGCGATTCGCGCAAGACTGTTACCGCGCTTCATACAGATGTTCGGGAACGTGGTGTTGGAATCGAAAAGCACGATTTCGACCAGATATCGACGCGCGCAAGAAAAAACAGGCGCGAAGTTCGATACCGACCTCACGGCCGAGGATCTGATAGCCTCATCGTGGATTATAGAAGCTGGTCGAGAAAAAAAAACGGCAGAAACCGTTCCACATGAAGCCCGGCAGCAGCTTGCCATGGCCCGGACGCCGTCTTCCGCTCTGGAATGGAAAGCGCCCATACATATCGCCGAATGAACCAGATTCCGGACAATCTCGGCACCGCCGTCAATGTCCAGACCATGGTGTTCGGCAACCTGGCGACACTTCAGCCACGGGCGTGGGTTCACCCGCAATCCGTCAACCGGCGAAAAAGCTTTTTACGGCGAGTTCCTGTGAACGCGCAGGCGAGGACGGGGTGGCCGGCATTCGCACGCCGCAGCCCATTTCCGAGTGGAAAAGGCATGCCCAGGTTACGGCCCACTTCGCGAGATCACCGGCAATCTGGGAAAAACATTACCGCGACGTGCAGATTCGAGTCAGGTGCAGGAAGGAAGTCTACATGCTGCAGACGCGCAACGGCAAGCGGACGGGCGCCGGCGCTGTGCGCATCCGGTGGACATGGTTAACAAAAGCTTATTAGCAAGCAGGAAGGCGTGTGCGCGTGATCCACCAGCAGCTCGATCAGCTTCTGCATCCGGTGCTCGATCTGAGGCAAAAAGTCGGCTAAATTACTGGCACGGTCTGCCGGCGTCACCCGGCGCCGCTGTGGCCGCGTAGTCTTCACCGCCGATGAAGCCGTTGTGCAGGCCCGAAGGGCGTAATCCTGGTGCGCGCGGAAACCGTACCTGATGACTTCACGGCATGGAAGTGCAAAAGGCATTCTCACTTCGCGTGGCGGCATGACAGTACCGCCGCCGTGGTTGCGCGCGGAATGGGAATACCTGCGTGGCGGGGCCGGTGAAATCGAAGTCACGAGCGTAGGAAAGAGCTGACCGTCACGCAAAGACAAGAAGCTGGTGCTGCGGGAAGGCGACTGGATTTCGCTCGATGGCTCGACCGGCGAGGTTTTCGGGGACAGGCCCACCATCGACGCTGGACCCATCCTCGGTGTTCTGCCACGTTCATGGAGTGGGCCGATGGTTTCGCGGCAAATTCGGGTGCGGCCAATGCCGACATCCCGCGCGATGCCCAAGGCCGACGGGGTTCGGCGCTGAAGGTATCGCCTGTGCCGACCGAGCACATGTTCTTCGCGAGGACCGATCCATTCATGCAGGCCATGATTTTGGCGCGCGACGAGAAGGCACGGCGAAGGCGCTAGCGAGCTTTTGCCCATGCAGCGCGCGGATTTCGCCGGGCTCTCAAGAAATGGACGCTTCCGGTGGTGATCCGTACGCTCGATCCGCCTGCACGAATTTCTGCCCCAAGGCGAGAATTTGATGGTGATCTCGCGAGACTGCCGCACGACTCAGAGACCAAGAAGGAATGTCGCAGCGCTATGGCTTCCCTGTCGGCCAGACTCAGGAAAGACTGCCCGTGCTGCTGGCGCCGTGAGAGCTGCACGAGTTCAATCCATGCTGGGTCATCGCGGCTGGCCGGGTTGGGCGTTACCTATCCGAGATTACTGAATGCAGGCGGCGCCGGGCATTTTCGAAGCCGCGTCAGGGACCAAGAAGGGCGTGAAGTGATCCGGAAGTGATGATTCCGCTGGTGGGCCGCGTGAAGGAACTCGAGAATCAGAAAAAGAGCGTGGTGGAGGTGGCCCACTGAAGTTCTCGAAAAGGCCAACATGAAAGACCTGAAAAATGGTCGGGACCATGATCGAAATCCGCCGCGCGGCGCCCTTACCGCCGACCAGGTGGCCAAGCAAGCCGACTTTTTTCAGCTTTCGGCACCACACACCTACGCAGACACCCATGGCCTGTTCACGCGACGACTACACGAAGTTCCAGAAGGATTACGAAAAGGCCAAGGATCTTCGACAAGATCCGTTCCCTGCTCGATCAGGAAGGCGTAGGCAAACTGATTGAGATGCCGTGAAAGGGCAGCAGGCGCGGCGGGATCGGAGGTGGGAATTTGCGGGGAACACGGCGGCGAGCCCAGCTCAGTGCAATTCTGTATCGAGTGGGCATGACTACGTATCGTGCTCACCCTACCGCCGTGCTATCCGCGTCTGCAGCGGCGCAGCGCCATCTCCGAGACAAGTCCGAGGCATGCGCACGCGTAGGCTGGGATTTAACGGACTGTGTGGGGCGTGCGGATAGCGGCGCGCGCGCTTTAGTCCCGTGGCCGCATGAGAATTTTTAGATGCCGCTTTTAACACTTCGCGAATGCGGCGCGCTACAGTCTGGCCTCACCCAGCTGCATCATCCAGACCGCGACTCAATGGTTCCTTTGCGCCGGGGCGCAGCTCTATAGAGGTCGCCTCGCGCAGCTTTTTGACTACTCCTGTGGGTGATTTTTGATCTGGCTCTGGTCCCAGCTAATGCGCAGGTGAGGCACGGCGTTCGAGATCTCGGGCACGAAGCGCTCGTTTGCACTAGCCAGCGGCCGACGCTATCGGCCACGTTCACGCGCTGCTCCACTCGCGCATTCCGCGGGGTGATCCTTTTTCACATAGACTTCACGGCCGCCAGCATCCCGACCATTCCTCCTTGTTCACTTTCATGCCTCGGCCGATGCTGTCGCTATTGGGTGAAGCATTCATGCGAGCGGCGCTGATCAAGTCCTTGCGGCCCAAAAGCAAACCGCGCTTTGAGGCCCACGCAGACCCTTGCCGCCCGAGAAGGTCACCAGGTCAAACCCCAACTTGATGTACTGGAAAGATTTTCAACCGGGGAACGTCCGCGGCTGCGTCATTGAAAGTGGAATGCGTGTTTCTTGCCAAGTTGCGGAAACTCTTCCACTGAGATCTGTCCGGGCGGGCGGCGGCACTTGAAGAACAGCATCATGGCGGTGTGCTCGTTGATCGCATGCTCGAGCTCGTCGCGCGTCTCGACTTCGATGAATCGGATACCGCAATGCGCACCGCGTGGTCGTAACCATAGCGGTGAGCTTTCTGAATAATCACCTCGTTCTTCATCCCGGTGGTGTCCGGGAGCGATGGACGAAATCGGATTTCGCCCCGCTACGCATGCCGCCGTGCCCAACGAGAGCGGATGCCCGCACCGGAGCTGCTAGGGCCGCCTCACAGCCGATCAAGGACGCGATGCGCTCGCCCACGCGATCGTGCAATTCATCCAGGTGCACAAGTATTTCGAGCAGTAATCAATCGCTGCATCGTTCCGGCGTATCACGACGCGGTAACATGGTATAGTTCACCGGCAGATGAAGGCGAACGCCCCACTCTTCTTGTGG
>Ga0137420_1019071_pt1 | contig 9853 bp, 9 predicted proteins | sample CZODoug3_1_2_16f_FD_122167 | JGI IMG/M metagenome (GOLD analysis project Ga0137420, IMG submission 122167) | Vadose zone soil fungal communities from Angelo Coast Range Reserve, California, USA - CZODoug3_1_2_16fungal (PacBio error correction) | ecosystem: Environmental > Terrestrial > Soil >... | reverse complement strand
TGCCAGTGTTTCCACTGGGCGACGATCTCACACGCAAATTTGTCGTCGCCCGTGAGCCGGTAGGCCTTCGCCAGCGTGACCAGGTGCTGATGGCGGTTGAGTTCCCATGTGATTTTGGAATCACCGACCTCGTCGAAGTCCAGATACTTCACCTTGAACCACGGCTTCCGAGGACCACGTTTTCCGTGCACCAGGTCCAGATGCCAATCGATTTCCGCGCCGTAATCGAGATCTTCGTATCCAAGCAAGTCGAATCGGTGCCGGCAAATCTGCTCCGCCCAAACAACGATATTCTGGGCCTGCCCCGGCAAACGCCGCTTCAGCACTTCGCAGAGCGTACGGGTTTCGGCAGGAGCAAAGAAGAAGCGCCCTCTCGTGTCCGCGAAGGCCCCCGGCACTTCACCACCAAAATCGTAGCCGCGCCGGAATCTCCACGCATCCACTCGCGCAATGAGGGACTGGCGCACCCGGTCCCCGAGTTCATCCCCGCTCATCGACCTCAGCCGCTTAATGCGGCGCGCCCATGGTGGCTGCTTCGTCATCGCTAGGGTCGACCCTCGTGTCCGGTCAGAAGTTCCGTGTAAAGTTCGTCCACTTCGCGAATCAGCCGTGCGAAGCTGAAATCCTCGGTTGCCCGCCGCTCTCCCCCAGCAGCGAACTGGCGTGACAGTTCGGGATCTCGCAGCAACCGCAACAATGCTCCCGACAGCGCTTCTGAATCTTGGGAGGGCACGAGTAGTCCGGTTACGCCGTCCTCGACCAACTCCGCATTTCCACCAACCCGGCTTGCGATGGTCGGCAGCCCCGCCGCCATGTATTCAAGCACTGCATTCGGCAATCCTTCGGCCTTCGAGGGAAGCACCGCCATATCGCAACTGGCGAGAACATTCGGGATATCATCCCGGCGTCCCAGAAACATGAAATTCTGCATCAGTCCCAACTCCTCCACCTGTCGCTCGAACACGGGCCGTGACTCACCGTCGCCAGCGAAGACAAAACGCGTCTGCGGAAACTCGCGCACCACCTCCGGTGCAGCGGCAATCAGCCAAGGGTGCCCCTTGATATCGGTGTGCATGTTGCCAACCAGCACCACCAGCTTGCCCTCTCCGGCATGCGGGAACAACCGCGCCCGATCCCGTTTCCCGCTCTGGAATTTTGCGGTGTCGACGCCGTTATGAATCACCCGCAGCTTCTCCGGAGCAAATCCATCCTCGGCGATCAACCCGTCACGGATCGGCGTCGCATTTGCCAGCACCACATGCGAGAGGTTTTGCACCCTGCGAAGCAACCGCCGCCTCATACCCCGATACCAATTGAAGTGCGAAAGATCTCGTTGGCTGGAGACGATCGCCCGCACTCCCGCCAGTCGGGCCGCCGGGACTCCCATGAGGTTCGACCACAAATCATGGGCATGCACAACGTCGAACTTTTCTCGCCGCAGAAAGGTCGCGAGCCGCAGCACTTGATAAACGCCGCCCGGAGAATCGATCCCGCCCCTGGGATGGAACTCCGCTATCGCCACGGCCGAACCCTGCAGTCGGTTGAGCAGTGGCCCCTGCGCCCGCAGACATCCCAGCGTGATGGCATATTCGGAAACCGGCATGCGAAGCGCGAGCTCGACCGCCTGCGTCTCAGTTCCGCCGATGTCCAGCGAATCGACGAGGTAGAAGACCCTACGTCGCGGACGCAACCGAGCGGGGCTGCGGGCCAGCACCGCAGGCTGACCCGCATCCGCGACTGGCGTGGGCTTCATCCCATCCATTGTACCGATGTCATCCTATTGAAAAGCTTTGACTTAGTTACTAACGAGTGGAGCAATCGCCTTTCCAAAACTTACCCCGAAAGTGTTAAATAGTATCTGCTGTGGGCCCGTCAAGTCGGTAGCATGTCGCCGCCCGTAGAGTGGTTGGGTGAGGACAGACATGCGGGCGCAGGGGCACGGCACGGCCTGCCCGCAGGGCGGTGCGATCGAAGCCGAAAACGAGACCTGCCATTCTCATCCGCAGGGCGAAAGGGATTGACGAATTCGAATGAGTCGCTCGATCAGCGTTTTCGGGCTTGGCTACGTGGGCACCGTCACCGCTGCCTGCCTCGCGCACATGGGACACGACGTGATCGGCGTCGATCTCAGCTCCACTAAAGTCGAAGCCATGGAGGCCGGGCGCAGTCCCATTGTCGAGCCTCGGGTCGGCACCCTCATCGCTGAAGCGCATGCCGCCCACCGCTTGCATGCTACCTCGGATTCGGAATCCGCTATCTTGAATTCCGAAATCTCCTTCTTGTGCGTCGGCACACCCAGCCTGCGCAACGGCAAACTCGATCTTGGGCACATCGAGCCCGTTTGTCGCGACATCGGCCAGGTTCTGAAGAAGAAGGACGCCTTTCATCTGGTCGTACTGCGCAGCACAGTCCTGCCGGGAACTGCAGAGACGATCGTCGTGCCCGCGCTCGAAAACGCCAGCGGCAAGACGATGGGCAAGGATTTCGGAGTCTGCGTAAATCCAGAGTTTATGCGGGAAGGAACCGCGGTCGCGGACTTCCTCGAACCCGCCATGACCATCCTCGGCTCTTCCGACCCCTACCATAGCAGCCTTCTCCGCGAAATCTACAAGTGGGCTCCCGGACGGATCTTCGAAACCACTTTCCGCTCTGCGGAGATGACGAAGTACATTTGCAACGCCTGGCACGCGGTGAAAGTTTCGTTCGCGAATGAAGTCGGCACCCTCGCTAAGGAACTTGGTGTTGATGCCGAATCCGTGCTCGAGATCTTCACGGCCGACACCAAGCTGAACATTTCTTCCAGCTATCTGAAGCCCGGCTTTGCTTTCGGCGGCTCTTGCCTCCCCAAGGATATCCGCGCCCTGAACTATCGCGCCAAGGAACTCGACCTGGTCTTGCCGCTCTTCCAATCGATCATGCCCAGCAACGAGGAACATCTGGAGCGAGCGGTTGAAATGGTGCTGGAAACTGGCAAGAAAAAGATCGCATTGCTCGGTCTGAGCTTCAAGGCCGCCACCGACGATCTTCGCGAAAGCCCCCAGGTTCAGCTGGCAAAACGCTTGCTCGGCGAAGGCCGCGATCTGAAAATCTGGGACGACAACGTCTCGCTCGGCCACCTCATCGGCTCGAACCGTCAGTACATCGAGGAGGTCATCCCGCATCTCGGTTCCCTGCTCTGCCCGGATCTCGAAACTGCCCTCGCGCAAGCGGAAGTCGTGGTGATCGGCACGCGCGGCCTCGACCGCGCGACTCTAAGCCGCCAAATCCGCCCCGGCCAGATCGTCATCGATCTGGTGAATCTGGAAAAATCGCGCCGTATCGGGAACAATGGCTCCTACGAGGGGATCTGCTGGTAACTCGGCGATGAAGATTCTTTGGGTCAAACCGGGCAAGCTGCTGCCGCTCGATAGCGGCGGCAAGCTGCGAACGTACAACATTCTGCGCCACCTCGCCGCTCCCCACGAACTCACCTACCTCTCCTACTACGGCGGCCAGCGCGATGAAGGCTACGAGCGTGAAGTCCTGACTCACCTGCCCGGCACAATACCGGTCTACACCGCCGCCCCCGACACCACGCCTTTCGAGCGCTACCTCGACTACGCGCGCCGCCTCTGCTGGCGCGCTCCGTACGCAGTCAGCAAGTTCAGCGCGCCCCAGGTGCAGAAACTGCTGGGCGAGTGGATCTCCCAACACCGCTTCGACGTCGCGGTCTGCGATTTCCTGTCGAGCGCACTGAACTTCCCGGAGAACCTGGCGACGCCCACCGCGCTCTTCCAGCACAACGTGGAAACCGTGCTCTGGAAGCGCAAGGCGGAATTTGAGGTGAGGTGGCTCGATCGCATGGTCTCGAAGATCGAGTACGCCAAGATGGTGCGCTTCGAGCCGGAGCAGACGCGTCGCTTTCATCATGTGATCGCGGTTTCCGAAGCCGATCGCCGAGCGCTGAGTGCCATGGTCGATCCCTGCCGCATCAGTGTTGTTCCCACGGGCGTCGACCTGAGCAAGTACCAGTACGATCCCAACCTGCGTCCCTCCGGGCCGCTCGTCGTCTTCACAGGTTCCATGGACTGGGAACCGAACATCGACGGTGTCGAGTTCTTCTGTCAGGAAGTCTGGTCGCGAGTGCTGGCCAAGATGCCGGGTGCCCGATTCCGCATCGTCGGGCGCGATCCCCATCCGCGCGTGAAGAAACTCGCGTGTGAATCGGTTGAAGTAACCGGTACAGTTTCCTCCGTCGTCGAGCACCTCCGTGAAGCGGCAGTCATTGCCGTGCCTCTGCGAATCGGTGGCGGTACGCGCATCAAGATCTATGAAGGCATGGCGATGGGCAAAGCGACAGTCTCAACCATGGTTGGCGCCGAAGGCCTGGATGTTCAGCACGGCCGCGACATCTTGCTCGAAGACCGCCCCTCCGATTTCGCCGACGCCATTGTCACTCTCCTCAAGGACGAGGGGATGCGGCGCCGATACGAAGCCGCAGCGGCCGCGACAGCCCGCAAATACGACTGGTCCGTAATTACGCAGCGCTTCGTAGAGGTGTTATACAAGACCATCGAGGCGGCCGCAGGCCAGAGCGCGCCGAGCCGTTCGCAACCCGCGGCGGCGAGGGCCTAACCATGGCGAAAACCCCCGCTCCCCGGACAACCACGGGCGGGCCAGCCGCCCCCCGCCCCGCGAGTTTCCATCACGTCGGCTACGCGGTCGCCTCCATCGACCGAGTTGCCAAAGAATTCGCGAGTTCGATGGGAGCACAGTGGGACGAAAAAATCATCCACGATCCACTCCAGGAAGCCCGCGTGACGTTTATGCGCTGCGGTGGACCCGAGACTCCGGCCATCGAACTGGTCGAGCCCGCAGGAGACAGCTCTCCTTTATACAAGTTCGTCGCGAAGGGCGGAGGGCTGCACCATGTCTGCTATGAAGTGGACTCTCTCAACCCACAACTGGAGCAGAGTCGTGCGGCCGGTTGCCTGGTGGTGAAGAATCCGCTTCCCGCCGTCGCATTCGGCGGACGTCGCATTGCCTGGGTCTACACGCGCCAGAAGCTGCTGGTCGAATACCTTGAGCGAAACGTGTAGCACGGCCGGCAAGACGCCGGCGCTGCTGTGGAAGACCGTGGGGTTGTACCCGGGCACGCCTTCCGGCGCGCCCGATGAGCTGACTATGGATTCGCCGTTGGGCGCTGCGTTCTGAGGTGTCAGACTTGAATCGCTCCGAAGCCCGTCAGGAAATCGACCGCCTCATCGCCGCCGAAGATGCGCCTGCCGCCGCGCGCGCGCTCGCCGAGCTCTGGGCGCACGAGGCCAGCCCTTCGGCGGGTGCCTTCGTGGTTGCACGTTTCGAACAGCTCCGCCCGCATCTGAAATTGCTGCCTTATCGTCTTGCCATTCTGCGATCGTTCACGGTGGAACCCATGGTCCCGCTTCTGCGCGCCGCCGCGTTCTGCGCGGGCATTGACCTGGCGGTTCACGTCGCCGATTTCAATGCCCACGTACAGGCCATGATGGACCCGGGCAGCACCCTCTATGGCTTCTCCCCGGACGCCGTCATCCTCGCCGTACAAACCCGCGATGTCGCTCCCGATCTCTGGGACGACTTCAGCGCCCTCAGTGGCGATCAGAAGCAGGCCGCCAGCACGCGCGTCAAAGGCGAATTCCGTGACTGGGTTCACGCCTTCCGCAAGAACAGCGCGGCACATCTCATCCTGCACAATCTCGAACAGCCACGACAACCGTCTCGCGGGGTTCTCGATGCCCAGCCCGGCGACAGCCAGAGAGCCGCCATCGAACAGATCAACCGCGAACTCCGAGCCATCGCCTCCGAGCACCGGGGCGTCTACATCCTCGACTACGATGCCCTGGTCGCCCGCCACGGTCGCCTCAGCTGGCATGACGAACGCAAGTGGCTCACGGTCCGACTGCCCATTGCCGCCCGGAATCTGCATCACCTGGTCGGCGAATGGCTGCGCTGCCTTCACCCGCTGACCGGCAAGGTCGCCAGAGCTCTGGTCGTCGACCTCGATAACACGCTCTGGGGCGGAGTCATCGGCGAAGACGGCATGGCCGGCATCCGTCTCGGTACCGAGTATCCCGGAGCGGCTTTCCAGGCTCTGCAGCGCGCCCTGCTAGATCTTCACCATCGAGGAATCCTGCTTGCCATCTGCAGCAAGAACAATGCGGACGACGCGCTCGAAGCCCTCGAGAAGCACCCCGGGATGCTCCTCAAGCGCTCACACTTCGCGGCCATACGCATCAATTGGAGCGACAAGTCGCAGAACCTCCGCGAAATCGCCGACGAACTGAGCATCGGCGTCGATGCTCTCGCCCTCCTGGACGACAACCCCGTCGAACGTCAGCAGGTGCGCACGACGCTGCCTGCGGTCTTTGTCATCGACCTGCCTGCCGACCCCATGGAGTTCGCCCACGTAGTCGGGGATTGCCCCGTCTTCGAGCGGCTGACCCTCTCCGCCGAAGATCAACGGCGCGGCGCCATGTACCAGGCACAGCGCGAGCGCGAACAACTGGAACAGGGCATCACCTCACGCGAGGATTTCTACCGTTCCCTGCAGCAGGAGGCAGAAATCGCGCCGCTGGCCAAGGCGACGCTGGCGCGCGTGGCGCAACTCACCAACAAGACCAACCAGTTCAACCTGACCACGCGCCGCTACACCGAGCAGCAGATCTCCGATCTGGTCGCCTCCCCGGGATGGAATTGCTTCTCCCTCCGTGTCCAAGACCGCTTCGGCGACAACGGAGTGGTGGGCGTCGCCATCCTGCGTCAGCAAGGCACCACCAGCGAGATCGACACGTTCCTGCTGAGTTGCCGCGTCATCGGCCGCACCGTCGAGACCGCCTTCCTGGCGTTCCTGGCCGATCATGCGCGCGGGAAGGGCGCAGGCCGCCTGCAGGGCTGGTTCCTGCCGACGAGGAAAAACGCGCCGGCGCGCGACTTTTACTCCAGCCACGGCTTCACCGCCGCCCACCAGAACGGGGATGGTACCCTCTGGACATTGGACCTTGGGGAAAAGCCACTCGCCGTCCCGGAGTGGATTCGCCTTCACGTCTTGAACGGAGATCAATAAAGGATGGCTGCCCCTCTCTCAGACCGGGTTCGCAGAATCGTCGCCGACGTGCTGGACGTTTCCGTCGCCAGCATCAGTCCCGATTCCTCCCCCGAAACCGTCGACACCTGGGACTCGGTCCACCACTTGAACCTGGTCCTTGCTCTCGAACAAGAATTCGGCCTTCAGTTCGAGCCCGAAGAGATCGACCAGATGAAGGACATGCAGCGCATATTGGCGATTCTTGGCAGCAAAGTCCCGCAGGGCTAGTCACCCATACCCACGCCATGGCAATCGCCATCCAACCTCACACCGAGGAGCGAATCCCGGCCGTCAAGGCATTTAACCAACGCCTCGCGGCGGGCGGCATCGCTCCCGAATTCCACTTCCCGGAATCGAATATCCCCTGCTGGCTGCCCAAGCGAGACGGCCGCCGCATCTACCAGGAGTATTATCTGGCGGTCGACGGTGAGAACGTTCGCGGCGCCTTCATCCTGAAGTTCCAGGAATTTTCCGTCGGGGGTGAGACCCGAACCATTGTCTACTACCACCTGCCCATTTCCGAGGGGATCGTCAACCAGGCCTACGCCAGTGTCGGTGTGTTCATGCTGCGCAGCGCCACGAAAATGCAGCCTGTGCTTTTTGCGCTCGGGATGGGCGGTTTCGATCGTCCGCTGCCGACCATGCTGAAGGCCATGGGCTGGAGCCTGAGCGCGGTGCCTTTCTATTTTCGGGTGCATCACCCCGCAGCTTTCCTGCGCCAGATCGCAGGTCTACGCCAATCTGCCGGACGCCGCGCCTTGGCAGGCATTGCCTCAGTGACGGGAACCGGATGGCTGGGGATCAAGGCACTGCACTGGCTTCGTACGAAGAGGAGCGTGCCCGGGGTCGAGGCATCAGCGGTCGCCAGTTTTGGTTCATGGGCCGACGAGCTCTGGCGGCAGTGCTCCCCGCTCTACCCTTTGATCGCGGACCGGCGCGGCGATACGCTGAACGTTCTCTACCCGCCCGGTAAGAATTTCGCGTCTCTCAGAATCACGCGCGGGTCAGAAACCCTGGGCTGGGCCGTCGTTCTCGACACCCAGATGCGCCACAACAAATATTTCGGCAACCTCCGGGTCGGCACCCTCGCCGACTGCCTCGCGTCGCCAGAAAATGCACCCGCCGTCCTACAGGCAGCCACCCGGGTCCTGGAAGAGCGCGGAGTGGATCTAATCATCGCCAACCACTCCCACGCCGCCTGGGGCGATGCGTTTCAGTCGGCAGGATATCTGCAAGGTCCCTCCAACTTCATCTTCGCCGCCTCCAAACCTCTGGCGGAAAAGCTCACTCCCTTTGAAACGACTCGGAACCTGGTTTATTTCATGCGGGGCGACGGCGACGGACCGGTGAATCTATGAGCGCCGCTCCAGGCTACGTGTACCTCATGTATCACGAGATCGAACGGCCCGGCCGCCCCTTGTGCCGGAATGAGACCGGCTACGTCCGCTATATCGTGAGTGAGTCGGACTTTCGCGATCAGATGTACTCTCTCAGGGATTCCGGATCTCGCGGCATGAAAGTGGGCGAAGCTCTCCTGAACCCTGGAGCCCCGGGTGTCGTCATCACTTTCGACGACGGCAGCGAGACCGACCTGATCATTGCCGCTCCCCTCTTGCGCGAACTCGGTTTCGACGCCACCTGCTACGTGACGGTTGGCTTTCTCGAAAAGCGCGGCTATCTTTCCCGGAAACAACTGCGCGAAATGGGTGACCTCGGCCTGGAAATCGGGTCCCATTCCATGACCCATCCCTATCTCAGCGACCTAAGCCAGGAACAACTCACCTACGAAATCTCGGGCTCGAAGCAGGAACTGGAGCAGATCACCGGATGTCCCGTCCACCACTTTTCCTGCCCCGGCGGCCGCTGGGACCCCCGCGTCGCCGCCACCGCCAGGCAGGCGGGCTATCGCTCGGTCGCCACCAGTCAAGCATCCACCAATCCGCCCAACGCAAATCCCGACGCCCTCGGCCGAATTGCGATCCTGCGTGGAACTGATCTCGGTACCTTCCAAGCGCTCTCAAACGGCCGGGGCCTGTGGAAAATCCGGCTCAAGGATTCCGTTCATTCTTCAGCAAGGCGTCTGCTCGGCAACTCCGCTTATGATCGCGCACGAAGGAAGCTTCTTGAGTGGGGGCCCGGAAGCCACTGATTCGAACAGCCTTTCCATAGCCGTTCTCCGTCGAATAACCAGTTGCCACCTCTTCCCCTGAAGGCAGGAATGCACTTCTGTGTCTCGACGGGCCAATGCCCTACGGTTATCTATGTATCCAAGTCGTTACTGTTTAGAGTCTCGTGACAGGACTCGCAAACACTGAAGTCCTGCAGATCTGTTTCGAGGACGGTGTGATGTTTACCCTGGATTGCCCCCGACCCAGAGTGCTCCCGAGCTCCCTCAAAATTCAGCGCACTTCCAAAGTTCACGTCGGCGTCGGACTTCTTCTGGCTGTAACCCTGGGGACCACCGGCTGCGCGACTCTCAACCCGGTTTCCACGACACCGGGCGCACCCCCTCAGCAAATCGCCATCTCTGCCAGCTTGCCGGCGGCCACCGTTGGCAGATCATACAGCGCCGTGATTACCGTAAGCGGGGGAAGGGCCCCCTACAGTTTTGCCACCCAGGCTGGCCAGCTCCCTCCGGGCCTCAGTGTGAACTCGACGTCTGGATCGATTTCGGGCACGCCCACGGTTCAAGGTTCAAGGTTCCTATAGCTTCATGGTCAGGGTGGCCGACAAGTCCAATGACCCCCAAGG
>Ga0137420_1501426_pt1 | contig 9876 bp, 9 predicted proteins | sample CZODoug3_1_2_16f_FD_122167 | JGI IMG/M metagenome (GOLD analysis project Ga0137420, IMG submission 122167) | Vadose zone soil fungal communities from Angelo Coast Range Reserve, California, USA - CZODoug3_1_2_16fungal (PacBio error correction) | ecosystem: Environmental > Terrestrial > Soil >... | reverse complement strand
CCTGCAAGAAGGCAGCCGGGAGAGTAAGTCATCTCCTGCAAGGCCAGCCCGGTAATCATGGAGGACACATGGTTCAACAGCAGCTGCTTCTTCATCATCTTCAACGTTACCATTTTCTTTCTTCTTCACTTGTGTGACTAACTTGTGAATTTTCCTGGCCCTGTGTGTGTGTGTGTGTGTTGTGTGACAGTGAGATGCAGGTTAGTAGTTCATCCAGTAGTTTCATCATCATCTCATTGACCGATTGTGTGTGTGTGTGTGTGTGCAAATGTCTTGATGATGCTGTTCGAGCAATGCTCATCAGATATAGACGCACCCTCGATCTATCAGTACTTGTGCTGATTTTACTCTGCACTGTGCCCTGCTTTTCTCGGCATTGATCACTCGCCAGACAATATTTGTGCGTCGATGCATGCGCCACAATAAGCAGTGTCTTGCCTCCTCCTCGCCTGATTGATTGAGGTGATGGAATCAGTATCACTATCACTGTTTGAACAGCTTTGTGTGTGAATGGTATATCATTTCTTGCAGTCAACAACAGATTCCCTTGATCATTCGCCAATTCACAGCAGCAACTCATCAATCAAACTGCGGCGAATGACGATGATCCAGCACACTTTGAGTGTCTCCTCCTGTTTTGATTGATGAAAAGAATTCAATCGATTGTGTGTGTGATGTTGTTTTCCCGTTTCCGATCTCTCTCTCTCTCTCTCTCTCTCTCAAAATGTCGTCTGCTTTTGCTTTCCTTAAATTAGATTAATTTGATTTGATTAATTTTGTGGCTGCTACCGATCCATCTGCCTCCGCTCGAACTCTAACATCTTTTCGATTTTTCAGTGTGCATATTTAACTGGATCTGGGCTGCTGTGAACATGATGATGATATATCATCCAGATAGATATCCACTACTCTTGACAGTCGGTCTTGTGTTTGAAATTTTCTTGCTGTTTGTTGTTGTTACTGAATGCTTTGCATTTTTCATGATATGAAATGAACAAGCTCATTTCACCTGTGCTCTCTGAATTTTCCTGATTCCGGCCGGTCAGCGAGTGAGATGGAGCAAGCGTGCTGTGATCTGATATATTTTTCAGCCAATGTTCATCATCATCAAGATTGTCCTGTTGTGTGTTTTCAATCGATAGATTGTGCGAAATTTTTGAAAAAAGCTGAAATGGCTCCTCCAGTCTCTTGATTGAATTATCGATATGGAAGTGTGGTAGTATAGTAGTAAATTTATATTAAAATGAAGCATGATTGAACGAAGCTCCTCGCACATCGACTTCGCCGACGTGCTTGTCGCGAATCGGACATTCGTTCGCTGTCGCTCACGAACGTCCTCGTCCAAGCCCGCGGTGGCTGTCTACCGCATCCATCTTGATGATTGGACGAACGTGCGGACCGCACGTCGTGCGGGCGAATTTTTGATGAATTCTGCAGTGCAATGCCACAGACTCTGACTTTTGCCTGCTTGAATCGGAGTGCTGTGGTGAATGATGATGCAAGCCAACGGATACGGTCTGCCACTAGCGGGACGAAGCGCGCGTCCCCGCCACGTTTGTTTTGTCGGACCTGAGCCTCACTCACGCACCTCATGAGGTCAGATCTCTCTGTAGCCTCACTGTGTGTGTGTGTGTTGTGTGGGTGTCTTCATTTATTCGATTTTTTTTTATTCAATCCATCAATCATCGAGATCTCTGTTCCTCATGAACATTTATTTCTGTGCTGGATCATCAGAATGTTGTGTCATTCATCATCCTTTGCCTCTCTCTTTCCATTTTCGGCTTGACTCTTTCTTGTATTGGTCGTGCATCCAGAGTCTGGATTCCAGACAGTCGTGATTGAGTGAGTGATCACTATCATTGTCCGGACGCGTTCAACGGCAGCCGCGCCACATTTCCGCTGATGCTGCTGCTGCTCATCATTCTCAGCCAGTCACATCGGCCGTCCGCCTTCGCACGACAGCGCTGGGACTGGATCAGAAGTGACTATTGTGCGACGCTCTCCATCCGGCGGTCGCTTTGTTGTTGTGTGATCAGATTCTGGCGCAGAAAGCCTCTGCCGGTCCCGAGCTGAGCTGACTAATTTTTTATTATTTTCATATTTCTTTCTGATCCACCATTCCTCCAAACTACACAGGCGAACTGCATGATCTGTATCCAGTCTTCTTGGATGACATAGCTCCAGATTGCTGCTGAAGTATCGTCATCGTTGACAACGACGCGTCAGCTGCAGGACAAGCCGCAAGAATCTGCATCGAGCCTGCTGCTGCTTGTTGTTGCTGGACACGCGCAAAGGATGCTCTGCTCAAATGTGGCGTGCGCAAGTGAACGCAATCTGACGCGGTCAAGCCAGCTTGCTATTCTGATCTGCTGTTGCTCGAAGAACATGGGGTGGTAGGACGGAGCTTGGCTGTGAAGGTAAATTCAAATCACACATGTTAATTTGAAAATGGATTTTAATTTTTAAAATTAATGAAATAATTTGTTCAACACTTGCAAATGCAATGCAATTATTGAGATACTTCCTGAGTACTAATTTGTATTTAAATTTATTTCTTCTCCTTCTCTCCTTCTTCCTCTTCCTCTCCTCCTCCAACAACGCAAAAAACTGGCATGCGAGCCAATCGGACTGACGGCTGGAATCATCCACTGAAGAAACGGACAGTCGCACGCGATCGAAGAAAGACCTGTGTTTACAGGCGACTTGCGCTGCAAGAAGACAGCCGGGAGTAAGTCCTCTCTGCAAGGCAGCCCCCTGTATCATGGAGGACACATGTTCAACCAGCAGCTGCTTCTTCATCATCTTCAACGTTACCATTTTCTTCTTCTTCACTTGTGTGACTAACTCTGTGAATTTTCCTGGCCCTGTGTGTGTGTGTGTGTGTGTGACAGTGAGATGCAGGTTAGGTATTTATCCAGTGTTTTTCAATCATCATCTTCATTGACCAGATTGTGTGTGTGTGTGTGTGTGCAAATGTCTTGATGATGCTTGTTCGAGCAATGCTCATAAGATATAGACGCACCTCGATCTGATCCGTACCTTGTTGCTGATTTACTCTGCACTGTGCCCTGCTTTTCCTCGGCCATTGATCACTCGCCAGACAATATTTGTGCGTCGATGCATGCGCCACAATCAGCAGTGTCTTGCCTCCTCTCGCTGATGATTGAGGTGACTGGAATCAGTATCACTATACGTTTGAAAAGCCTTTGTGTGTGTGGAATGGTGATATCATTTCTTGGCCAGTCAACAGATTCCTCATGCATTCGCCAATCACACGCAGCAACTCTATCAATCAAACTGGGCGAATGACGATGATCAGCAGCACACTTTGATGTCCTCCTGGTTTGATTGATGAAAGAATTCAATCGATTTGTGTGTGATAGCAACACTTGTCTGAAATTGATTGATTTGTCTTCCTGTTGTTCCGATCTCTCTCTCTCTCTCTCTCTCTCAAAAATGTCGAGTCTGCTTTTTGCTTTCCTTAAATTAGATTCTATTTGATTTGATTTAATTTTTGGCTGCTACCGCATCCTTCTGCCTCCGCTCTGAACTCGAACATCTTTTCGATTTTTCAGTGTGCCATTATTTAACTGGATCTGGCTGCTGTGAACATGATGTGATGATATCAAATAGATAGATAATAGATATATCACACCGACTCTTGACACAGTCGTCTTGCGTTGGAAATTTCTTCTGCTGTTTGTTGTTGTTACTGAATGCTTGCATTTTTCATGAATATGAATGAACAAGCTCATTTCACCTTGCTCTCTGAATTTCTCCTGATTCCGGCCGGTCAGCGAGTTGAGATGCGAGCATGCGTGCTGTGATCTGGATATTTTCAGCCAATGTTCATCAATCATCAGATTGATCCTAGTTGTGTGTTTTCAATCGATAGATTGTGCGAAATTTGAAAAATCTGGAAAATGGCCTCCTCAGTCTCTGTGATGAAATTATCGATATGGAGTGTGGTAGTAGTAAATTATATATTAAATGAAGCATGATTGAACGAAGCTCCTCGCAATCGACTTCGCCGACTGTGCTGTCGGCGAACTCGACATGCGTTCGCTGTCGCTCACGAACGTCCTCGTCAAGCTCCGCCGGTGCTGCTACGCATCCATCCGGCGTCCGCTGTTTTCCCGCCCACACCACCCCCACCGCCCCGCTCCGCCGCCCCAATAGACACACTAGCACCGGGACTGTTTGCCGAAAAACAGAGTCCACACGTTGAAGGATACCGCAATGCTTTTTAGACGGCAATTTTGAATTTTTTTCAACACGGGGGCACTGGAGATACACACGAGAGATACAAAATAAATATATTATAATGTAAATAAGATGATGAATGAGAAGAGAACACGACACGCCTCAATGATTGACGAGTGTCTGGTGCAAATTTCCGCGCTTGATTTCAACCTCTTTTCCGATTTTTGCCGATTTACGGCGCGCGGTGTACCAGACCTGAATGCATGCACTGCGCGGCACGCGGATTTTTCCTGGCCGGGCCGTTTGTATCGATTCTTTTCTGTTTTCTGTGGTCGAAGCCTTGATGATGACGAAAGTCGTGCGGACCGCACGTCGTGCGGACCAACGTCGTGCGGACCGCACGTCGTGCGGTGGAATTTGATGAATTCTGCAGTGCAATGCCACGACCTGACTTTTTTTTGCCTGCTTGAATCGAGTGCTTGGTGAATGATGATGCAGCCACGGATACGGTGCTGGCCACTAGCGCCGAAGCGCGCGTCCCCGGCCACGTGTTTTGTCGGAACCTGACCTCACTGCCGCACCTCATCGAGTGCTGTGGTGAATGATGCTGTAGATTCTTCCCCTCTTCATCGTCGCGTACATCGCGCAGATCATCATCATCAACTCGAGCTCGACTCTCTTCAACGGACAGTGCAATTCCTCTCGCAGTACTACGGACACTGCGTGTGGCGTTTGTGTACAACACACGCACGCGTAGCAGTAGTCGAACTGCGAGAGGAATTGCACTGTCGTTGAAGAGAGTCGGCTCGAGTTTGATGATGATGATCTGCGCGATGTACGGCGACGATTTGAATAGGGAAGAATCTGACAGCATTCATTCACACAGCACTCGATGAGTGGCGTGCAGTGAGGCTCAGGTTCGACAAAACAGTGGCCGGGGACGCGCGCTTCGGCCGCTAGTGGCCAGCACCGTATCGTGCGGCCATCATCATTCACACAGCACTCGATTAAAGCAGGCAAAAAAAAAGTCAGGTTCTTGTGGCATGCACTGAGGAATTCATCAAAAATCGCAACCGCACGACGTGCGGTCCGCAGACGTGCGGTCCGACGACGTGCGGTCCGCACGACGTTCGGTCATCATCAAGGCTTTCGACCACAGAATCAGAAGAGGAATCGATACAACGGCCCGCCGAGGAAAAATCCGCGCGCGCAGTGCATGCATTCAGGTCTGTGTACACCTGGCGCCGTAAATCGGCAAATCGAAAGGTGAAATCCAGCGCGAAATTTGCACCAGACACTAGTCAATCATTGAGGCGTGTCGTGTCTTCTTCTAATTCATCCACTTTTTACAATTATATATATATTTTGTATCTCTCGTGTGTATCTCCCATTGCCCCGTGTTGAAAAATTTCAAAATTGCCCGTCTAAAAAGCATTGCCGGCTATCCTTCAACGTGTGGATCGTTTTTCGGCCAAACAGTTCCCGGTGCTAGTGTAGTCTATTGGGGCGGCGGAGCGGGGGCGTGGGGGGTGGTGTGGGCGGGAAAACAGCGAGCCGGATGGATGCGGGTAGCAGCACCGGCGAGCTTGGCCGAGGACGTTCGTGAGCGACAGCGAACGATGTCCGAGTTCGCGACCAAGCACAGTCCGGCGAAGTGAGGTGCGAGGAGCTTCGTTCAATCATGCTTCATTTAATATATATTTACTACTACCACACTTCCAATCGATAATTCAATACAGAGACTGGAGGAGCCATTTTCCAGTTTTTTCAAAATTTCGCACAATATCGATTGAAAAACACACAACAGGATCAATCTGATGTGATGAACATTGGTTGAAAAATATCAGATCATAACGCTTGCTCGCATCTCACTCGCTGACCGGCCGGAATCAGGAGAAATCAGAGAGCACAGGTATGAATGAGCTTGTCATTTCATATTCATTGAAAAATGCCAAAGCATTCAGTAACACCAACAAACAGCAAGAAGAATTTCAAAAACGCAAAAGACGCTGGTCAAGAGTGGTTGATATCTATCTATCTATCTATTTGATGAATCATCATCATGTTTCACAGCAGCCAGATCCAGTTAAATATGGCACACTGAAAAATCGAAAAGATGTTGAGTTCGAGCGGAGGCGATTGGATGCGGTAGCAGCCACAAATTAAATCAATCAAATAATCTAATTTAAGGAGAAGCAAAAAGCAGACGAATTTTTGAGAGAGAGAGAGAGAGAGAGAGATCGGGAAACAGGAAAACAATCATCATTTCAGACAAGTTGATTGCTATCACACACACAATCGATTGAAGTCTTTTCAATTCAGTCAAAACAGGAGGACACGCAGTGGCTTTGTGATCATCGTCAATCGCCGCAGTTTGATTGATTAGAGTTGCTGCTGTTTGATTGGCGAATGTTGCATCGAGGAATCTGTGACTGGCAAGAAACTGATTCACCATTACCAACAAAGGCTTGTTCAAAACAGTGATAGTTTGTTGATAACTTGGAATTCCAGTACCTCAATCAATCAGGGCGAGGAGGAGGAAGACACCTGCTGTATTGTTGCGCATGGATCGACGCACAAATTTGTTGGCGAAGTGATTCAATGGCGAGAAGCAGGGCAGCAGTTGCCAGAGTAAATCAAGCACAGTACGGATCAGATCGAGGGTTGCTCTATATCTGATTGAGCATTGCATCGAACAAGCAATCATCAGAACCATTGCACAACACACCACACAATCTGTCAATGAGATGATTGATTGAAACTACTGGATGACTACCTAACCTGCATCTCACTGTCACACACACACACACACCACACAGGAGGGCCAGGAAAATTACAGAGTTAGTCACCACAGTGAAAGAAGAAGAAAAATGGTAGTTGAAGATGATGAAGAAGCAGCTGCTGGTTGAAAATTGCTTTCCTCCACTGATACGGGGGGCTGCCTTCGCAGGAGAGGACTTACTCTCCACGGGCTGTCTCCTTGAAGGCGCAAGGTTCGCCTGTAAACACAGATCTTTTCATTCGATCGCGTGCGACTGTCCGTTTCTCAAGTTGGAATGATTCAGCGTCCAGTCGCTTGAGCTCGCTGCAGTTGCGTGTTGGGGAGGAGAGAGGAGGAGAAGAGGAAGAAGGAAGGAAGAAATAAAATTTAAAATACAAGATGTAGTAATCAGGAAGTATCTCAAATAAATTGCATTGCATTTGCAAGGTTTGAACAAATTATTTCAATTAATTTAAAAATTAGAATCCATTTCAATAACTGTGTGATTTTAATTACCTCAGCAGCCAAGCTCCAGTCCTACCACTGTTCTTCGTAGCAACAGCGTCAGAGTAGCAGATGGCTTGACCGCCGCTTCGATTTGCCGTTCACTTGGCGCACGCAGTTGAGCAGAGCAGATCCTTTGCGCGTGTCCGCAACACGCAGCAGGAAGGCCTCAGATGCAGATTCTTGCGGCTTGTCCTGCAAAGCTGATCGCGTCGCTTGTCAAACATGACGATCTTCAGCAGCAATCTGGAAAGCTATTGTCATCAAGAGATGGATACAGATCATTGCAGTTAGCCGCTGTGTATGGAGAGTGGTGGAATTCAGAAGAAAAATGGAAAATAATAAAAATTAGTCAGCTCAGCTCGGACGCGAGGCTTTCTTGCGGCCAGAATCTGACTCACACAAACAAAAGCGACGGCGGATTGAGAGAGCTGTCGCCAACAATTAGTCACCTTCTGATCCAGTCCCAGCGCTGCGTTGCGAAGGCGGACGGCCGATGTGATTTCTGGCTGAGAATGAATGAGCAGCAGCAGAAGTGCAGCGAAGTGGCAGCGGCTGCGTGAAGCGTCCGAAATTATAGTGATCACTTCACCACTCAACGACGCTCTGGAATCCAGACTTGGATGCCACGACCAATAACAAAAGAGAGGTCCTAGCTCGGAAAATGGAAAGAGATGAGGCAAAGGAATGTTGAATGCAAACAACATTCTGAAATGATCCAGCACAAAAATAATGATTCATGAGGACTGAGATCTCGATTGATGATTGGTTGAATAAAAAAAAATCGAATCAATTAAGACACACCACACACACACACACACACATGAGGTCACAGAGATCTGACCTCATGAGGTGCGTGCAGTGAGGCTAGGTTCCGACAAACAACTGTGGCGGGGGGACGGGTTCGGGCCGTAGGTGGCCAGCACCGTATCCGTTGGCATGCTTCACATCACACAGCGACTTCGATTCAAGCAGGCAAAGTCAGGTCTGTGCATTGCCTGCAGTTCATAAAAAATTCGCACGCACGACGTCGGTCCGCACGTTCTCAATCATCAAGATGGATGCAGGTAGCAGCCCGCGGAGTTGCAGGACGTTTCGTGAGCGACAGCGAACGATGTCCGAGTTCGCGACAGCACAGTCGGCGAATGTCGAGGGCGAGGAGGCTTCGTCAATCTGCTTCATTTAATATATAATTTACTACTAATACTACCACACTTCCTATCGATTATTTCATCACAGGATGGAGGAGGCCATTTTTCAGCTTTGTTCAAAATTTCGCACAATCTATCATTGAAAACACACAAGGATCAAAATTGATGATGATGAACATTGGCTGAAAAATATATTCAAGATCACAGCACGTTGATCGCATCTCATCGCTGACCGGCGGAATCAGGAGAAAGATGCAGAGAGCCAGGTGAAATGAGCTTGTTATTTCATATCTGAAATTGCAAAGCATTCAAATCAACACAAACAGCAAAGAAATTCAAACACAAGACGACTGGTTGCAAGAGTAGTGGTATCTTATTCTGATGATAATCATCATCATGTTCACAGCAGCCAGATCCATAATATGCACACTGAAATCCGAAAAGTGTTCGGTTCCGAGCGGAGGCAGGTGGAGCGGTAGCAGCCAAAAGTTAAATCAAATCAATGAAATCTTAATTTAAGAGAAGCGAAAGCAGACGACATTTTTGAGAGAGAGAGAGAGGGAGAGAGAGATCGGAAACAGGGAACAAATCACAACACACAATCGATTGAAATTCTTTTCTCAATCAAAACAGAGGAGAACTCAAGTGTGACTGTCTGATCTCGGTCATTCGCGCAGTTTGATTATTGAGTTGCTGGCTGTATGGCGATCATCAAGGGGAATCTGTTGTGACTAGCAAGAATGATATCACCATTCAACAAAGGCTTGTTAAACGTGATGTGTACTGTTCAGTACCTCATCAATCAGGCGGGAGGGCAAGACATGCTGTATTGTGGGCATGCATCGACGCACAAATATCTGTCTGGCGAGTGATCAATGCGGATAAGCACCGGGACGTTTGCAGAGTAAAATCAGCACAAGTACGGTCAGATCGAGGGTGCGTCTATATCTGATGTGAGCATTGCTCAAAAGCTCATCAAGACATTGCACAACACACACAACACACAATCTGGTCAAGAAGATGATGATTGAAACTATGGATGAACCTACCTAACCTGATCTCACTGTACACACACACACCACACACCACAGGGCCAGGAAAATTACAGAGTTAGTTCACACAGTGGAAGAAGAAGAAAATGGTGTACGTTGAAGAATGATGAAAGCAGCTGCTGGTGACATGTGTCCTCCATGATTTATCAGGGGGCTCGCTGAGGAGATACTCTCCCGGACTGTTTCTTGCAGGATCTCTCTTGAC
>Ga0137420_1380006_pt1 | contig 9884 bp, 10 predicted proteins | sample CZODoug3_1_2_16f_FD_122167 | JGI IMG/M metagenome (GOLD analysis project Ga0137420, IMG submission 122167) | Vadose zone soil fungal communities from Angelo Coast Range Reserve, California, USA - CZODoug3_1_2_16fungal (PacBio error correction) | ecosystem: Environmental > Terrestrial > Soil >... | reverse complement strand
GCGGGTTTCCTCAGCCCGGCACCCGCAACTCTACAGCGATCTCCATAATCCCTACGCCTATGGTTCACCAGACCCGATCATTTTTAGACCCAAGGGCGAATTCGGCTCATTATAGGGGCGATCATCAATCGTCGCGGCGGGCGCGTCATCGCGGCGCATTCAATGCCAATCCTCAGGGACTTGCGATTCACCGAGGCTCACAGAGGGTTCAGTTGGGCGATATGTTCAAAGCCGCCGCGGTCAAAGGCGCGATTCGCATGCCCCCGTCCTGGTCGTTGCTCCGGAGTTTGGCGTGCCACTGGCAGGCGTTGGAGTTTAACAGTGGCGCTTCGAAATTGAAGGTCATTATGAGACCGGGATTTTCATGTTTTTCGTTTCTCTGCTTCCCTTCGCATCAAGAACGTCCGGAGCGCACGTTCTGTAAAGGTTCCGGGTTCAGAAAAAATACGAGCGCTCTGGGGCCTATCGAGGCTTGGGTGAACGTTTAGGGCGATTGGAACTATTCCAAGATAGCCGTCCCCCAGGAGTCCTGGTGGAGAAACGGACTTTTGGTGAGGGCCAGCCCGCACTGGGCAAAAGAGCGTTCTACCACGACTCCCTTTCTTTTCCGCCAGGATGGGCGGAACTGCCATACGCCGCCAGCAGGACTGCCGCTTGAGACAGCTGGCGAGCGCTGATTGTTGGTCTTTGTCCGTCAAAGTTCTAAGCCCTACGAGCCGAGGCGGCGCACTGATTACAGGATGCGGGCAACCCTATCAACCCCAAGCCCTCAGCCGACCCGGTCTCCTCGGCTCTGAAACAAAGGGCTATGTCAGGCGGAGGCGACGTTATCTGAGCGCCCGCGTTCAGGCCGAATTCCAATACTGAACCGCATGGAGTGCATGCATCTCAAACCGGCAATATCGAGTTTTACTCCGGAACAGGGCGTTCTGGCTTCGATCTGCCCTGGAATCGATTCACACCGCTGGTTGGACGGTGCCGCTTTTCGTGGTTCCTCCGCATTCCTTGGCCTACCTAGTGTCCACTCATACCGTAAAATCGGTCGATCATACGGTGAATACGAACACCGGCACAGCAAATAACCCGAAAGGGGCCTCTATTTTTTGGAGCCGGCGGTTAATGCGATCTGGAAAACGGAGCTAACACCGCGGTGGCAGCGCGCCAGCAAGAGGAGACGCCGACGGTCCCGGTTGGGCGTATGTCGCGCTCCTCGCACCTCCGCGCCAGTTTCCTGAAAATCGGAATGCTGTGAGAGTCGCGGGCTCGTCGGGCCGTAAGCACGGGCGTCTTGCCTTTCTTCAGCGACGATATTTGGGGCCACGCACGGCCATGCGCCGGGTTCCACGTCAGCACAGCAGAGCACAGGCAACTCTGATCATCGCTGAATGACATCAAAACTTGCGCAGTGCCGTTCTGCGCAGGTCTGCCGAACTCAGCGCGCCTTACGCAGCTTACCGAAAGCTCACAGAGCTTCCAGATGGAAGAACGCGAATTCATGTTTATGAAGGCAGTCGAGGTAGTGTCTTCGGCCTTGAGGGCGTAGGAGATGCCAGGACACAGATTTTGTGAAGCGCAAAGTGTCGGAGTTGGTCGTTCAGTCGAGAGTGCCGTTACCGGATACCTAAGAAGGCAGAAGAGACACTTCTGCAAAAATGGGGACAGGGACGGCCAAGTCCTACACCCGTCAAGAAGCTCATAGATGATGTTTCCTCGGAAACCACCAACGTATCGGCGAAATCAGAAGGTCTTCTTGGCGGAGGATCTTGACCCAAAACGCCAAGTCGACACTTGGAATGCGCTCAATCCTTCGTGATCTTCTTAACCCGAAGAACATAGGAATCATTCAGGGGGCGCTTGACCAAGCAGTCGCCAAGGCTTACAGCCGAGAATGGAGCGTTAGCAAAGGCAGTCAAATACAAGTGAGGAGGCGCTCAAACCCGCTCGTCTCTGAGATGGATAGCTGGCCAAAGGAAGTTCGCGATCAGAAGCGGCTGCTGAGGCCATTCAGCAAACTACATTCAAAGGCGGCCCTTTCGAGACCAGGTGACCAAAAGCCTTCAGGTATGGGCCAGTGTGGGCTGGAGCAGAAGTACATCACGTCGGCGCCGACAACCAACCGGGTGACAAGTAATTGCGGAGCGCGGTGACGGCCTTATCGCGAGCCAATCTCTAACTCGGAAGACGGTCAACCGAGTTGTGCTCGGAGAGGGTGTGACTTTCAGTGAGCAGGCGCAGGTCTACTTGCTGAAGCCACTACTCGCAATCGACGCCCGATCCGCAATATCACCAGCATTCAAGGAGCTTTGAACAAGTGGTCAATCCGATGATCGGAGAAATGACTCTCTCGTGGTCGATAACGTCCGCTCAAGCCCTTAGTGAAAAAGCTGGTCAAAAGTGGTTTGGCTCCGTGGCTAGGGCTGGGGACTCGAAAAAACTGATTTGCACCTTTCGCTCGCGAGGAGCAGAAATCAAATTCGCGACGTGCTCCAGAGTGCCATGGAACTTCGAACCGGCCCCAGCGCTCTGCCTCCTTGGAGCGCCATTGCTCGGGCGATCCGTCCCTGCGCAATGAATTTGATTCTCTGCTCCTCGCGAGCGAAAGGTGCAAATCAGTTTTCTCGAGTCCCAGCCTAGCCCACGGGAGCCAAACCACTTTTGACCAGCTTTTTCATAAGGGCTGAGCGTGACGTTATCGACCATCGAGAGAGTCATTTCTCCGATCCTCGGTTGATCCACTGTTCAAAGCTCCTTGAATGCTGGTGATATGCGGATCGGGCGTCGATTGCGAGTAGTGCTTCCAGCAAGTAGACCTTCGCCTGCTCACTGAAAGTCACACCCTCTCCGAGCACAACTCGGTTGAACCGCCTCTTCCGAGTTAGAGATGGCTCTTGCGATAAGGCCGTCACCGCGCACCGCCAATTACTTTGTCACCGGTTGGTTGTCGGCGCCGACGTGATGTACTTCTGGCTCCAGCCACACTGGCCCATACCTGAAGGCTTTTGGTCACCTGGTCCTCGAAAGGGCCGCCTTTGAATGTAGTTGCTGAATGGCCTCAGCGCGCTTCTGATCTGGCGAACTTCCTCGGCCAGGCTATCCATCTCAGACGAAGCCGGGTTTGAAGCGCCTCCTCCACTTGTATTTTGGCTGCCTTTGCTACGCCTCCATTCTCGTGTAGCCTTGCGACTGCTTTGGTCAGCCCCCTAATTGATTCTATGTTCTTCGGGTTAAGAAGATCACGAAAGGATTGAAGCGCACTTTCCAAGTGTCGACTTGCGTTTTTGGGTCAAGATCCTCCGCAGAAGGACCTTTGATTTCGCCGAACGTTTGGTGGTTTCCGAGGAAACATCTCTATGAGCTTCTTGACGGGGTGTAGGACTTGGCCGTCTCCTGTCCCCATTTTTTCAGAAGTGTCTCTCTGCCTTCTAGGTATCCCGTAACGGCACTTCGACTGAACGACCAACTCCGACTCTTTGCGCTCACAAAATCTTGTCCTGGGCTTCCTACGCCGCTCAAGCCGAAGACACCTACCTCGACTGCCTTCATAAACATGAATTCGCGTTCTTCATCTGGAAAAGCTCTGTGAGCTTTCGGTAATGCTGCCGTAAGGCGCGTCTGAGTCGCAGACCTGCGCATAACGGCACTGCGCAGTCTTGATGTCATTCAGCGATGATCAGAGTTGCCTTGCTCTGCTGTGCTGACGTGAACCCGGCGCATGGCCGTGCGTGGCCCCAAATACGTCTGAAGAAAGGCAAGACGCCCGTGCTTACGGCCCGACGAGCCCGCGAACTGCTCGACAGCATTCGATTTTTCGGACACTGGCCGGCAGGATGCCGAGGAGCGCGACATCCACGCCCAACCGGACCGTCGGCGTCTCCTCTTGCTTGGCGCGCGCCACCGCCGGTGTTAAGCCCGTTATTCCAGATCGCATTAACCGCCGGCTTCCAAAAATAGAGGCCCCTTCGGGTTATTTGCGTGCCCGGTGTCGTATTCACCGTATGATCGACCGATTTACGGTATGAGTGGACACTGTAGGCCGAATCGAGGAACCACGAGCGCACCGCCAACCAGCGGTGTGATCGGATCGAGGCAGGATTCGAACGCCAGGAACCCCTGTTCCGGAGTTTAAAACCGATATTGCCGGGTTTGAGATCATGCACCATGCGGTTCAGTATTGGAATTCGGCCTGAACGGGGCGCCAGACGTCGGCCGCCGCCTGACATCCTTTGTATTCAAGCCGGAGGACCGGGTCGGCCTTGAGGGCTTGGGAGGCGAGGGTGCCCGCATCCTCGATAATCAGTGCGCCTCCCGGCTCGTACCTGAACACTTTGGGGAGCAACATCAGCGCTCGCCAGCTTCCAAGCGCAGTCTGCTGGCGGGTAGGTCAGTTCCGCCCATTGGCGGAAGAAAGGGAGTTGGTAGAAACGCTCTTGCTCCAGGCGGGCTGGCCCTCAAAGGTCGTTTTCTCCACCAGGACTCCTGGGGGACGGCATACTCTTGAATAGTTCATCGCCCTAAACGTTCACCCAAGCTCGATAGGCCCCAGATCGCGCATCTTACTGAACCCGGAACCTTACGAACGTGGCGCTCCGGACGTTCTTGGATGCGAAGGGAAGCAGAGAAACGAAAACATCGAAAATCCCGGTCTCATAATGACCTTCTAAAATTTTCCGAAAGCGCCACTGTAAACTCAACGCCTGCCAGTGGAATCGCCAACTCCGGAGCAACGACCAGGACGGGGCTGCGATCGCGCCTTTACCGGCGGCTTGAACCATATCGCCCCAACTGAACTTCCTCCTGTGAGCCTTCGTGAATCGCAAGTCCCTGTGGATTGCATTGATGCCGCCGCCGATGACGGCGCCCCCGCCGACGATCGATGATGCCCCTATATGAGCCGAATTCGCCCGTTGGGTCTACAAAATTGATCGGTCCTGGTGAACATAGGCGTAGGATTAGGAGAGTCGCTGTAGAGTTGCGGGTCCGGCTGAGGAAACGTCCGCATCTCTCCCTCCCCCCGTGAGAGAAGATTTCCTCAGCCGGACCCGCAACTCTACAGGACTCTCTAATCCCAACGCCTGATGTTCACAGGACCGATCATTTTGTAGAACCCAACGGGCGAATTCGCTCATTATAGGCGGATCATCATCGTCGGCGGGGGCGCCGTCATCGGCGGCGGCACAATGCAATCATCAGGGACTTGCGATTCACGAGGTCACAGGAGGAGTTCCAGTTGGGGCGATATGTTCAAACCGCCGGTAAAGGCGCGATCCAGCCCCCGTCCTGGTCGTTGCTCCGGAGTTGGCGATTCCACTGTGCAGGCGTTGGAGTTTACAGTGGCGCTTCGGAAATTTAGAGGTCATTATGAGACCGGGATTTCGATGTTTTTCGTTCTCTGCTCCCTTCGCATCCAAGAACGTCCGGAGCGCCACGTTCGGTAAAGGTTCCGGTTCGTACGATGCGCGATCTGGGGCATCGAAGGCTGTGAACGTTTAGGGCATTGAACTATTCCAAGAGTAGGCCGTCCCCCAGAGTCCTGTGGAGAAAAAACGACCTTTGAGGGCCAGCCCGCCTGGAGCAAGAGCGTTTCTACCAGACTCCCTTTCCTCGCCAAGGCGGAACTGACCATACGCCGCCAGCAGACTGCGCTTGAGAAGCTGGCGAGCGCTGATGTTGCTGCGCAAAGTTTTTGCAGCCTACGAGCGGGAGGGGCTGATTATCGAGGATGCGGGCACCCTCGCTCCAAGCCCTAGGGCCGACCCGGGTCTCCGCTGATACAAAGGCTATGTCAGGCGGGCGGCCGACGTCTGGCCGCCCGTTCAGGCCGAATTCCAATACTGAACCGCTGGTGCATGATCTCAAACCCGCAATATCGGTTTTACTCCATAGGGGTTCCTGGCGTTCGATCCTGCCCTCGATCCGATCACACCAGCTGGTTGAGCGGTGCGCCTCGTGGTTCCTCCGATTCTGCCTACAGTGTCCACTCATACCGTAAATCGGTCGATCATACGGTGAATACGAACACCGGGCACAGCAAATAACCCGAAGGGGCCTCTATTTTTGGAAGCCCGGCGGTTAATGCGACCTGGAATAACGGGCTAACACGCGGTGGCGCGCGCCAATCAAGAGTAGACCCGACGGTCCCGGTTGGGCGTGATGTCGCGCCCTCGCATCCTCGCGCCAGTGTTCTGAAAATCGGAATGCTGTCGAGCAGTTCGCGGGGCTCGTCGGGCCGTAAGCACGGGCGTCTTGCCTTTCTTCACGACGTATTTGGGGCCACGCCTCGGCCATGCGCCGGGTTACGTTCAGCACAGCAGAGCACAGGCACTCTGATCATCGCTGAATGACATCAAGACTGCGCAGTGCCGTTCTGCCGCAGGTCTGCGAACTCAGCGCGCCTTACGCAGCATTACCGAACCTCCACTTTCCAGATGAAGAACGCGAATTCATCATGTTTATGAAGGCAGTCGAGGTAGGTGTCTTCGGCCTGTGAGCGGCGTAGGAATGCCAGGACACAGATTTTGTGAAGCGCAAAGTGTCGAGTTGGTCGTTCAGGTCGAGAGTGCCGTACGGTACCTAAGAAGGCAGAAGAGACACTTCTGCAAAAAATGGGACAGGAGACGCCAAGTCCTACACCCCGTCAAGAAGCTCTATAGATGATGTTCCTCGGAAACGCACCAAACGTATCGGCGAATCAAAGGTCTTCTGGCGGAGGATCTTGACCCAAAAAACGCAAAGTCGACACTTGAATGCGCTTCAATCCTTCGTGATCTTCTTAACCCGAAGAACATAGAATCAATTCAGGGGGCGCTTGACAAGCCGTCGCCAAGGCTACAGCCGAGAATGAGCGTTAGCAAAGGCAGTCAAAAATACAGTGAGGAGGCGCTCAAACCGTCGTCTCTGAGATGGATAGCCTGGCCAAGGAATTTCGCGATCAGGAAGCGGCTGCTGAGGCCATTCAGCAAACTCCATTCATAAGGCGGCCCTTTCGGGACCAGGTGACCAAAAGCCTTCAGGTATGGGCCAGTGTGGCTGGAGCAGAAGTACATCACGTCGCGCCGACAACCAACCGGGTGACATAGTAATTGCGGTGCGCCGTGACGGCCTTATCGCAGAGCCAATCTCTAACTCGGAAGAGCGGTTCAACCGAGTTGTGCTCGAGAGGTGTGACTTTCAGTGAAGCAGGCGAAGGTCTCTTGCTGGAAGCCATACTCGCAATCGACGCCCGATCCGCAATATAACCAGCATTCAAAGGAGCTTGAACAAGTGGATCAATCCGATGATCGAGAAATGACTCTCTCGATGGTCGATAACGTCACTCCAGCCCTTAGTGAAAAAGCTGGTCAAAGTGTTTGGCTCCCGAGGGCTAGGGCTGGGACTCACGAAAACTGATTTGCACTTTCGCTCCGGCGAGGAGCAGAGAATCAACATTGCGCAGGACGTCGCCCGAGCATGGCGCTCCAAACGGCCAAGCGCTGGGCCGGTTCGAGTTCCATGGCCTCTGGAGCGACGTCCGCGAATAGTTGATTCTCTGCTCCTCGCCGAGCGAAAGGTGCAAATCAGTTTTCTCATCCCAGCCTGCACGGGAGCAACCACTTTTGACCAGCTTCACTAGGGCTTGAGCGTGACGTTATCGACCATCGAGAGAGTCATTTCTCCGATCATCGGATTGATCCACTTGTTCAAGCTCCTGAATGCTGGGTGATATTGCGGATCGGGCGTCGATGCGAGTAGGGCCTTCCAGCAAGTAGACCTTCGCCTGCTCACTGAAAGTCACACCCTCTCCGGCACAACTCGGTTGAACCGTCTTCCGAGTTAGAGATTGCTCTGGCGATAAGGCCGTCACCGCGCACCGCAATTACATGTCACCCGGTTGGTTGTCGGCGCCGACGTGATGTACTTCTGCTCAGCCACACTGGCCCATCTGAAGCTTTTGTCACCTGGTCCTCGAAGGGCCGCCTTGAATGTAGTGCTGAATGGCCTCAGCAGCCGTTCTGATCGCGAACTTCCTTCAGCTATCCATCTCAGAGACGAGCGGTTTGAGCGCCTCCTCCACTTGTATTTTGACTGCCTTTGCAACGCTCCATTCTCGGCTGTAGCCTTGGCGACTGCTGGCAAGCCCCCCTGAATTGATTCTATGTTCTTTGGTTAAGAAGATCACGAAAGGATTGAAGCGCACTTCCAAGTGTCGACTTTGCGTTTTTGGGCTCAGATCCTCCGCCAGAAGACCTTTGATTCGCCGATACGTTTGGTGGTTCCGAGGAAACTCATCTATGAGCTTCTTCGACGGGGTGTAGGACTTGGCCGTCTCCTGTCCCCATTTTTTGCAGAAGTGTCTCTTCTGCCTTCTTAGGTATCCCGGTAACGGCACTCTCGACCTGAACGACCAACTCCGACACTTTGCGCTTCACAAATCTGTGTCCTGGCATTCCTACGCCGCTCAAGGCCGAAGACACCTACCTCGACTGCCTTTCATAAACATAATTCGCGTTTCTTCATCTGGAAAGCCTGTGAGCTTTCGTTAAGCTGCGTAAGGCGCGCTGAGTTCGGCAGACGTGCGGCAGAACGGCACTGCGCAGTCTTTGATGTCATTCAGCGATACAGAGTTGCCTGTGCTCTGCTGTGCTTGACGTGAACCCGGCGCATGGCCGGCGTGGCCCAAATACGTCGTGAAGAAGGCAAGACGCCCGTGCTTACGGCCCGACGAGCCCCGCGAACTGTCGACAGCATTCCGATTTTTCAGGAACACTGGCGCGGAGATGCCGAGGAGCGCGACATCACGCCCAACCGGGACCGTCGGCGTCTCCTCTTGCTTGGCGCGCGCCACCGGCGGGTTACCGTTATTCCAGATCGCATTAACCGCGGCTTCAAAAATAGATCCCCCTTCGGGTATTTTGCTGTGCCCGTGTTCGTATCACCGTATGATCGACCGATTTACGGTATGAGTGGACACTGTAGGCCAGAATCGGATAACCACGAGCGCACCGCCAACCAGCGGTGTGATCGGATCGGAGGCAGGATCGACGCCAGGAACCCCTGTCGAGTAAAACAGATATGCCGGTTTGAGATCATCACCATGCGGTTCGTTATTGGAATCGGCCTGAACGGGGGCGCCAGAACGTCGGCCGCCCGCCTGACATAGCCTTTTGTTTCCGCCGTCGGCCTTGAGGGCTTTGGGAGGCGAGGGTGCCCGCATCCTCGATATCAGTGCGCCTCCCGTCGCTAGGCTGGAACACTTTGACGGCAGCAACATCAGCGCTCGCCAGCTTCTCAAGCGCAGTCTGCTGGCGCGTATGGTCCAGTCCGCCCCATTGGCGGAAAGAAAGGGAGTCTGGAGAAACGCTCTTGCTCCAGGCGGGCTGGCCCAAAGGTCCGTTTTTTCCACACTCCTGGGGACGGCTACTCTTGGAATAGTTCAATCGCCCTAACGTTCACCCAAGCCCTCGATAGCCCCAGATCGCGCATCGTACTGACCCGGAACCTTTACCGAACGTGGCCGCTCCGGACGTTCTTGATGCGAAGGAAGCAGAGAACGAAAACATCGAAATCCCGGTCTCATAATGACCTTCTAAAATTCCGAAGCGCCACTGTAAACTCCAACGCCTGCCAGTGGAATCGCCACTCCGAGGCAACGACCAGGACGGGGGCTGCGATCGCGCCTTACCGGGCTTTATTCGCCCAACGAACTCCCCTGTGAGCTTCGTGAATCGCAAGTCCTGTATTCATTGATGCCGCCGCCGATGACGGCGCCCCCGCCGACGATGATGATCGCCCCTATAATGAGCGAATTCGCCGTTGGGTCTACAAAATTGATCGGGTCCGGTGAACATAGGGTGATTAGGAGAGTCGCTGTAGAGTTGCGGGTCCGGGCTGAGGAAACGTCCCGCCAT
>Ga0137420_1372762_pt1 | contig 9919 bp, 17 predicted proteins | sample CZODoug3_1_2_16f_FD_122167 | JGI IMG/M metagenome (GOLD analysis project Ga0137420, IMG submission 122167) | Vadose zone soil fungal communities from Angelo Coast Range Reserve, California, USA - CZODoug3_1_2_16fungal (PacBio error correction) | ecosystem: Environmental > Terrestrial > Soil >... | reverse complement strand
GCTGCATGAGGCGCTGCGCCAGGTGCTCGGCGATCACGTGGCCAGAAGGGCTCGCTGGTGCACGGCGACCGGCTGCGCTTCGATTTCTCGCACAACAGCCGATGAGCGCGCGGAGATCGAACGGGTCGAGGATCTGGCCAACGACATCGTGCTGCAGAACGCGAGGTGAAGACCCATCTGATGGCGGTCGAAGATGCATCGCTTCGGGCGCCGCGCGCGTCGGCGAGAAATACGGCGACGAGGTGCGCGTGGTCGCATGGGAGAGTCCGGCGGCAATGCGATGGGCTGGTCGGTCGAGCTGTGCGGCGGCACCATGTCAAGGCGCACCGGCGACATCGGGCTCTTTTCCATGTCGGGAGGGCGGGTGGCGGCCGGCGTGCGGCGCCTGGAGGCGCTCACCGGCACGGCGGCGCGCAAGCCGCCAATCACTTGGCTCAATTGGCCAAAGCGGCGTCACCGGGCTTAAAGTGCCGCTTGAAGACATGCCCGGCGCTGGCGCTGGTGCTGGAGGAGCGCAAGCGCCTCGAGCGCGAGCTTGCGGAGCCAGAAGAAGCTCGCCATGGGGGGCGGCGCCAAGGCCGACTTCGCGACGGGCGTGCGGACGGTCGGCGAAGTGAAGCTGCTGGCCCGCGCGGTCGCAGGCATCGACCTTCAAGGACCTGCGCAGCCTCGCCGACGAAGGCAAGAACAGCTCGGCTCGGGCGTGGTGGCAATCGTCGGGTCACACAGGCCGGCAAGGCGGGCGTCGGTGGTCGGCGTCACCCGATCTGACGCGCGCTTCAGCGCGCGTCGATCTGGTCGCAAGGGCGCCGAAGCGCTGGGCGGCAAGGGCGGCGGCGGGCGGCCCGACATGGCCCAGGCCGGCCGGCCCTGACGGAGCGAAGGCCGACGCCGCGCTCCCGCCATCGCGGCGCACTCGGCAGCGGTGAAGCCATACTCTGAAAGGGGGAGGTCGACCCGCGAAGCGGTCGGGTGGGGGTCACGCGACAAACACCGAATTGCCGGGAGCAGGACCCCACCCGGCGCCTTCGGCGCCATCCTCCCCCTTTCAGGGGGAGGGAGGGAATCGGCACAGCGTGCCAAACAACAAATTTCGCCCTCGGTGAATGCGGGCCGGGCTAAGCCCGGCCTGCCGTTCAAGCCATCGCGGCCTTCAGGTTCTCGTCCACCTGTCGAGGAAGCGGTGGTGGAGAGCCACTTCTGGTCGGCGCCGACCAGGAGCGCCAGATCCTTGTCATGAAGCCGGACTCGACGGTGCCGATGGTGACGCTCTCGAGCGTCGAGGTGAATTTGCCAGGTCCGCGTTGTCGTCGAGCTTGGCGCGGTGGGCGAGCCGCGCGTCAGGAAAGATCGAGGCGATGGAATTGTCGAGGTCTCTCGGCCCTTCTGATGCTCGCGGTAATGGCGCGTCACCGTGCGTGAGCGCCTCGGCTCGACGGTCTTGCCGTCCGGCGTCCACAGCACCGAGGTCATCAATCCGAGGAACCGTAACCTTGCGCGACCGTGTCCGACTGCACGTCGCCGTCGTAGTTCTTGCACGCCCAGACATAGCCGCCCACCATTTGAGCGGCGGCCGCCACATGTCGTCGATCAGCCGTGCTCGTTAGAGATTTTCTTCTTCTCGAACTCGGCCTTGAATTCCTTCTCGTAGACATCGTCGAAGAATGTCCTTGAAACGGCCGTCATAGACTTGACGATCGTGTTCTTGGTCGACCAGATAGACCGGGTAAGCCGCGGCAAGCCGAAATTGAGCGGAGGCACGGCGAAATCGCGGATCGAATCGTCGAGATGTACATCGCCATGGCGATGCCGCTGCCCGGAAATGTTGAACACCTCCGCTCGATCTCTGCCGTCCTCGCCCACGAATGTCAGCGTCAGCTTGCCCTTGCCCGGCACCTTTGAAATCGTCGCCCGGTATTGATCCCCATAAGGCGTGGCGGCCGATGATGATGGCTTGCCTCCAGCCCGGCACCAGCCGGGCACGTTTTTGCAGATGATCGGCTCGCGGAGATGACGCCGCCAGGATGTTCGGATGGTGCCGTTGGGGCGAACGGTACATCTCCTTGAGATTGAATTCCTTCACGCGCCCGCGTCCGGCGTGATGTGGCGCATTGACGCCGACCCCGACCTTCTTGGATCGCCTGGGCCGCGTCGATCGTGATTTGATCACGGGTCTCGTCGCGCTCTCCATGCCGAGGTCGTAATACAGCAGATCGATGTTCAGATAGGGGTAGATCAGCTTGTCCTTGATCAATTTCCAAATAATGCGGGTCATCCGTCGCCGTCGAGCTCGACGATGGATTTTTTCACCTTGATTTTAGTCATGAAATTGAGAACTCCGCTGAGGCCCCCCACCCTAACCCTCCCCCGCAAGCGGGGGAGGTAGAGGGGTTGATGATCGGTTGGAATAAGCAGGCGCCTGCGAGCCGTCCGGCGGCGTTCCTATAGCATGGGCCGGCATGCTGGCAAGGTGGCGTGGACGAAAGCTGTGGGTGCGATGAGCGGCGCTTCAATGGAGCTTTTTGGCGGCCGAGAGGTACTATGCGGCGCCGATGGAATGGAGCGGCCGCAACGCCTCGCAGGCCGCCGCGGGATTTGCGCGCCGGCGCCACAGGATCGTCTGATGCCCGGCTCGGGACCGACAAGACCAGACCTGGAGCGAGCCCGTTCGGCCCGATCGTGGTTTTGGTCGAGCCGCAGTTGGGCAAATATCGGCGCGGCCGCGCGCGTCATGGCGATTTCGGGCTTGCTCGGCTGCGTCTGGTCAAAGCGCGCGACGCTGGCCCAATCTGCAGGCGCGGCGCTCGCCTCCGGCGCCGACCAATTCTCGACGAGCGGCGCTCTACCAGAGCGTCAGGCGGCATTTCGATTGCAACCTTGTTCTGGCCACCACCGCGCGCGCCCACGGACCAAGCCAGCGGTGATCGCTCTTGAAGCGGCCGCGCGGGCGATCGCGGTCACATGGCGGAGAACGGCGCGAGCGGGGAGATGTCGCCGTGTGTTTCGGGCGCGGAGCGCCATGGTCTCGAAAACCACGAAGTGGCGCTCGCGCCGCATCGTGACCTTTCCGGCAATCCCGCTTCGCGTCGCTCAATCTTGCGCAAGCGGTGGCGCTTCTCGCCTATGAATGGTTAAGCTCATGTCCGGGGGCGAGCTTCCCTTCGTCATGCCGAGAAAGTCGGAACGGCCGGCAAGGAGCAGCTGTTTCGCCTTTTTCTCCGGCCCGACGGGAACTCGACCGGTTGAGTTCTTCCGGCCGCCGGAAAAGCGCGCCCACCATGCTCATCAACTGCACAATATTTCGCCGCATGGCCACCCACAGGACATCCAGACCTTGCACGGAATCGTGTCGGGCATCGCCGAAGGGCGCAAGGACCGGCCCGAGGCGGCGTGCTCGACGGCGCCGAAGCCGTGATGCTGCGCGCCTGCTGGCCGAACACGGCGAGGGCCGTGTCCGAAGAGCGGGACGCGGTGCGCGCTGGCGCGGCTCCTGCGCGCAATCCCACCGACGCCGAGCGCGCGCGTGAACGCGCTTACCCGCGACCGGCGCTTCGCCGGGCTTGGCTTCAAGCGCCAGGTTCCCGATCGGCCAGCATATCAACGATTTCGTTCCTTTGCGCTGCGTGTCGTCATCGACATGGTGCCGGATGACGAGAGCCGCAGGCCGCAGGCGCGCACCGAACGGACCACCTGGCTGGAACAGGCGACTACCGGGTCATCGCGGTTCCGGTGGCGCAGATCGAGGCCGACTTGGCCGGGGTTCTCGACCGGCTTGCTGCGGAAGTGGCGCGGCCGGCTTGCCTTCCAAAGCGTAAACTGGCGCACGCAGTTCCGAGCATCGGCATGACCGCACGGAGAAATGCACCGGTATCGTGCGGTGACCATTCCAATAGAGGCTCGGGAGAAGATGATGTTGCGCAAGGCCTGTGCGGTCGATTTTTTGGCCTCATCCCGTTGCGAGCGCCGCCGCGCAAACGATCACGATCCAACGTCCCAGGGTCCGGTCGATCCGAGCGCCGGCCCGATTCGCGTTCAGATCAGCGTGATTCTTCGCGCCGGGCGACCGATGAAAGCGAGCATCCATCGCGCTGCGCGACCGCGCCAGCCGCACATCTACGCTTTGCGGCGCGCGAATGCGAGTTCTGGCGCGAGAAGCTTGCCGACGATTGCCGGCGGAGACGTGAACGTCAACATCAATCGCCAGCAGCAGCAGTTCGGCGGCCAGCAGGTCGAAGGCTTCCAGGTCGGCGGCACGCTCGGCTACCGGATCACCCAGAAGCCGCGTCAGCCTTGAGCGTCTTCAGCGCGCCGCGCCCGGCACGCAGGAAGCCGAGGTCGCTGCCGACCGCGAGAAGCGGGCGCCGCGCTTGGCGAGCGCCACCGCCCGTTCGCGCCGTGGCAATAGGCGCCCAAAATCTTGCGGCCTTGCGCGCCGCCTCCGCAATCCGCTCGAGCTCGCGATCGACATCAGGCGATAGCGGATCGCTGGTCGCTCCCTGCGACAGCGCGATCGAAAGGTCGGAGGGTCCAAGAAACAACCATCGATGCCGGGCGTGGCCGCGATGGCATCGACATTGTCGAGCGCCGCGCGGGTCTCGATCATGGCGAGCGTGAAGGTGAGCGCGTGCCCTCGTTGAGATAGACTTCTGGTCCGGAGCTCGGCCAGCATGGTGGCGCGTGCGGCCCCAGCTGCGCTCGCGAGGGCGGATATTTGGTGGCAGCCACGAAGGCGCGGGCATCCGCCGCCGTGTGATCATCGGCGAGATATGCCCTCGGCGCCGAAATCAAGCGCGCGGCTGGCGGTCGCGAAATAGCCGAGCGGGACCCGCACCACGGCGGGCGCTCCTTGCCGGGATGGCCGCGATCGCGCCAACGGTCGCCGTGATGTCCCAACAGGCCATGCTGCATGTCGACGGGACGGCAAAAGCCGTCCCGTGCGATCACTTCGGCGACCAATGGCGAGGCGAGGCCGCACCCAGCCGGAATAAACGGTCTCGCCGGCCCGCAACTGTGGGCGAGGAGAGGATTTCGCTGTGCTCACGTTCGCAAACGCCCTTTCGTACGGATCAACCGCTCCCCTTGACCTCGTTGATCGCCCTGGCCATCAGCTCGTCCATGGTGCGGCGAATCTGGTGGTCGGACAGGCGGCACGCCCTGGCATCGAAATCCTTGCGATCTTTTCAAACACGTCGTAGTCGCCAGTCGTTTCGATATCCGCGAGCACGATCGCTTGGCATAGGCCTCCGCGGCCGGCCGCGAGCCCGAGCTTCTCCGCCGCCCACAGGCCGAGGAGCTTGTCGCGGCGCGCGGTGGCCTTGAACTTCAGCTCCTCGTCATGGCAAATTGCTTCTCGAAGCCTTCCTCACGCTTGTCGAAAGTGTCATGCCGATCCTCGTGATTTTGCCTCTGGTGTTCCGGCGCGCCGGCGCGCCGGCGGCCGAAGCGTCTCTTTACTCCAACATTCATTGTGGCACTATTGTGCTGGCACTATGGTTTCAACCGGGGCTTCCGCGGTGGCGTGGCGCCAACCCGTCGTGACGCCATTGCGTCGTGCATGTGCCGGCGTATATGTCCAATGTGCGGTCCGGTGCGCGCGGAAGCGCGACGATTGTGCGGCTTGCATAACGGGGTGTGAGGTCAAGCAACATCGCGGCATGGCGATTCGTACTAACGCGGCGTGAACTCGGCTTGAGCGTTTCGATTGTGCTCGCCACCGCGATCGCTAGTTTGCCGTGTGGGCGTGTCACCACGATTGCAGTTATTGACTGCTGTCATTAGAAACTGCTGTCATTGGAACTCGTCCCCGCCCCGCGGACCAATCGGAACCCACACGGAGCCACGGCATCCAGATGGACTTTCACAAACCACGGTACACCCCGATGAGCGCCGTCCGCATCTCGAAGGCAAGGCCAGTCCTTATGAAGGGCCGGAGCCAGTACGCTGATCCAGCACTTCAAGGACGCCGCGACTGCTTCAACTCGAAAAAGCACGAATCATCGAAGGCAAAGGCGTCCTGAACAACCGGATCTCCGAATACGTCTTCCAGCACCTAAATGATATCGAGTTCCGACCCATTTTCTCCGCGGCTCACATGCGCGAGCAGTTGATAAGAGAGGTGGAGATCATCCGCTCGAAGTGGTCGTGCGCAACGTGGCGGCGGCTCGCTGTCGCAGCGCCTCGCTCGAGAGGGCACGCAGCTGCCGCGCTCGATCATCGAGTTCTACTACAAGAACGATGCGCTCAACGTCCGATGGGTTCGGAGAGACGTCACCGCCTTCGCTGGGCCACCCCGCAGGAGATCGACGACATCATGGCGCTCGCCATCCGCGTCAACGATTTCCTCTCCGGCCGTTCCTCGCGTCGGCATCCGCCTGGTCGACTTCAAGATGGAAACGGCCGGCTGTGGGAGAACGAGATGATGCGGATCGTGGTGGCCGATGAATCTCCCCGATTCGTGTCGGCTGTGGGACATCAAGTCGAACGAGAAGCTCGACAAGGATCGCTTTCGATCGCGATCTCGGCGGGCTGCTCGAAGCCTATACGGAGGTCGCCAAGCGCCTCGGCATCATGAGCGAGAACGAGCGTCCGCAGGGAGTGGGCGGTTTTGTAAAGAGCTGATATCGGCGGTCCGCGGGCTCGTTTCACCCGCGGACCTGCTTGCCGCGGGCGAAATCCTGGCACGCAAGACCTGGCTCTGCTCCCCGAAGAGTCTGGCTCCAGAAAACCGGCTCCTTGATTCTCGCCGAAGCTGCGATATTGGCCTGTCCCCGGCCGGATTTACGCGTAAAGTGCCGGAATTCGAGCTCGAGTTGGCATAGCGAATCACATGAAAGCCCGTGTCACCGTCACGCTGAAGTCCGGCATCCTCGATCCCCCAGGGCAGGCGATCTGAGGCGCGCTCGGTCACTCGCGTCAAGGGCGTGGCCAGCGTCAGCCAGGGCAAGTGTTCGACATCGAGCTCGCAGGCGGCGACCCCAAGGAGGCCGAAGCGCTGCTCAAGCAGGCCGCCGACAAGCTCCTCCAATACGGTGAATCGAGAATTATCGCGTCGAGGTGACCGATGAGGCTTCGCTCCGGCATTTGATCAGCGCGCTGGCGTCGCGCTATGCCGCGTTGCTGGCCAACGATCCCGCGACGGTTGGGGTCGCCTGGCCCGGAAGGGCGGTGACCTCCAGCGCCTCGCATGCCGTCTGGCCGCGAGGTCAAATGGCCGTTCCTGCTCGATGAATGGGGGATCGGCCGCGCCTTTCGCTGCGCGCGGCCGATTGCGCAGCGAGATCGATCTCTATTTGTGCGCCAAGGTCGGTTTGGAATTGCGCCACCGGGGTCTCCGACAATGACGATCTTCGACCGCGTCAGCGATCTCGAGCTGTTCAGCGAATGCATTCGTGCCCTGACGGATGGCCGCCTCGTCAGCTCGGCCGCATGAACGGACGCAGCCGGCTCTATCATTCACCATTCCCACGCACCGCGCGGCGACATGCTGCCATCGGGTTTCAACGACCAATGCGACGTCGCGGTCGCGACGGTCCTTGCGATCGGATAGGCTCAGCGAGCCGAGGGTCTGGCGCTCGATTTTCTCAGCGCCGATCTGGTTCAAGCGCTGGCCGCGCGGAACTCGGTCGAACGGAATCTGATGCGATCTGCCGTCCTCGTTTTCCTGGCATCAATCGTGATCGGACATGCGCGTGCATTGCGTCTCGGGTCGGGTCGCGAGACCGGATGGTCTGGCTACGGATGCGATGCTGCGGGGGGCACCGATCTGGTGGTGGTGCGGGCGGGTTCAAGCTACGGCACTATTTGCGCTGCGAGCGATCGCGGCGCGCGGCCGATCCATGGACGCGGTGCGCCGCTTCGCCGGCGGCGGCGTGGCCTCGTGCTTGGCGTCGGCAACGGCTTCGCAGATTCTCTGCGAGGCCGGGCTGTCCCGGGCGTGCTCATGCGCAATGCCGCCCTGAAATTCATCTGCCGCGACGTCTATCTCAAGGTCGAGCGCTCCGACAGCCGTTCACCGCGGCTACAATGTCGGCCAGGTGATCCGCGTGCCGGGTCGCCCATGGCGAAGGCAACTACGTCGCATTCGCAGACCGTCGCGCGGCTTGAAGGCGAGGGCAGGGTGCTGTTCCGCTACCGTCGCGCCTGCGGGCAACCTCGATGCCGCCTGGAACATCAACGGCGCCACCAATCATTGCGGGGATCGTGAACGAGCGAGGCAACGTGCTCGGGATGATGCCCATCCGGAAATCAGTCTGACTCGGACTGCGCCGTGGATTGTTCGCCGGACTTGTGGATCATTTCAAGGCAGGCGGCCTTAGAAATCATTGCGATGGATGAATTTTGATCATGGCGACGTTAAAGCCTGGCACCTAAAACCTGGCACCCTAAGACCTGGCACCATTAAGACCTGGCACCTTAAGACCTGCTGTGACCGCGAACGAACCCAAATCACCCCCGCGCTGATTGCCGAGCACGGCCTCAAGCCGCAGGAGTAATCAGCGCTCCTCGATCTCATCGGGCGCACGCGACCTACGACTCGGCATCTTCTCGCCATGTGGAACGAGCACTGCTCGTACAAGTCCTCGAAATCCACTTGCGGACGTTGCCCACCAAGGCCGCCATGGGTCATCCAGGGCCCGGGCGAGAATGCCGGCGTCATCGACATCGGCGACGGCCTGGCGGTCGTGTTCAAGATGGAGAGCCACAACCATCCGAGCTATATCGAGCCCTATCAAGGCGCCACCACCGGCGTCGGCGGCATCTTGCGCGATGTCTTCACCATGGGGGCGCGGCCGATCGCCTGCCTCGATTTCTTGCGGTTCGGCGATCCGGCGCATCCAAGACAAGAATCTGGTGGCCGGCGTGGTCGCCGGCATCGGCGGCTATGGAAATTCCTTCGGTGTGCCCACAGTGGGCGGCTCGGTCGGCTTTCACCGCCGTTACGACGGCAATTGCCTGGTCAACGCCATGGCGGTCGGTCTCGCCGACGCGGCGAAGATTTTCTATGCCAAGGCCACCGGGGTCGGAAAACCATGTCTATCTCGCTCCAAGACCGGCCGCGACGGCATCCACGGCGCCACCATGGCATCGGCGGAGTTCGGCGAGGATTCGCAGGAGAAGCGCCCGACGGTGCAAGTGGGCGATCCATTCTCCGAAAAGCTGCTGCTCGAGGCCTGTCTCGAAATCATGCCAAGGACTGCGTCATCGCCATCCAGACATGGGCGCCGGCGGGCCTTACCTCCTCGCGTCGAGATGGGGGCCAGGGCGACCTCGGCGTGACGCTCGATCTCGACCTCGTGCCGTGCCGCGAAGAGGGCATGAGCGCCTACGAGATGATGCTCTCGGAGAGCCAGGAGCGCATGCTCATGGTGCTCAAGCCCGAGAGAGGCGGAGGCCGAGGCGATCTTCCGTAAATGGGGGCTCGATTTCGCCGTGGTCGGCGCGAGACCACGGCCAGCAAGCGCTTCATCGTACGCCACGGCGGCGCGGTGATGGTGGACTTGCCGATCAAGGAGCTCGGCGATGAAGCGCCGGTCTATGATCGCCCTATGTGGAGACCCCGAAGCAGGCGATCGTGAAGGCCGTGGACGTGACGCCGCCCATGGCGATAGCGGACGCGCTTGTTCGGCTGATCGGCTCCCCCGACCTGTGCAGCAAGCGCGTAGCGAGAATGATCGAGGAAGCTGAATAGAGCATGTTACACTCCCATGTCAATCGCTCAGGAGCGTAAATACGCTTGCAGCGGAGTTAGCGCACCGGGCGGTGGTTCTCGTCGCCTTCACAGGTCTAGGCGTATGTGGCGGCGCAGTGTGCTTGGCGAGGCGGGCGAAAGGCGCTGCGTCGCTCCTAGCCACGACGTCACGCCGACATGCACATTTCACCTATTCGAGGCTTACCTCGTGCTCTTACTCTCTCTCTTCTT
>Ga0137420_1466897_pt1 | contig 9942 bp, 11 predicted proteins | sample CZODoug3_1_2_16f_FD_122167 | JGI IMG/M metagenome (GOLD analysis project Ga0137420, IMG submission 122167) | Vadose zone soil fungal communities from Angelo Coast Range Reserve, California, USA - CZODoug3_1_2_16fungal (PacBio error correction) | ecosystem: Environmental > Terrestrial > Soil >... | reverse complement strand
GGCGTCTACGTGAAATGCTTTAATTGGCTTAACCATGAATAAGAATGCCGAACCATTAAATTTTATATCATAAACTTTATCTGAAACCTGAAAATTTTCGTTTTAAGACGTTTATAGATGACAGACATATGAATTTTGATGAGCTGAAGCAGCGTTATGATGATTCTGAATATCTACTCAGTGACTCACTTGATCTTCTTACTCACCAACCGGCTTTATGATCTGGATTTTTCATTTACCACTTGTAATTGAATATTGCCATGAAAGAAAATTTTGTAATTGCTTAACAGATGTACTAATAGTTTTATGACGGATTTCGTTATAAACTACACACATGAGAAATTTCTGGACAAACCCGGCATTGTAACCCTAACCGCTGCTATGATCAAGGATGCATTATGAAAGTTGTTTTTATCCCTTATTAGGGATAGGGCTTCCTATCTCAGGTATTATCACCTATGAGAATTATTCTGTTCCCGAACTTATTGCCGCCAACGTTTTTTTTCATCTTACATCATTTATTATCTGGCGGGTGCAACTGGATCCATATTAAACCTAAGACCACTTATGCACCGGTGTCAAAACCTTTCTCAAGGCTGGCGACGGTTAGTTTCGCATCGGCCTTATACGGGCATGTGTTGGCGGATTGTCCACTTTTATCTGGATCAAGATCTCAAAGAAATCTTTAACTGGTCGTCTATCTATAAGTTATCGCTGTATGTAAGCGCTGTCATCATATTTACACTGATACATGAAATACTTTTTGAGCAAAGAAAGAGAGATAGATAATAAAATAGTTGACCAGCTTGATAAGGAACGTTCCCAGGCCGAACTGCGAAAGGCGCTGACCAATGAGATGGACCCGCATTTTATTTTTAAATTCATGAATACCGCTGAACCACCTGATCATAAACAGGCCCAACAGGCACATTTATTTCAATAATAAACTGGCGCAGGTGTATAAATATTTCCTGATCAATAACCAGGGAGCTGATTCCATTAAAAGATGAAATGGAATTCATCGATAAATTATTTTTCCTGTTGCAGATTCGTCATGACGGTAAGTTGCAACTGCAGATAGAACTTCCTGAAGAAAGCAGCTATGCATGATCCCGCCATGCTCTGTACAGGTATTGATCGAAAACGCCATTAACACAATGAATTCACAGAAGATAAACCGTTGCTCATTAAAATATCATGAACGGCCAATATATCCGCGTGACCAATAATTCAAACCCAAACCTATGCTATCAACTCGACCGTATCGGGTTAAAGAACCTGAGTTCCCGTATAGAATAATAACGAATAAGAAATCTGGAAATTGAAAAGGCCGTGAGAGCTTCACTGTCAAATTACCCATTAATAAGATAACCCATAAAACCAACCAACGCCATGATCAACGCAATTATTATTGAAGACGAAAAGCCTGCATTGGAAACATCTGTCATACATTGAAGGATATTGCCGCGTGTCAGGTAACCCGCACATTAGGCAGCGTAGGAAGTATTGAATACCTTCACAGCAGCCGGCTGCCGATCTTTTCAAGCGATGTGCAATTAGGAGACGGCTGTCATTTAGAATATTCAATCCAGTCAGCATCCGCATCATTATTATTACGGGGTATGACGAATTCATGCTGAATGCATTTGAATATAACGGCATCGATTATTTGTTGAAGCCGATCGATAAAGAAAGCCTCAGCAAAGCATTGAAAAAATACCGGATGCTGGAAAAACATTATACCGATCACCATTCTATTGCCAACCTGCTTCAATATATCGGTAATCATAAAAAGAAACGCATGATCGTAAAAAAGGAATGGAAACCATTTCGTTGCGATTAGAAGATACCGTTCTTTTTTATACTGAAAATAAAATTGTGTATGTCATTGACAAGGTGGGGCAAAAATATTTGGCTCATAAAAACTTATCGGAGCTGGAAGAAGATCTTACAATACTATTTTCTTCCGGGCAATCGTCAATACATTATTAATATCAATTTTGTCCGCGGCTTAAATCGTATGAAAAAGTAAAACTGATGGTCGCCTTACATTGCCGGAATTAAATCATTGCATTATCGTAAGCCAGGAGATGGCGCCGCAGTTCAGGATTGGATGTATAATGCGTGAGGAAAGAAATCGGATGCCTGATGTCAGAAGTCTGAAAGAACCCGATAATAGAAGTTTTTTACGGCAATTTGGATAGCGGATATGGATTCTGACCTCGACATCTGGACTTCTGACATCTGACTTCTGACCTCCGACATCAGATTGCCATAAAACTGCATCCGCGGATATCACTATATCTATACGGCCAATACTTCAAAGCTGCCATCCTGAGAAAGTCTACCTGCATCATCAGTGGGAATAAAGCTGCAGGAATAAATATTGGCGAGATCGATGATATTATGGCGGCCGGTTACGGGTGCCACCGTTTGAAACCCTGACACCTGTATATTCAAAGGATCTCCATCAATCCCTTATCAACTTTCATCCATGGCGGGCAACTAAAAAATTCCTCCCCCTTGAATAAGCCTGCGATAAAAGTTCGTCATTCCATAATTCAGAATGGATAGCGTGCACCCCCAAATGATTTTTTTAAAATAGTATGCACTTCTCTCTTATCATTTCCTCTCTTCTGCCCTTTCATACCACCGGTTTCCGTTATAATAGTATGCTCAAGCGATAAGACATATTTTTCTGCAAAATCTAATAAAGCAAATGTGACACGATCAACAATGGTTTTTTGTTTTACTTTCTCTAATTCTTTTAATGTAGCAAACAATTTTTCATATTCATTCAAATAAAATCCGCTTTGTGCATGATTGCTTTGTTTAATAAGATCATTGACCATATAAACAAGCGAAAGATTGCCTCTCTCCAGGTAAGAAAGGTAAAAGGCAATGATGCACCAATCTTTTACAGGGCGAAAAAAATTCAAACCCGTTTGTAAAACTCTTTTCATACAAAGAAAATAAAAGGGAATCCTTAAAACCACATAAAAATGGTCTGGCTATTAATCAACTGCGTCGTTCCGCTGCTCTCAAAAATTAACCCGCATCAAATGCAGTGGCCTAATTGAATGTGATTTAAAAAAAGTATCGGAAAAAAGGTATTTGCTAATGGATAGAATTGATGCAGGCGTCGACCCTAATGCATTTATATAATCGTAATAAACCGGGTTATTACTATACTGGAACCGGAAAACTTGCAATGCGAGGGTTTCAAAATTTTTTCGCTAAGCGCCAAAATTTTATGATCGGATTTACTTAAATCATTAGGTTCATGCTGATTTTCACGTAAATTTGGTAAAAGATTCAATGCGCTTTATTCCAATATTTGCTATAGCCATCCTGATAGTTGTTGCGGCAAAGATAATTCACTACAACACCTCACTTAATATAAATCAGCCAATACGAACAGGATTTCCGGTGGCCAGACGCTCACATGAAATTAACCTTAAGATAAAGAAGGAGATTTTACTACGCTGCTGGGGAAAAAAAAAACTGTTGCAGGTTGTCCGAACAGTGAGTTCATTGATTCCGTTAAGTTTTTTATTCCCCCCGATTTTCTTAAAACAAAAGGAACACATGGCGAAGTAGTGTTCACTAAGTCAAACGCCGCGGTTCCAATGCCTGTTTCTTCCGGCGGAGCCACGAGGCCTTATACTACCGTTTTTAAATTCTGGACCGCGATAAAGCAGGTAATGTAAGTGACACAATGCCCTTCAGAACAAATCATATTCCCAATTAATGCAGCCAGGCTAATGGCTTCATTCAGGTTTTTTGTTTACAGCAATTTTTTTATTGCTATCTGCGCCGTGGTTGATGGTCGGCCAAACTTATCAACTGTGCTTCACGGTGTTGCTGATCGTTATGTGATGGCATTTGTATTCTTTTCTACTATCTGCAGTTATAGTTTTTCATTGGTACCTGAGCTCCGATTAGCACCCTGGCTCTCCGCGATCAATATGGCACGAAATATTATTATGTACACATTATACTTTTTGTCGTAGGTCTATTGGTTCGCTATTTTTTCTTTGCTTCTTTAAAGCATTGGTTCTGGTTATTGTTGTCAGCTTTTCCTACCTTTCTTTATACGGCTCCAAAAATTTCCGCATATAGTATTTCAGGGTTTTAAGAAAAGTTGCATTCGGTAAAACGATCTTCCTGCTATGGTATGATGTATGTTACTACAATCTTACGTGGAGTTAAGTAAAGCAACCTGGCATGGAGATTTTTATTTGTTTATCATCAAGCCGCTTTTTTTTTTGATCTACTGCAATTTGCTTCTGTTGATTACGCGACGCAAAGATGATAAGGTCAAAGGTATACGCAGTCTTGTAACTTATTTGAATGAAAAGGGATAAGAATCTTTTTATCTTTTCAATGCTGGCCTTTGCTGTTTCAACGATAGGCTGTTGTATTATCACTATAGCCTGCTATCGTTTTCCTTTTTATTGATCCCCGGTATTATCACTGCTTCATTGTATAATATTCAAGGAAAAATTTTTCAGACCTGGTCTACTATTTCACATTGGATGGCTTAATGGCTTTATCTTCTTTATTGCGTTGCTGACGTGGATTTAAGTATTTTGCGGCATTGCTGAATAGCGGACAGAAGATGAACAGTGCGATTCTTCGCTTCGCTCTGGATAAACTGCGACACTTTTTCAGAGTAGCGGAACAGAACGATGAAGGAGCGTCGCAAGGACGATGATAGTAGTAATACAGCTGGCAACAAAAAATAAAACAACCTATGGCAAAGACCGTCAAAAAAAAAATGATCGTTACCGATCAATCGTTTAGTTTTTTTTTAAAAAGTTATATCAATAATGCATCGCCGGTGGGTTTTGAAACCTGGGGACCAAAACAAACTTTCGTCATAGTCATTATGATGAGCGTAACAGAACCGCCGTCCATAGATTTTAATGCATGAGACATAATATCGCCAAAGTTGTTGTCCCCAGGTTTCGAAACCCACCGGCGATGCATTATTGATATACTTTTTAAAAAACTAAACGATTGATCGGTAACGATCATTTTTTTTTGAACGGTCTTTGCCATAGGTGTTTTATTTTTTTGTTGCCAGCTGTATTACTACTATCATCGTTCCTTGCGACGCTCCCTTCATCGTTCTGTCCGCTACTCGCAAAAGTGTCGCAGTTTATCCAGAGCGAAGCGAAGAATCGCACTGTTCATCTTTTCTGTCCGCTATTCAGCAATGCCCGCAAAAATAACTTAAATCCACGTCAGCAACGTCAATAAAGAAAGATAAGCCATTAAGCCATCCAATGTGAAAATAGTAGACCAGGTCTGAAAAATTTCTTGAAAATTATACAATGAAGCAGTGATAATACGGGGATCAATAAAAAGGAAACGATAAGCAGGCTATAGTGATAATACAACAAGCCTATCGTTGAAACAGCAAAGGCCAGCATTGAAAAGATAAAAAGATTTCTTATCCCTTTTTCATTCAAATAAGTTACAAGACTGCGTATACCTTTGACCTTATCATCTTTTGCGGTCGCGGTAATCAAACAGAATGCAAATTGCATAGATCAAAAAAAAGCGCTGATGATAAACAAATAAAAATCTCCATGCCAGGTTGCTTTACTTACTCCAACCGGTAAGATGTAGTAACATACATCCATACCATAGCAAGGAAGATGTTTTACCGAATGCAACTTTTCTTTAAAACCCTGAAATACTTATGCGGAATTTTGGAGCCGTTATAAAGAAAGGTAGAACAGCTGACAACAATACCAGAACCAATGTTTAAAAGAAGCAAAGAAAAATAGCGGAACCAATGAGACCTACGACAAAAAGTATAATGTGTACATAATAATATTTTCGTTGCCATATTGATCGCGGAGACCAGGTGCTAAAATCGGAGCTCAGTACCAATGAAAAACTATAACTGCAGATAGTAGAAAATACAAATGCCATCACATAACGATCAGCAACACCGTGAGCAACAGTTGATAAGTTTGGCCGACCATCAACCACGGCGCAGATAGCAATAAAAAAATTGCTGTAAACAAAACTGATGAAGCCATTAGCCTGGCTGCATTAATTGAGAATAATGAAATTTGTTCTGAAAAGCGGCTGTGTCACTTACATTACCTGCTTTTTCGGGTCCAGAATTTAAAAACGGTAGTATCAGGCCTCGTGGCTCCGCCCGGAAGAAACAGTGCATTGGAACCGCGGTCGTTTTTGACTTAGTGAACAACTATTCGCCATGTGGTTTCCTTTGTTTTAAAGAAAATCGGGGGCATAAAAAACTTAATCGGACTCAATGACTCCTGTTCGGACAAACCTGCAAACAGTTTTTTTTATCCCAGCAGCGTAGTAAAATCTCCTTCTTTAATCTGTAAGGTCTACATTTCATGGTGAGCGTACTGGCCTCAGCCGGAAATCCTGTCGTATTGGCGCATTTTATATTAAGTTGAGGTGTTGTAGTGAAATTTATCTTTGCCGCAACTAACCTATCGGATGGCTATAGCAAATATTGGAATAAAAGCGCATTGAAATACTTTTACGCAAATTTACGTGGAAAATCAGCATGAACTTCTAATGGATTTAAGTAAATACGATCATAAATTTTTGCGCTAGCCGAAAAAAATTTTGAAACCCTCGCATTGCAAGTTTTCCGGTTCCAGTATAGTAATAACCCGGTTTATTACGATTATATAAATGCATTTAGGGGCGACGCTGCATCAATTCTTCCATTGACAGCAAATACCTTTTTTACCGGATACTTTTTTAACCATCACAATTCAATTAAGGCCACTGCATTTGATGCCGGGTTAATTTTTGAGAGGCAGGGAACGACCGGCAGTATTAATAGCAGATCATTTTGTAAGGATCTTTCTTGTAATTGAAAAGAGTTTTACAAACGGCGTTTGAAATTTTTTTTCGGCCGCTGTAAAGATTGGTGCATATTGGCCTTTTACCTTCTTACCTGAAAGAGGCAATTCTCGCTTGTTTATATGGTCAATGATCTTATTAAACAAAGCAATCATGACAAAAGCGGATTTTTATTTGACTGAATATGAATTGTTTGCTACATAAAGAATTGAGAAAGTAAACAAAAAACCATTTTGATGCGGTGTTACATTTGCTTTATTAGATTTTGCAGAAAAATATTCTTTATCGCTTGAGCATACTATTAATAAGGAAAAACCGGTGGGTATGAAGGCAGTATATTAGAGAGGAAATGGATAAGAGAGGACGTGCAATACTATTTAAAAAAATCATTTGGGGTGCACGCTATCCATTTTGAATTATGGAATGACGGAACTTTTATCGCAGGCTTATTCGCAAGGGGGAAGGAATTTTTAGTTGCCCGCCATGGATTGAAAAGGTAGTGATAAGGGATGATGGAGATCCTTTGAATATACAGGTGTCAGGGTTTCAACGTGGCACCCGTAACCGGCGCCTATTAATATCATCGATCTCGCCAATATTTATTCCTGCAGCTTTTATCTGCCACTGGATGATGCAGGTGACTTTATCAGGATGCAGCTTTGAAGTATTGGCCGTATCGATAATAGTGATATCCGCGGATGCAGTTTTAATGAATCTGATGTCCGGGGTCAGAAGTCAGATGTCCAGAAGTCAGATGTCGGAGGTAGAGATTCCTATATCGGCTTCCAAATTGCCTAAAAAAAACTTTCCTATTATCGGGTTCTTTCAGACTTCTGACATCAGCATCCGATTTTTTCCTCACGCATTATACATCCAATCCTGAACTGCGGCGCCATCTCCTGGCTTACGATAATGCAATGATTTAATTCCGGCAATGTAAGGTCGACCATCAGTTTTACTTTTTCATAACCGATTTAAAAGCCGCGACAAATTGATATTTAATCATGTATTGACGATTGCCCGAAGAAAATAGTAATTGTCAAGATCTTCTTCCGCCGATAAGTTTTATCAGCCAAATATTTTTTGCCCACCTTTGTCAATGACCATACACAATTTATTTTAGTATAAAAAGAACGGTATCTCCTAATCGCAACGAAATGCTTTCCATTCCTTTTTTTTAGACGATCATGCGTTTTCCTTTTTATGATTACGATATATTGAAGCGGTTGGCACATAGAATGGTCGATGTAAAAATGTTTTCCCAGCATCCGGTATTTTTTCAATGCTTACATTGACGGCTTTCTTATCGATCGGCTTCACAAATAATCGATGCCGTTATATTCAATGCATTCAGCAATGAATTCGTCATCCCCGTAAATAAAAATTAATTGGAATGCGCGATGCCTGACTGGTTGAATATTTCAAATGACAGGCGTCTCCTAAATTGGCACAGTTATCGCTTAGATAAGATCGGCAGCCGGCCCCCCCTGCTGTGGAAAAGGGTTAATTCAATACTTTCTCTACGCTGCCTAATGTAGCTGGTTTTAACCTGCACACGTCGGCAAATATCCTTTCAATGTATTGACAAGATTTCCAATGCAAAGGCTTTTCGTCCTTCAATAATAATTGCGTTGATCCATGGCGTTGGGTTGTTTTTGGGTTAGTCTTATTAATGGTAATTTGACAGTGAAGCCTTCTCACGGCCTTTTTCAATTTCAAATATTCTTATTCGTTTTATTATTCTATACGGGCAGCTCAGGTTCATTTAACCCGATACCCGCTCCGAGTTGAACTATGCATAATTCATGGTTGGGTTCTTGAATTATTGGGTCACGCGGATATATTGCCGTTTCATTGGATATTTTTATATGATGCCTGTTCTCTCATCTCTCCATGTAGATCATTAGTGGTTAATGGCGTTTTGATCATACTGTACAGCGCATGGCGGAATTGCAATTAGCTGCTTTTCTTCAGGAAGTTCTATCTGCAGTTGCATACTTACCGTCATGGACGAATCTGCAACGGAAAAAATAAATTAGTGCGATGAATTTCCATTTATCTTTTAATGGAATCAGCTCCCTGGTTTTATTGATCAGGAAATATTTATACACCTGCGCCATTTTTATGAATAAATGTGCCTGTTTGGGCCTGTCTTTTTCATGATCAGGTGGTTCAGCGTATTCAATGAATTAAAAATAAAATGCGGGTCCATCTCATTGGTCAGCGCCTGCGTTCGGCCCTGTTGGAACGTTCCTTATCAACTGGTCAACTATTTTATTATCTATCTCTCTTTCTTTGCTCAAAAAAAGTATTCATATATCAGTTGGTAAATATGATGACAGCGGCTATACTACAGCGTACAACTTAAAGATAGACGACCAGTTAAAGAATTTCTTTGAGATCTTGATCCAATAAGTGGAATCCGCCAACAACATTGCACCTGTATAAGGCCGATGCGAAACTAACCGTCGCCAGCCTTGAAGAAAAGGTTTTGACACCGGTGCATAAAGTGGTCTAGTTTAATATGGATCCAGTTGCACCGCCAGATAATAATGAATGTAAGGATGAAAAAAACGTTGGCGCAATAATTTTGGGAACAGAATACTTCTCATAGGTGATAATCCTGAGATAACAGGAAGTCCTATCCCTACATAAGGGAATTAAAAAAACTTTTCATAATGCATCTTGATCATAGCAGCGGTTAGGGTTACAATCCGGGTTTTGTCCAGAAATTTCTCATGTGTGTAGTTTATAACGAAATCCGTCATAAACTATTAGTCGAATCCTGTTAAGCAATTACAAATTTTCTTTCATGGGTCAATATTAATTAGCAAGTGGTAAATGAAAAATCCCATGATCATAAGCGGTTGGTGAGTAAGAAGATCAAGTGAGTGCAATGAGTAGATATTCAGAATCATCATACGCTGCTTTCACTCATCAAAATTCATATTCTGCATCTATAAACGTCTTAAAACGAAATTTTCAGGTTTCAGATAAAGTTTATGATTATAAAATTTAATGGTTCGGCAATTCTTATTCATGGTTAAGCAATTAAGCATTTCACGTAGACGCATC
>Ga0137420_1353088_pt1 | contig 10044 bp, 3 predicted proteins | sample CZODoug3_1_2_16f_FD_122167 | JGI IMG/M metagenome (GOLD analysis project Ga0137420, IMG submission 122167) | Vadose zone soil fungal communities from Angelo Coast Range Reserve, California, USA - CZODoug3_1_2_16fungal (PacBio error correction) | ecosystem: Environmental > Terrestrial > Soil >... | reverse complement strand
ATAACTTCCGCTTAGCCCTTGCCGCCACCGGCCCAAAAGCGCCGCTACTGGCGAGTGGCCCCGAGCAAAAAGTCAGTACAACGCGAAACAGCCGACTGCGAGCAATGATCTCCAATCGGCAGACAAACATAACGATTACCGAACTATAGGACAACTCAACCTGCACTGCGGGGATGGAAGAACTATTACGGCAAGTGGCATTGTGAGCGGCTATGCGGCGATCAATTGGCAATCTAGAAAAACCGGCTGAGACGGCACTTCGGCGGCGAAGTCAAGCGACCCTGGCGCATCCCGAAGGAAGCACACTGTTAGCGCATCTTAGCAAACTCGGACTGGCAAGACTCTGAGAAACTTTATCACGAAGACCGGTGACGAAAGCTGGATGTCAGGAAATCTGCATGTCCAGTTTGAAGAGGGGGAGGGATATGGACAATTAAGCATGGTATGCAGTCTTAGGCACAGACGGGGAAACCCTGACACTCGCTTTGCTGCAACCTACCCTTATGCTGTACCCTCTCTACTCTACCCACAGACGGTACTCTTGCGCTCTAAGCCGCGCCGTGGGACTAGGACGAGTCCGCCTAGAGGCGGAACGAGCCCGCTCGCGGCGAGCATCAAAAGAGGATTCTGGAAGGATAGACCAAGGCAAGGCGTGTCGCTTTGCCGACGTGCCGGCCTTTCGGCGGTGTTGGGTGTTGGGGCGTCTAATGAAAGGGGGCAGAGGACGAAGAAAGGAGGGCGTTACGGCGGAACATGGGTTCCGTACAGGAAGGAGGGAGAGACCCGCTTGCCTGGCTCGACCGTGGAACTCCGCAGCCCGGCGTTACCGGCCTGGGGGTTTCCATATCGGAAATCTGTTGATCAAGGGGCAGGTGGTTCCTTGAGGGAGAATCTTTGAAATGTCAGGGGCTGTTTCAGCCGGCGCCCGCATTACGGTTGTTTTTTAAAAAAAGTGATTTGCGAGCAAAGTGTTCTGATGAACACAGTGGAGCAATCCTAAAACAGGCTTTGAGCGACTGTCTTCGAGATCAAAGAGCGGCTCAGGCGCAACTCGCGGATGCCGCGAGGCAGGTCGAATAAGCTTGCCTTTGGATCGACGGCAGACTCGGACCGGCGCACCAGCGCTCCTCAAGGCGCTCGACCGAGCGAGGTTTTGTTACAAGGTTGAGCTATGTGCGGCCGTACCGCAGAACGACCAGAGAAGAAGAGCTAGCACGGATCTATAGGATTCCGATTCCGTCTCACCCCGACTTGCCGATAAGCATAACATCGCGCCGAGTCAGGAAGTTGTCGCGATTCAGAAACCCAAGCAACCGCAGTCTCGATCGCCTGCGCTGGGGCTTGGTCCCGTGTTGGGCTAAGACGAGAAATCGGCTTCAAAAACAATCATGCGCGCGCTGAGACGGTTGAGATCGCGCATTCGTTCGTAGCGCCTTCAAAAACGGCGGTGCCTGATCTTCAGACGGCTTCTATGAGTGGAAAGAAAGTGATTGGAGGGAAAATTCCGTATTCGATCGAGATGAAAGACGATTCACCGTTCGTCTTCGCAGGTCTCTGGAGGGTGGCAGAACCGAAAACTCAGGAGTGCTGCGGGACCTGCACGATTATCACCGGCCACCCAACGAGTTGGTCGCGGAAATTACACACTCGAATGCCTGTTATTCTGCACCGAACCACGACCGATGGCTGACAGGAGGAGGCAGAAAGGAGATTTTGCTACCGTTTCCAGCGGAAGCCATGAAAATAAGAGCCGTCTCAAGCCGGATAAATAAACCAAGAATAATGATCCAGGACTACTCGAAGAAGGTGGAGATGGAGCAGGTGGACGGTTGATCTAAGTAGCAAACCGAGACATAAACGGCTTAGCAAACAATGAAATTTCTTACCTTGCTTACGCTAATGACGGCTGCCTACTTCGTTGCGCGAGGTGATTCAGCACGCAGGCTGTGCGAGCGTCATAGCCGCAGACGGACGGTTTGGAATAACGTTCGAATTGATTGGACGATAGCAGGTGCTCTGCAACTGAGCGATCGACCGTCACCGAATCGCGACGCTTCCTGAAAGACGACCTCATATCCTACACGACCGATTCCTGTATTCGGCTTTTTGCTTGGGTTTCATCTTCGCAGTAATCGGCTACGGAACCTACATAGTGGACGGTTTTTTCGAACGGTTGGGCCGGAAGTAAAAGATAGATCGGCGAGCTGAAGTTCATCCTACGTTGAAATGATGATCCGCCATCTAGGTAGGAGTCGAGGGTTCCATGTCTAATCATGACCGCGACCTCTCATCGTATTTTCAACCTTCAGCGCGCTATCGCTTTAAGCTTCCACTGGTGGGTATGGCTGCTCTTCTCCTTGCTGCATCCCCTACCTGACCAACTGGAGCCACCTACGCCGAAAGCAATCACGCTTTCGATCCCACCGGGGATTGTTCCACACGTATTCAGTTGGATCTTATTGGGACTGACAATCTTTGGCTGCGACAGGAACTCTCACAATTAGTGGCATTCCAGTCTTTAATGCCGGTGTCAAAGTGCTGGTCTGGATCTATCTAGCCGGTGGTGTTGTGCCATCTGTTGGCCGACACCGCCAGTCCGTCAAGGGTGCTCCGTCTTACTGCCGTGTGACTCGGCCAGTTAGGATACTGCGCTGCCGCTTGGTATACGCGTCGGCTATCCTCCAATGGTATCGCACGGGAGAATTCTCTGAGGCAGTCTGTCTCTTCTTGTTCTGTGGTGCTGCGCGGCGTCGCGCCTGGCGGTGGAAGAACCATTTGGATTTTGCTTAATTGGCGGGTTGGTTCGATAATCACCGACCGGCCGGTCATAGCACTCGTCCTTTGCGTTTTTGTCATCACGCCATCCAGAAATGTTGTTTGGCGCAACTGCTCGTTCCTCCATTCGCATAACTACTTCGCACACCAGTGTTGGTTTAACCACTGAATTTTCTCTGGGATTTTTGGCGATTTTCCACTGACGATTCATCTATAAAAAGCGGCTTTAATCGGTCGATTGCTCCTCAATCCCTTTCGCTAACCGGTACCGGAGTGACCGAAATAGTGCAGCCGTCGTTTCGGTATGCGCCAATGCAACGCTCCAAATGTTTGCGACTACCTTTTCCTTCGTGAAACCGCACACCACGAATTCCGCTGCGGCCGCGCCTTAATCTTCAACCAATCCGGTGAAACGCTTTCAGGTCCGGTAAGTGCTGGTCTTTCGCTGGCAATTATGCCTCAAATCCTTTCTCTTTGGCTAACGATAAAGTCGATTCCACGATTCTCGACGTAACTTGCCAACTTGGATGCGGGAACAGATTGATGATCTGTTCCAACGTTCACGTCGTTGCAAGACCCTCTTGCCGGTAATGTTACTCCATCACTCCAAAGCAGATCGAACAGATATAAGACAACGGAGCGTCGGGCGTTTTTGCCATTGTTGCAGTAACTGAAATCTGGTACGCCAGCCTTGTCTAGACGCCACGATCTCACCGTCAGGATTGTGATTGCAGTTTCAATTCATTGACCGCGTCCTGGATAGTCGGAAATTCGGTTCCAGCGGTAAATGATGCGAGACCAGAGCCGAGCCTTACCGGTCGAATCGATGACCGTTATCGCTCGATAGCCGTCGAGTTTGGGCTCAAAAATCCAATCAGGGCTGTCGAAATGGCTCCCTCACAGGGGCAGCAGCCATTGGCGCAACGACTGGGGCAGCGGCTTGCGTGGCATAACGGTTTACCTGAACGGATAAAAACTTTGTCAGCCGTCCAATAGTTCTTCGTTGGCGAGAGGGAATAACGTTTCCACCACTGATAGATACAGGTATGCGAACACTCCGAGTTCCGCGGCTATCTGGTTCTTGGTGTAGCCTCGTTTCAGGGCTAGGCGCTTTAGTTTATAAATCAGCCGCCGAAAAATGTTTCTTCTCTCTTGCGTAACGTTCTGTCTGCGCTGATACAGAGATCTTCCCGAGGACAATGGCCGACTTGTGGTCAAGATTCGCTTGATACTTGCAATTCGGAGAAGCAAAAAATGCAACCGAACAAAAAAGCAAAAAGCGGCGGAGGGCCCGCCAAGTGAGATATAATGGCGAATTGCCTCAGGAATGATGGAAAAATGCCGCGGTGTTTAAGATAGCTGAGACCCGTTAAAACGCGCTCTAATCGAATTTTAGAACGTCATCTTCTCACTGAAGGCAACGCCGGACGTCAAACATATCCTTTTCTCCGTTTTCTCCGGCGACTCAAAACGATGGAACAGATCGGCAAAAGCCCGACCTCCAGAGTTATTGCCCAGCCCCTCCGACGAGCTGTCCGCTGAAGCGGCCCATTCTCGGGGCTGCGCTTCGTGGAACACCCTCGCGCCTTCAACAGGGAATAACTCTTCCTTGGCTAACCTCGGTTGTAGGAAATGCAGGAAGGTTAAATTCCAACAAAGGTACCAAAAGTCTCAAGGCCCGTGATTGCATCGTTTCGGTTTTCCTCGCCTCCACGGTGGAGATCGGTCCTCTGGACCGCGCAAGCGCTGACAAAGCGGCAGATTTCGGCCGAAGCTATCTGCAGCGGCTGCGAATGGTCCATAGTCCGGGTGGTAACGGAGCGCGCGGGGGTTACCTATCGCCTCAGCAGCATGTCGTGTAGTGACGAACTCCAGACGCAGCGATCAGGGGGTGGCTGACAAGTTCCGGCGCTCTGTGTGGGATGGGAGGTCGCAGGCGCGACACTCCATGCCAACTGCCTTCGAAATCATAAGTTATTGCGAGCATCGCGATTGGGCGGTTGCGATGATTTCCCCCGCCTCCACTCGAGAGCGGTGAAGCAAGAATGTGATCACTCCCCGGTATATCGATGAGGGCTTGGAAAAGCCTCGAGTCTGGGACAACGTGGCGGTACGTAAACCGCGACCATGGGAATTTTTCGCCAACCGATAGGCGATACACGCTCCTTGGCTTCCGTTTCACTAAGACGATCGGGCAAAATCTGGGATCGGTACAAACGCACGGCAAGTGCCCTTGCTGTCATTTTACCGATCCCGCAGTTTTGCCCGGATCGGTCTTAGTGAAACGGAAGCCAAGAGCGTGTATCGCCTATCGGTTGGCGAAAATTCCATGGTCGCGGTTTTACGTACCCGCACGTTGTCCCAGACTCGAGGCTTTTCAAGCCCTCATCGATACCGAGAGTGATCAATCTGCTTCACCGCTCTCGGAGTGGAGGCGGGGGAAATCATCGCAACCGCCCAAGTCGCGATGCTCGCAATACTTATGATTTCGAAGGCAGTTGGCATGGAGTGTCGCGCCTGCGACTTCCCATCCCACACCAGAGCGCCCGGAACTTGTCAGCCACCCCTTGATCGCTGCTCTGGAGTCGCTCACTACACGACATGCTGCTGAGCGATAGGTAACCCCCGCGCGCTCCGTTACACCCGGACTATGGACCATTCGCAGCCGCTGCGATAGGCTTCGGCCGAAATCTTGCCGCTTTGTCAGCGCTTGCGCGGTCCAGAGGACGATCTCCATCCGTGGAGGCGGAGGAACCGAAACGATGCAATCACGGGCTGTTGAGACTTTTGGTACCTTTGTTGGAATTAACCTTCCTGCATTTTCCTACAACCGAGGTTAGCCAAGGAGAGTTATTCCCCTGTTGAAGGCGCGAGGGTGTTCCACGAAGCGCAGCCCCGAGAATGGGCCGCTTCAGCGGACAGCTCGTCGGAGGGGCTGGGCAATAACTCTGGAGGTCGGCTTTTGCCGATCTTTTCCAATCGTTTTTTGAGTCGCCGGAGAAAACGGAGAAAAGGATATGTTTGACGTCCGGCGTTGCCTATCAGTGACGAAGATGACGTTTCTAAAATTCGATTAGAGCGCGTTTTACGGGGTCTCAGCTATCTTAAACACCCGGCATTTTTCCATCATTCCTGAGGCAATTCGCCCATTATATCTCACTTGGCGGGCCCTCCGCCGCTTTTTGCTTTTTTGTTCGTTGCATTTTTTGCTTCTCCGAATTGCAAGTATCAAGCGAATCTGGACCACAATCGGCCATGTCCTCGGAAGATCTCTGTATCAGCGCAGACCAGAAACGTTACGCAAGAAGAAGAAACATTTTCGCGGCTGATTATAAACTAAAGCGCCTAGCCCTGAAAACGAGGCTACACCAAAGAACCAGATAGCCGCGAACTCGAGTGTCGCATATCCTGTATCTATCAGTGGTGGAAGGTTATTCCTCTCGGCCAAACGAAAGAAACTATTGAACGCTGACAAAGTTTTTATCCGTTCAGTAAACCGTTATGCCACGCAAGCCGCTTGCCCCAGTCGTTGCGCTCAAAATGGCTGCTGCCTCTGTGAGGGAGCCATTCGACAGCCCTGATTGGATTTTTGAGCCCAAACTCGACGGCTATCGAGCGATAACGGTCATCGATTCGACCGGTAAGGCTCGGCTCTGGTCTCGCAATCATTACCGCTGAACCGAAATTCCGACTATCCAGGACGCGGTCAATGAATTGAAATGCAATCAACAATCCTGGACGGTGAGATCGTGGCGTTAACAAGGCTGGCGTACCGAGATTTCAGTTACTGCAACAATGGCAAAAACGCCCGACCGCTCCGGTTTGTCTTATATCTGTTCGATCTGCTTTGGAGTGATGAACGTGACATTACCGGCAAGAGGGTCTTGCAACGACGTGACGGTTGGAACAGATCATCAATCCTGTTCCCGGCATCCAAGTTGGCAGTTACGTCGAGAATCGTGGAATCGATCTTTATCGGTCTAGCCAAAGAGAAAGGATTTGAGGCATATTGCCAAGCAGAAGACCAGCACTTACCGACCTGAAAGCGTTCACCGGATTGGTTGAGATTTAAGGCGCGGCCGCAGCAGGAATTCGTGGTGTGCCGGTTTCACCGAAGGAAAAGGTAGTCGCAAACATTTTGAGCGTTCTATTGGCGCATACCGAAACGACGGCTGCCACTATTTCGGCACTCCGGTACCGGTTTAGCGAAAAGGATTGAAGGAGGCAATCGACCGATTAAAGCCGCTTTTTATAGATGATCGTCAGTGGAAAATCCGCCAAAAATCCCAGAGAAAATCAGTGGGTAACCACACTGTCGTGTGCGAAGTAGCTTATGCGAATGGACGGAGACGAGCAGTTGCGCCAACACATTTCTTGGATGGCGTGATGACAAAACGCAAAGGACGTAGTGGCTATGACCGGCGGTCGGTGATACTCGAACCAACCCGCCAATTAAGCAAATCCAAATGGTTCTTCCAACCGGCCAGGCGGCGATAGCCGCGCAGGCACCACAGAACAAGAAGAGACAGACTGCCTCAGAGTTCTCCCGTGCGATACCATTTGAGCGATAGCCGACGCGTATACCAGCGGCAGCGGGCAGTATCCTAACTGCCGCAGTCAACACGGCAGTAAGACGGAGCACCTTGCGACTGGCGGTGTCGGCAAAGATGGCACAACATCACCGGCTAGATAGATCCAGACCAGCACCTTGACACCGGCATAAAGACTGGAATTGCCACTAATTGTGAGAGTTCCTGTCGGCAGCAAAAGATTGTCAGTCCCAATAAGATCCAAGCTGAATACGTGTGGACAATCCCGGTGGGACTCGAAAGCGTGATTGCTTCGCGTAGGTGCTCAGTTGGTCAGGTAGGGATGCGCAAGGAGAAAGAGAGCCATACCCACAGTGGAAGCTTAAAGCGATAGCGGCGCTGAGGTTGAAAATACGATGAGAGGTCGCGGTCATGATTAGACATGGAACTCGACTCTACCTAGATGGCGGATCATCATTTTCAACGTAGGATGAACTTCAGCTCGCCGAATCTATCTTTAACTTCCGGCCCACCCGTCGAACCAAACCGTCCACTATGTAGGTTCCGTAGCCGATTACTGCGAAGATTTTGAAAACCCAAGCAAAAAGCCCGAGATACCAGAATCGGTCGTGTAGGATATGAGGTCGTCTTTTCAGAGAAGCGTCGCCGATTCGGTGACCGTCGTTCGCTCAGTTGCAGAGCACCTGCTATCGTTCCAATCAATTCGAACGTTTTTCCAAAACCCGTCGTCTGCGGCTTATGAGCTCGCACAGCCTGCGTGCTGATCACCTGCGCAACGAAGTAGGCAGCGTCATTAGCGTAAGCAAGGTAAAGAATTTCATTGTTTCGCAAGCCGTTTATGTTCTCGGTTCGCTAACTTAGATCAACCGTCCAACCTGCTCCATCTCACCTTCTTCGAGTAGTCCTGGATCTTATTCTCTGGTTTATTATCGGCTTGAGACGGCTCTTATTTTCATGGCTTCGCTGGAACGGTAGAAAATCTCCTTTCCTGCCTCTCCTGTCAGCCATCGGTCGTGGTTTCCGGTGGCAGAATAACAGGCATTCGAGTGTGTATTTCCGCGACCAACTCGTTGGGTTGGCCGGTGATAATCGTGCAGGTCCGCAGCCACTCCTGAGTTTCCGGGTTCTGCCATCCCTCCCAGGACCTGCGAAGACGAACGGTGAATCGTCTTTCATCTCGATCGAATACGGAATTTTCCCTCAATCACTTTCTTCCACTCATAGAAGCCGTCTGAAGGGATCAGGCACCGCCGTTTTTGAAGGCGCTACGAAAACGAATGCGCGATCTCACCGTCTCAGCGCGCGCATTGATTGTTTTGAAGCGATTTCTGTCCTTAGCCCAACACGGGACCAAGCCCAGCGCAAGGCGATCGAGACTGCGTTGCTTGGTTTCTGAATCGCGAGCACTTCCTGACTCGGCGCGATGTTATAGCTTTATCGGCAAGTCGGGTGAGACGGAATCGGAATCCTATAGATCCGTGCTAGCTCTTCTTCTCTGGTCGTTCTGCGGTACCGGCCGCACAATAGCTCAACCTTGTAACAAAACCTCCGCTCGGTCGAGCGCCTTGAGGAGCGCTGGTGCGCCGGTCCGAAGTCGCCGTCGATCCAAAGGCAATTTATCGACCTGCCTCGCGGCATCCGCGAGTTGCGCCAGAGGCCGCTCTTGATCTCGAAGACAGTCGCTCAAAGCCTGTTTAGGATTGCTCACTAGTGTTCATCAGAACCTTTGCTCGCAAATCACTTTTTTAAAAAACAACCGTAATGCGGGCGCCGGCTGAAACAGCCCTGACATTTCAAAGATTCTCCCCAAGAACCACCTGCCCCTTGATCAACAGATTTTCCGATATGGAAACCCCCAGGCCGGTAACGCCGGGCCTGCGGAGTTTCCACGGTCGAGCCAGGCAAGCGGTCTCTCCCTTCCTTCCTGTACGGGAACCCATGGTCCGCGTAACGCCCTCCTTCTTCGTCTCTGCCCCCTTTTCATTAGACGCCCCAACACACCAACACCGCCGAAAGGCGGCACGTCGGCAAGCGACACGCCTTGCTTGGTCTACCTTCAGAATACCTCTTTTGATGCTCCCCGCGAGCGGGCTCGTCCGCCTCTAGGCGGACCTCGCCTAGTCCACGGCGCGGCTTAGAGCGCAAGAGTACCGTCTGTGGGTAGAGTAGAGAGGGTACAGCAATAAGGTAGTTGCAAGCAAAGGCGAGTGTCAGGGTTTCCCCCGTCTGTGCCTAAGGACTGCATACCATGCTTAATTGTCCATTTCCCTCCCCCTCTTCAAACTGGACATGCAGATTTTCCTGCATCCCAGCTTTCGTCACGTCTTCGTGATAAAGTTTCTCAGAGTCTTGCCAGTCGAGTTTGCTAAGATGCGCTAACAGTGTGCTTCCTTCGGGGATGCGCCAGGGTCGCTGACTTCGCCGCCGAAGGTGCCGTCTCAGCCGGTTTTCTAGATGCCAGTTGATCCGCCGCATAGCCGCTCCACAATGCCACTTGCCGTAATAGTTCTTCCATCCCGCAGGTGCAGGTTGAGTTGTCCTATTAGTTCGGTAATCGGTATGTGTTGTTGCCGATGGAGAATCATTGCTCGCAGTCGGGCTGTTTCGCGTTGTACTGACTTTTTTGCTCGGGGCCACTCGCCAGTAGCGGCGCTTTGGGCCCCCCGTTTTGTGGGCCGGGCAGGCTAAAAGCGGGAAAAGTTTTAATATCTCTCTCTTT
>Ga0137420_1333955_pt1 | contig 10091 bp, 14 predicted proteins | sample CZODoug3_1_2_16f_FD_122167 | JGI IMG/M metagenome (GOLD analysis project Ga0137420, IMG submission 122167) | Vadose zone soil fungal communities from Angelo Coast Range Reserve, California, USA - CZODoug3_1_2_16fungal (PacBio error correction) | ecosystem: Environmental > Terrestrial > Soil >... | reverse complement strand
ATCGCGCTGGCTGATGGGTTTTCAAACCGGCGATTAGCGTGATGTGTCGGCAGGTCGTCCCACGCGCTGCGCAGCTGCCGGCAATGCGTCTCGAATAGCGCTGGACGCGAGCTCTTAGGGTGTCTTCACTCATAAGCGAACCAAAATCGTATCACGTCCGCTTTGCGGCTCGTCGCCGCTCCGGTTAGACTAACGCAGCACCGCGCCCATGAGCACACTCCAGTCACCGCGGGTAAATTTATCGACGTCGAAGGCATCGACGGCAGCGGCAAACAGACCCAAGTTCCCTGCTGGCGCGCGCGCTGGAAGACGAGGCCACACGGTTCTGTCGACCGGCTTCCACAGTACACGTCGTGGTTTGGCAAAATGTCGGGCAATTTCTGAATGGCGATCTCGGGCCGCTGGACTCGGTGGATCCGCACTTTGCCCGCATTGCTTTATGCCGGCGACCGCTTTGAGTGCAAGCAACCAATGGTCGATGCCTGGCGAAGGGCGGGATCGTTTTGACGGACCGATACGTTGCCTCTTTCGCTGCACACCAGACAGCGCGACGGTCGGAGAAACGCGCTGATTCGAGCATGGATCGAGCATCTGAATACGGAATCTACGGCCTGCCAAAGGAAACCTGGTGATCTACTTGCGCGTGCCGCCACACGTTCACAAACATGGTCGCCAGAAATCGGCAAGGGCGTACACCGACTCAGCGCATGACATCCTGAAGCCGAATTAGCCACCTGCAAGATGCTGCAGACATGTACGACCAACTGGCGCGCGGTTCGGGTTGGAAGACAATCGAGTGCTATGAAACGCGAAGCAATCCATCCGCACGCCGAAGCGATTTCCGGCTGAGTGTGGCTGCAGTTCTCCCGTGTTTGCCGGCGGTAAAGGAGAAGCGCTGACAATGGCTTTTCCGAGTTTCGTGGCAATCCACAAATCGTGACCGCGCTGCGGGGTGCAATGCGCTCAAATCGTGTGCCACATGCGGCTGCTCTTTACCGGGCCGCGCGGCGTCGGCAAGTACACGTTGGCGAGCTCTTTGCGCAAGCCGCCAAATTGCGAACGCCTCCCCGACGACGCTGCGGCGGAATGCTACACCTGCCAGCGCATCGCGCTGGCCTCGCCGACCGAGCGCCTGATCGAACAAGGCCTGGCGAACGCGGCGGAAAGCCCGATGCTGCCGCGTGGAACGAACGCCGTTGATCCTGCAAACTCACCGGACTTGGGTGCTGCCGCCGGATCCCGGTCGCCTTGAAGGCTCGGTCGCACACCGACACTTTCGTATCGGCCAGCTTCGGCGCGGTGCAACGCGGCCTATTTTCAACCGATGGGACGCCGGCGGTGTTATTTGGCGAAGCCGACACCATGAAGTGGAGCGTTGCCAGCGTGTTCCTGAAAATTTTGGAGAGCCGCCCGGGTCAGCAACGCTGATACTCACGGCGCCCTCTCCGTATTCCCTGCTTCCCGACCATCGTTTCGCGCTCCTGCAATTTCACTTCGCGCCGCTGCCGACCGCCGGGTTGAGGCCACTTTGAAGGGAAAATCAGACCTGGCACCGGCGGCGGTCAAACTCGCTGCCCAGCTTTCTGAGGCAGCCCGGGCCGGGCACTGGAAATGGACGCCGAAAAGAGAGCCAACGCCGCCGCGGCGCCTGGCCATACTGGAGCGCGCGGCACGCGGTGAGGAGTTCGCACAAATTTTTGCGCAGACTTCGGCCATCGCCAAGGACCGCGAAATTCGTTCGACGAGCAGCTGCCGTTTTTTATAGCTTGTTGACCGACTGCTGGAGCTTCGTCCGGCATTCGGTCGCCGCAGATTCGCAATGCGCCGGTGCAGAAGAGCTGGCGGCGCTGGCAAAAAGAGTTACCTCGTTTGGGTGATGGAGGCATTGCGCGGATTCGATCAACTGGCAATCGGAGCGCGGCGAAACCTGAACGCCACTGGGCTTGGAGGCCCTTGCCGCGGACCTTCCTTGGCTGGTCTTCCGCATAAAGTAGAGAAAGTTCCCACAGATTCGGTCAATAATTTTTGCTGCACCTGTAACCGCCCGAGCGGAAAACGCATTCTCAACACAATGCTATTCAACTCTGCTCAAAAGGCCACAAAGGAGTCGTTATGGTAAATCGCCGTCTGTTCGCGCCGGCTACCCACGTAAAGGACCCCTGCTCCCCGCGCGTCCAGTCGAAATTACAACGCTGGCCCGCCCCAGCAAGAAACCGCCCGTCCGCCGGAAAGTAACTCATGCGGAAAATTTTTTTATTGGATCAAGCAGATGCAGTCCCGTACGCCGATGGCGATCGTGCTGCGAGACGGCGAAACACTGCACGGAATCGTGGAATGGTACGACCGCGACTGCATAAAGCTGACCGCCAGGGCAGCCCCATTTGATGATCTTCAAGCGCAACATCAAGTACGTCCATAAGGAGGCGACGAAAACGGAGAAGAGTAGCGCTATTTAGCGGACTTCTCCGGCTTTTTTCAGCTGCAGTTTTTTCAGCTGAATTGTGAGCGAGCTGGCGACTTCGGCTGGTTCTTGCCATCGCCCGCGAGGGGGCGGCCGCCAGTTGCGCCGAAGGTCATCAGCGCCTTGGCCGCCAGTGCGCCTTTATCGTTCCGACATCGCACTCCACCACGATGAAGTTTTCTCCCCGCCCGCAGCACTTTTCCTTCGCACGCACCCGGCTCGGGGATCGGCAACAATAATTGATCTTCAGCTCTATGGTGGCCAACTCGTGCCCTTCGGGACAACGGTGTAGGCGGCAAGGCTCGGCAGTGTCGGCCACGCTGCGGTCACGCCTCCGTGCATCACTTCATGGATCTGGCGATGGTGCTCCTGGACGGTCATGCCCAGCACCGCCCACCCCGGAAAGCTGCATCACTTAAACCCACTAGCATGTGGACCGGCTCAACTTCATGCGGCTTGGGCGTATTCCACTACTCCTTGCCCCAGATTGCTTCGCCCTCTTGCCCAAGCTGGCCTCCTTACGCGGTATCAGTTCGCAGCCGAACCCAGTCCGGCGCCATGTCGCGGTTTTTCGAGTGCCCCGCGCTAACGAGGGTCAGTTTACGCAACGTCCAGTTTACGGCGGCCTCCGCGCGCGTCATTCTAGCAGCAAGCCGCCGGGCGGGTGTGTTAGCCTGCCAGCGGACTCACAGAAACGCAAATTATGCGCATCGCATCACCTGCTATCCCACTTACGGCGGCCCGGCGTCGTGGCACCGAGCTTGGCCAGGAACTGGCTGCCCGCGGGCATGACGTCCATTTCATCAGCTACGCTCCGCCGATTCGTATGAACCTGAACGACCCGCACATCTTTTTCCACGAGGTAGAAGTCGCGTCATACCGCTGTTCGATCACCCGCCGTATGCCTTGGCGCGGCGACCAGATGCTGAAGTATTTTGAAGCGCAGTCGCTGGACCTGTTGCATGTGCACTACGCGATTCCTCATTCGGTCAGCGCGATGCTGGGCGCTCGATGGGCGCGCCCGGAGGCTGCCCGTTTATCACCACCTGCATGAACGGATATCACTCTCGTGGCAGCAACCGCTCCTATTTGCCGATCACACAAATTTTCGATGAACAGAGCGATGGGGTCACCGCGATTTCGCAATACTTGCAAAAGCAAACCGTGAAGGATTTCGAGATCAAGCGGCCCATCGAAGTGATTCCCAATTTTGTGAATTGCGACCTGTATACTCGCAGCCGAATCTTGGCGCAGCGGCCAAATGGCGCCCGCCGGCGAGCAATTCCTGATGCACTTATCGAATTTCCGGCCCGGTGAAACGCATTACCGACGCCGTGAAATTTTCGCGCAAGTCCGCACCAAAATGCCCGCCAGCTGGTACTGATTGGCATGGCCCGGAACGCGGTGCGGCGAGTATCTGGTCCGCAAAAAAGAAATGCAGAGGATGTGCACTTCCTGGGCAAGCAGGATCAGGTTTATCGTTGCTGTCTGATGCAGATCTGTTTCTGTTGCCCTCGCAGTGGAAATCGTTTGGATGGCGGCACTTGAAGCATGGCCTGCGAAGTTCCAGTGATTGCCACCAATGTTGGGCGCCTTCCGGAAGTCGTGGAACACGGAGTGGACGGCTATCTGTGGAAACCACAAGACGTGGCTGCCGCTGCAAAATACGCGATTGATCTGTTGTCGCGAGCCGACGCGGCCGCGAAATGGGTAAGCTGGCCCGGATCAACGCAAGAAAAATTCTCGCCAACGATGTGATCCTGCCTACGAACGCTACTATCAGCGCGGTGCTATCCGAATCCCGCGCGGCGTCGGCTTGAGCAGCTTCGTTCGTTCTGCCTCGGCACGGATGTGCTCTAAACACGCATATGAATGCGATGATGACGTAGTCCAACCACCATGCCAATACGTTTCGGGCCACATGGAGTGGGAATACCAGGTTTGCCTTCGACGCGCGTGCGGCCACCGGAAGCGCTGTCAATAAATTGCCCTTGATGCGATTCAAAGTATCCGTGCAAGTGGCGCGGCTCGATGTGCCCATAAGGCGTCATTTCGTTCATCGGCGCGGGATTGCGGTGACGCTGAAACGGAGCAGCCGAGGTTCGTCCCACACGGTAATGGTTCCACGAACGGCCCAGTGGAAAACACGCAGTGCGAACCGCGCCTGGCCCGCGTCCGGCAATTTCCGCGCGAATCGGATAGGCCAGCCCCGCGCGAAACAGCATCTCCTGCGGCGGTGGAATTTCTGAAACGCCCACCACCTTTTGCCAAACTTTTTCGGAGAAGCTTGATCTCGAGGGAGCTCTTTACTTTCAAAAACGCCGGGTTGCGGACGCGTGAAGTGCTCAATTCCGTAGAAAACGGGTGTCAGCAGCATGGCCATCGACAAGATCGCAGGAGCATTCCTTGCGTCCCCAGTGTGCCGCCTGGATCACGTAGCCGCAGGCTTCCGCCCAATAGCGCCAAGATCAACGCCAGCGGCGCAGCCATCATAATGCAGATGATTCCTTCCAATCGCACCAGCAGCAGAATGGCTCCGATGCGTCCAGCCGGCAGTGTCGCCATGGAGCCATTCTGCTGCTGGTGGCATGAAGGAATCATCTGCATTATGTGGCTGCGCCGCTGGCGTTGATCTTGGCGCTATTGGGCGGAAGCCTGGGCTACGGATCCAGGCGGCACACTGGGGACGCAGAATGCTCCTGCGATCTTTGTCGATGGCCATGTGCTGACACCCGGTTTCTAAGGAATTGAGCCACTTCACGCGTCCGCAACCCGCGTTTTTGAAGTAAAGAGCTCCTCGAGATCAACGCTCTCCGAAAAAGTTTGGCAAAAAGTGGTGCGTTTTCAGAAATTCCACCGCCGCAGGAGATGCTGTTTTCGCGCGGGGCTGCCTATCCGATCGCGCGGAAATTGCCGGACGCGGGCCAGGGCGGTTCGCAACTGCGTGTTTTCCACTGGGCCGTTCGTTGAACCCATTACCGTGTGGGACGAACCCGGCTGCTCCGGTTCAGCGTCACCGCAAATCCGCGCCGATGAAAAGAAATGACGCCTTATGGGCACATCGAGCCGCGCCACTTGCCACGGATACTTTGAATCGCATCAAAGGGCAATTCTTATTGACAGCGCTTCCCGGTGGCCGCACGCGCGTCGAAGGCACAACCTGGTATTCCACTCCATGTGCCGAAACGTATTGGCATTGGTGTTGGCACTACGTCATTCATCGCATTCATATGCGTGTTTTAGAGCACATCCGTGCCGAGCAGAACGAACGAAGCTGGCTCAAGCCGACGCCGCGCGGGATTCGGATAGCACGGCTGATAGTAGCGTTCGTAGGCAGGGATCACATCGTTGGCGCAGAATTTTTTCTTGCGTTGATCCGGGCCAGCTTACCATTTCGCGCCGCGGTCGGCTCGCGAAACAGATCAATCGCGTATTTTTGCAGCGGCAGCCACGTCTTGGTGGTTCACCAGATAGCCGTCCACTCCGTGTTCCAGACTTCCGGAAGGCCGCCAACATTGGTGGCAATCACTGGAACTCGCAAGCCATTGCTTCAAGTGCCGCCAATCCAAACGATTCCACTGCGAGGGCAACAGAAACAGATCTGCATCAGACAGCAACCGATAAACCTGATCCTGCTTGCCCCAGGAAGTGCACATTCTTCTGCAATTTCTTTTTGCGGACAGATACTCCGCCGCAACCGCGTTCCCGGGCCATCGCCATCAGTACCAGCTTGGCGGGCATTTTGGTGCGGACTTGCGCGAAAATTTCCACGGCGTCGGTAATGCGTTTCACCGGGCGGAAATTCGATAAGTGCATCAGGATTGGCTCGCCGGCGGGCGCCCATTTCGGCTCGCTGCGCAGATTCGGCTGGCGAGTATAAGGTCGCAATTCACAAAATTGGAATCACTTCGATGGGCCCGCTGATCTCGGAAATCCTTCACGGTTGCTTTTGCAAGTATTGCGAAATGCGGTGACCCCATTCGCTCTGTTCAATCGAAAATTTTGGTGACGGCAAATAGGAGCGGTTGCTGCCGACGAGAGTGATATCCGTTCCATGCAGCGTGGTTGATAAACGGCAGCCTCCGCGCGCGGCATCGAGCGCGCCAGCATGCGCTGACCGAATGAGGAATCGCGTAGTGCACATGCAACAGGTCCAGCGACTGCGCTTCAAACACTTCCAGCATCTTGGTCGCCAGCGCCAAGGCATACGGCGGGTGATCGAACAGCGGGTATGACGCGACTTCTACCTCGTGGAAAAAGATGTGCGGGTCGTTCAGGTTCATACGAACGGCGGAGCGTAGCTGATGAAATGGACGTCATGCCGCGGCAGCCATTTCCTGGCCAAGCTCGGTTGCCACGACGCCGGAGCCGGTAAGTGGGATAGCAGGTGATGCCGATGCGCATAATTTTGCGTTTCTGTGAGTCGCTGGCAGGCTACACACCCGCCCGCGGCTTGCTGCTAGAATGACGGCGCGCGGAGGCCGCCCGTGAAACTGACGTTCGTAAACTGACCCTCGGTTAGACCCGGGGCACTCGAAAACCGCGACATGGCGCCGGACTGGGGTTCGCTGCGAACTAGATTACCGCGTAAAGGAGGCCAGCTTGGGCAAGAAGGCGAAGCAATCTGGGGCAAGGAAGTAGTGGAAATACAAAGCCCATAATGCCGGCATGGAAGTTGAAGGCCGGTTCAACATGCTAGTGGGTTTTGAAAGTGATGCAGCTTTCCGAGGGTGCCGGTGCTGGGCATGACCGTCAGGAGCACGATCGCCAGATCCATGAAGTGATGCACGAGGCGTGACCGCAGCGTTGGCCGACATGCCGGAGCCTTTGCCCTGACGTGTCCCGAAGGGCACGGAGTTGGCCACATAGAGCTAAGACAATTATTTGTTGCGATCCCCGAGGGCCGGGTGCGTGCCGAAGGAAAAAGTGCTGCGGGCCGGGAGAAACTTCATCGGGTGGAGTGCGATGTTCGGGACGATAAGGCGCACTGGCGGCCAAGGCGCTGATGACCTTCGGCGCAACTGCGGCCGCCCCCTCGCGGCGATGGCAAGAACAGCCGAAGTCCCAGCCGCTCACCAATTCAGCTGAAAAAACTGCAGCTGAAAAAAGGCCGGAAGAAGTCCGCTAAATAGCGCTACTCTTCTCCGTTTCGTCGCGTCCTTAGGACGTAACTTGATGTTGCGCTTGAAGATCATCAATTGGGGCTGCCCTGGCGGGCAGCTTTATGCAGTCGCGGTCGTACCATTCCACGATTCCGTGCAGTGTTCGCCGTCTCCGCAGCACGATGCCATCGGCGTACGGGACTGCATCTGCTGATCCAATAAAAATTTTCCGCATGAGTCTTTCCGGCGGAGCCGGTTTCTTGCGGGGGCGGGCCCAGCGTTGTGATTTCCGACTGACGCGCGGGGAGGCAGGGGGTCCTTTACGTCGGTAGCGGGCGAAACAGCGCGATTTACCATAACGACTCCTTGTGGCCTTTTGAGCAGAGTGAATAGCATTGTTGTTGAGATGCGTTTTCGCTCGGGCGGTACAGGTGCAGCAAAATTATTTGACGCGAATCTGTGGGAACTTTCTCAACTTTATGCGGAAGACCAGCCAAGGAAAGGTCCGCGGCAAGGGCCTCCAAGCCCAGTTGGCGGTTCAGGTTCGCCGCGCTCGATTGCCAGTTGATCGAATCCGCGAATGCTCATCAACCCAAACGGAGGAACTCTTTTGCAGCGCGCCAGCTATTTCTGCAGCGGCGCATTGCGAATCTGCGGCGACGAATGCCGGAAGAGAGCTCCAGCAAGTCGTTCACAAGCTATAAAAACGGCCGCTGCTCGTCGAACGAGATTTCGCGGTCCTTGCGATGGCCGAAGTCTGCGCAAAAATTTGTGCGAACTCTCACGCGTGCCGAGCGCTCCAGTATGGCCAGGGCGCCGCGGCGCTTGGTCTCTTTTCGGCGTCCATTTCCAGTGCCCGCCCGGGCTGCCTTCAGAAAGCTGGGCAGCGAGTTGACCGCCGCCGGTGCCAGGTCTGATTTTTCCTTCAAAATGGCCTCAAACCTCGGCGGTCGGCAGCGGCGCGAGTGAATTGCAGGCAGCGCGAAACGATGGTCGGAAGCAGGGAATACGGAGAGGCGCCGTGAGATCAGCGTTGCTGACCCGGGCGGCTCCTCCAAATTTTCAGGAACACGCTGGCAACGCTCCACTTCATGTGTCGAGCTTCGTCCAAAATAAACACCCCGGCGGTCCCCATCGGTTGAAAATAGGCTTGCGCGTTGACCGCGCAAGCTGCCGATACGAAGTGTCGTGTGCGACCGGAGCCTTCAGGCGGACCGGATCCGGCGGCAGCACCCGACGTCCGGGTGAGTTTGCAGGATCAACGCGTTCGTTTCCACCGCGGCAGCATCGGCGCTTTCGCCGCGTTCGGCCAGCCTTGTTCGATCAGGCGCTGCGGGTAGGCGAGCAGCGCGATGCGCTGGCAGGTGTAGCATTCGCCGCAGGCGTCGTCGGGAGGCGTTCGCATTGGCGGCTGCGCAAAGAGCCTCGCCAACGTGTACTTGCGACGCCGCGCGGCCCGGTAAGAGCAGCGCAGTGGACACGATTTGAGCGCATTGCACCCCGCAGCGCGTCACGATTTGTGGATTGCCACGAAACTCGGAAAAAGCCATTGTCAGCGCTTCTCCTTTACCGCCGGCAAACACGGGAGGAAACTGCAGCCAACACTTCAGCGAAATCGCTTCGGGCGTCGGATGGATTGCTTCGCGTTGTCATAGCACTCGATTGTCTTCCAACCGACCGCGCGCCAGTTGTCGTACATGTCTGCAGCATCTTGCAGTGGCTAATGTCGGCTTCGAGGATGATCATGCGCTGAGTCGGTGTACGCCTTGCGATTTCTGGCGACCAGTGTTGTGAAACGTGTGGCGGCAACGCGCAAGTAGATCACCAGGTCTTCTTTGGCAGGCCGTAGATTCCGTATTCCAGATGCTCGATCCATGCTCGGAATTCAGCGCGTTTCTTCCGGAGCCGTCCGCGCTGTCTGGTGTGCCAGCGAAGAGGCAACGTATCGTCCGTCAAAACGATCCCGCCCTTCGCCAGCGCATCGACCATTTGGTTGCTTGCACTCAAAGCGGTCGCCGCATAAAGCAATGCGGCAAAGTGCGGATCCACCGAGTCCAGCGGCCCGAGATCGCCATTCAGAAATTGCCCGACCATTTTGCCAAACCACGACGTGTACTGTGGAAAGCCGGTCGACAGAACCGTGTGGCCTCGTCTTCCAGCGCGCGCGCAGCAGGGAGACTTGGGTCTGTTTGCCGCTGCCGTCGATGCCTTCGACGTCCGATAAATTTACCCGGGGTGACTGAGGTGTGCTCAGGGCGCGGTGACTGCGTTAGTCTAACCGGAGCGGCGGACGAGCCGCAAAGCGGCACGTGATACGATTTTGGTTCGCTTATGAGTGAAGAACACCCTAAGAGCTAGCATTGTTCCACTCACTTACATGGAGACACGCACACATATAGAGCTGGGCAGCACTCGCGCCCGGCGCTGCGATCGAAACTGACCGACGACATCACCGCTCATCACGGTTAAGTCACGCACAGACCCACTCTCCATACACCAAATACCTCCTCTCATCCCCGGACCCTCTT
>Ga0137420_1434260_pt1 | contig 10114 bp, 6 predicted proteins | sample CZODoug3_1_2_16f_FD_122167 | JGI IMG/M metagenome (GOLD analysis project Ga0137420, IMG submission 122167) | Vadose zone soil fungal communities from Angelo Coast Range Reserve, California, USA - CZODoug3_1_2_16fungal (PacBio error correction) | ecosystem: Environmental > Terrestrial > Soil >... | reverse complement strand
GCCTATAGGGAACACAAATACAAACAGAAGATCATAAGAAATTGTTAGAAAATGAGTTTCGTAAACTTGTAGAAGATGCGGCTCAGATAGCAGAAAATTGGGGATCAGCTCCTCCTGATCCTTATGGTCGTAGAGCACGATTAGCTCAAGAAATAAGAGATCTGTAAATATAATTGAGTATTTTAAAAAACTGAATGTAACTTATGGCAGAGTGTCGGATTTGGAATCCGAAAGGTGAACGTTCGACCCGGTTTCCATTCAGACTACCAAGATAAGAGGATAGATTCTGAACAAATCTGTCTAAAAAGTCTTTAAACTAATCTCATGAGTTAGTTATGTAAAGTGAAACTCTTACGTCTTGGATCACGGAGGCGGATCGGTATCCAGTCAGGTCTCATAAGCCCGATAACTAAGTTCAAACTCTTTAGGCACTCCGATTTAAACAATTTAGGAATTGTATGTTAATCTGTATTTGTGTTAATTGTAAAGAACAGTTTGAATAACTTGGATGGTGAATCTACCAAAGATTTAAAGCTGGAGACATAGAAATAAGAAGCTGTGAATCTGGTGGTATTTACTCTTGTTATGTAGATTGTCCTTTCTGTAAACATTCTCATGAACTATATTGAAACATGTTTAAAAAACTATTGTTAATTATTTCTTTGTTTTTTCCACTAACTCTTTTTCAGTTCAATCAGAAAACAAAGATGTTGTGGCTGCTGTCCAGATGAAATCTCAACCTTCTGTAGTAGAGTTTGATAATCAAACAAATGGTTTTACATCTCAAGAAACATTCGATGATGACAAAAGCGGAGTTCGAAGATATTGAAAACTGCTTCTACAGGTTTTAGGTCCAGTATTTAATAGTGATCTTGTGTTTCTTGCATAATCATCCTGTGTCGGGCGGTGGATCTGTTATTACTGAACTAGAGCTGGACATTTTGATGGTAAACAGTTTGTAGAACATCCTGGTGGTTCTCTATACAGAGCAGATCATTAGATCCAGCTATACAAGAGAGAGTTTTCTCTAAAGAAAATCTCAGAGGATTAAGAATTACTCCTTCTCTCTTAGGTCTTGGTTTTGTAGAGTGTATTAGTTCTAAAGACATTCTCAAGACAGAGACTTCAACCAGACTATATTAGAGGAGAGGCTGTTTCTGCACTTGTAATAGAAGCCAGTATTGCTAAGAAGGGAAAACAAAGAGAGCAGAATTTCTCTCATTCATCTGGTAAAATAATTATCAGGAGATAATCAATCATCTAGAAATAGGTCGTTTTGTTTTTTTGTTGGGAAATCTCAGCAGCTTCTCTTATCTCTTTTTCTGCTGATGCTTATTTAGGAGAAATGGGAATAACTAATCCTCTCTTTCTTCTGAATTAAACAAGTAATGGTAATAGTGTTTCCAGCTTTCGATAAGGTAAAAGATCCATGAAGATTCGGGCGGTGATCAGGGGTTCGGTAAAAATGTAGAACAATTTGCTAGATTTATAAGAGCCACCTAAACCGCCTCCTAGAGATGGTAATCTTGCTCTACTAAAGAAGCTCAAGCCGGTCTTTTACTCTTCAGAAAGATTGGTTGTAATATTTGTCACAAAGAAGAATGGACTACTTACCAGCAGGTACTAAGATAAATGGAGATACATTTACAATACCTGAAGCTTTAGGTTCAAAGACCTTTCAATCTTTTCTGATTTCTTCTTCATATATGGACAGGAGATGGATAACTCAGGCGGGTTCTCAGTCTCAGCTAATTCTTTAGAACTCCTCTCTTGGGATTGAGAACTAGAAGCAGGTTGATGCACGACGGTCTTACATTTACTCGTCATCAGCAATACTCAGACATAGTGAACAAGCTTCTGTTTAAGAGTTTTTTATCAGCAGCTTTCAGTAAATGAACCAACAACAACTACTTATATTTCTTAGAAGTTTATAAAAGAATAACTTATTTCAGAGCTTTGGGTCTAAATGTGATAACTGTTTATATCTTCTCAGACTATGCATCTTAAAGAAGAAATATTCTATCTGATTTTGAGAGAGAAGATTTACCAAGACTATTAAATGCTACTATCTCAAAAATTTGATGTTACTTTGATACCTATAAAAAAATAAGAAATTGATAATGATAATCAGCCACTACAAGTTTTTGAAAATACGTAAATTGTCGGTTCTGATGAAATTCGTATACGTAAAGTTATTGAGAAGACTATAATGGAAGGTTTACCAGCCATCGTTATACTCATATATAGTTTTAAATAAAAGAGATTTACCTTCTCTTATAAACACTATAATAAAAAGTTGGTACTAAGTTGAAAGTTAGTAATGAATAATGATGAAATTCAGCAATTCAGAGACCTTAATCTTACGGATGAAAAAATTTACTTTTCTTCTGCTATAGAAAAAAGAACTAATAGGTTTCTGTCTGGAGATGTAGATGTAATTGCGTAAAATCATAGTTAGAGCTTATAGTCTTGTTAATAAAAAAATTAAGTCCTGTGGATGTTATAGCATGAAGATCTATAACAAGGATATAAAGAGATCTCGGCACATATTGGAATGTTATTAGGAATCTGCTTTACATAGGAATCTTGAATTTAAATATAGTTAAGAATATGTGTGGATCTATTTTGGAAACAAAATAAGAGATGTATTTTTAGTGGAGTTGAACTCTTTTTTTGTAATGTAATAAGGAAAGCTCGCTTAGACAAACCTGCTTCTTTAGATAGAATTGATAGTCTTTAGGATACGTGGTCGGTATGTTCAGTGGGTTCATAAAAAGGTAAATAATTTAAAAGGTAAACTAAGAAGTGAAGAACTGTATATGGTCTACTTATAGTAATAACTCAGGTAAAAAACTATTGTGACTAATAGACTCATAAAGTAGAATAGTAAATAAATAGAAAGCACGGAAACGCTGGATTCCTTAGAAGTATAAAGATTTATGGTTATTCTTGTATTAGCCAGATGGTACTTCCAGCAGAATGATTTTAAGCAGCTTTTGTTCCCCGGATTCTTTAGTAGATACAGAGAGACCTGAATTTTGCTTTCTAAATAAGGGAAAAGTATGAACGTATCAAAGCTAAGAACTCAGAGGCATATGGTCACAGGTCTCCTTTTAAAGGCTCCAGAAGGCCTCTGTAGAGGGTCAGGATGTAGCTGAGCAGCTGGAGTCCAACACTATGAGCCGATGCTCCAGAACCAAAATCGGGGGTATAAGCTCGGTGGTGATAATATGATCGTCCTGAGATTCCCAAATATGATCTCGAATCTTGGAGACGTTATTCCTGATATATTTCAAGAAGGTGAACCAGTTTTTATAACGGAGGAAAATACATGGAGCAAATTCAAGATACTATTCGACGATTTCAGATTTCTTCGTCGGTTCTCGTATAACTGGAAACGGGAGTTTCCTGATAGATCTCACATCAAACTCGAAGAACTCATTCCTAAAGTCGGAGAAGAAAAAAGCCAAAGAGATCATCGACAAGATCACTAATCAACCGAAGTTAAAAGGCATGGCATCAGGGTTTAGATAATCATCCAGAAATAAGAGAGTTTTGTCTTTCTCATCCTGGTATCTGTGTATATGCTGAGCTTTATGAGCAGTACAGAATCTCAAATACGGTGTTCCTAATGAACAAGTCGACTGTTGTTTTGATCTGTGGGACAGGTAAAGGGTTTTTGCCTTCTATGGATCTAGAAACTTAGCTCCTATCTCCTTGGGTTCCTGGTGTTTTTTTGGACCGTATCAACTAAACTTGATAGAAGGTTATGCAGAAGGTCAATCTTTAATGCCTAGAGCAAACCATTTTCGTGAAGGAATTGTGATAAAGCCTCTTATTAAAAGAACGCTTTCACGAAAAGCTTGTAGAGTAGCTCTTAAATTAGTCTCTAATACGTATCTTGAGAAAAGCTAATGAGTATTATTAACCGTCAAAAGATAGTGTAATATCAATTCTAGAGGGTCTTATAGGTAGAGAAGCTATCAGAAATTGGTAGATCTAATTTTCTATCAGATCATAATATCTTGTTAGGCATTAGAAGCTGCTTATAGAGCATGGAAGTAAATGTGATATTCATAAAGAAGCATTATCGTGTTTCTATTGTCTTGCAGAAAGGAAGATCATGGAAACTTATAAAAGTCTAAGAGATGTTGCTTTTAATATCTTAGGTATTAGGTTCTTATTACCAGACGATTATTTTTATCGTATTAATGGTTTTAATTAAAGCGTATGTTAGAAGCAGCTTATGAAGCTGGAAAGGAATCTAACAAGTTCTGTGTATGTGGAAATGCCTTAAAAGATGTCCTGATGTACATTGTCAGGATAGATAATGAATAAAGAGCTTGCTAAGAGTAGCTAAAGATGTTAGACATAGAACTTTTAGCGAGATACTGAAGTTTTTTAATTTAACGATATTTCTTATAGCACTAAATGCTGCTCATTCATGTGGAGAGGTTTGTCATAAACATTCTGTTGAAAAGGAATGTCGCTTGTATAAAAGAAGTTGAACGGAATATTATTTAATGAACGTATGGATTCTCCCCAAGAGCACAGGCAGTAACAGAAGAACTTACCTTCGTCTGATCCCAATAACACAATTTCGTAGAAGCTTTTAAAGATCAACAACACAGAGCTACAGTAAAACATCATTAATATAGCTGAATCTAATAATCGACACATAGAGAGAGTAGAATTAAAGAGGCTTTATGAACTCGGATTACAGAGAAAAGTCATGGTTGGCGGACGAACTCAATGGCTCGGAGGAACGGAGTATTCTCAGTCACGTCCTGCGTGTCGTTCAACTGTTTTGCTGGTGATACTATTGTTATTACTGAGCAGTATGGTGCTATTAGTTTATCTAACTAAATACTTATCCTTCCATGTTTTAGGTAATGAAGGACAATATCATGCCGCTTCCCTTCTCTTTTTTGTAGCAGAGCTTGTCTTCTTACTTTGGTAAATGCAGAAGCACTAAGCAGATTTATGTAACTTGCTACGTGTCCATCTGGCATACATTAAACCCATGCTACAATCCTTTGTATCTGTTCTAAATTTGAAACGTATCAAAATGGAGTGTACTAATCTGGAGTAACTTGTACATCAGCCAGATGGATTAGAAGTTACATAAATCCTGCTTAGTGCTTTCTGCCATTTACCAAGTATAGAACCAAGCTTCTGCTTACCAAAGAAGAAGCAGAAGCGCATGATATTGTCCTTCATTACCTAAAACATGGAAGGATAAAGTATTTAGTTTAGATAAACAATAGCACCATACTGCTCAGTAATAACAATAGTATCACCAGCAAAACAGTGAACTGACACGCAGCGACGTGACTGAGAATACTCCGTCTTCCGAGCCATTGAGGTTCGTCCCGCCAACCATGATTCTCTGTAATCCGAGTTCATAAAGCTCCTCTAATTCTACTCTCATCTATGTGTCGATTATTAGATTCAGCAACATCTCATGATGTTTTACTGTAGCTCTGTGTTGTTGATCTTTAAAAGCTTCTAAGAAATTGTTGTTATTGGGATCAGGACGAAGGTAAGTTCTTGCTGTTACTGCCTGTGCTCTGGGAGAAATCCATACGTTCATTAAATAATATTCGTTCAACTTCTTTATACAAAGCGGACATTCCTTTTCAACAGAATGTTTATGACAAACTCTCCACATGAATGAGCAGCATTTAGTGCATATAAGAATATCCGTAAAAAAAAAACTTCAGTATCATCGCTAAAAGTTTTCTATGTCTAAACAGCTTTAGCTACTTTAGCAAGCTCTTTATTCATTATCTATCCTGACAATGTACATCAGGACATCTTTTTAAGCATTCCACATACACAGAACTTGTTAGATTCCTTTCCAGCTTCATAAGCTGCTTCTAACATACGCTTTAGATTAAAACCATGAAATACGATAAAAAAATATCGTCTGGGTAATATAACCTATACCTAAGATATTAAAAGCACATCTCTTAGAGTTTTATAAAGTTTCAATGATCTTCCTCTTCTGCAAGACAATAGAAACACGATAATGCTTCTTTATGAATATCACATTTACTTCCTGCTCTATAAGCAGCTCTAATGCTACAAGATATTATGATCTGATAGAAAATTAGATCTACCAATTTCCTGATAGCTTCTACTATAAGACCCTCTAGAATTGATATTACACTATCTTTTTTGACGGTTAATAATACTCATTAGCTTTTCTCAAGATACCGTATTAGAGACTAATTTAAGAGCTACTCTACCAAGCTTTTCGTGAAAGCGTTCTTTATAAGAGGCTTTATCACAATTCCTTCACGAAAATGGTTTGCTCTAGGCATTAAAGATTGACCTCTGCATAACCTTCTATAAGTTTTAGTTTATACGGTCCAACAAAAAACACCAGGAACCCAAGGAGATTAGGAGCTAAGTTTCTAGATTTCATAGAAGGCAAACCCTTACCTTGTTCCGCACAGATCAAACAACAGTCGAAATTGTCCTTTAGGAACACCGTATTGGATTCTGTTTTTACTGCTCCATAAAGCTCAGCATATACACAGATACCAGGATGAGAAAGACAAAATCTTTATTTCTGGATGATTATCTAAACCCTGAATGCCATGCACTTTTAACTTCGGTTGATTAGTGATACCTTGTCGATGATCTCTTTGCTTTTTCTTCTCCGATTTAGGAATGAGTTTCTTCGAGTTTGATGTGAGATCTATCAGGAAACCCCGTTTCGCAGTTATTACGAGAACCGACGAAGAAATCTGGAAATCGTCGAATAGTATCTTGAATTTGCTTCATGTATTTTCTCCGTTATAAGAACTGGTTCACCTTCTTGATATCAGGATAACGTCTCAAAGATTCGAGATCATATTTGGGAATGCTCAGGACCGATCATATTTAACCGAGCTTTAATACCCCGATTTTGGGTTCTGGAGATCGGCTCATAGTGTTGAATCCAAGCTGCTCAGCTACATCCTGACCCTCTACAGAGCCTTCTGGAGGCTTTTAAAAGGAGACCTTGTGACCATAATGCCTCTGAGTTTCCTTAAGCTTTGATACGTTCATACTTTTTCCCTTATTTAAAACAAATTCGGTCTCTCTGTATCTACTAAAGGAATCCGGGGGACAAAGCTGCTAATCATTCTGCCTGGAAGAGTTACCAATCTGGCTAATACAACGAATAACCATAAATCTTTATTTACTTCTAAGGATCAGCCGTTTCCGTGCTTTTCTGGGTTTTACTTTTACTATTTCTACTTTATGAGTGCATTTAGTCACAATATTTTTACCTGAGTTATTAAGCTTATTAAGGTAGACGCAATATACAAGTTCCCTTCACTTCTTAGTTACCTTTTAAATTATTTACCTTTTTTTATGAACGCCACTTGGAACATTACCGACCACGTATCCTAAGAACTATCAATTCTATCTCAAGAAGCAGTTTGTCTAAGCGAGCTTTTATTATTACGATTACAAAAAAGAGTTCAACTCCACTAAAATACATCTCTTTATTTTGTTTCAAAAATAGATCCGCACACATATTCCTTTAACTATATTAAATTGCAGATTCCTATGTAAAGCAGATTCCTAATAACATTCCCAATATGTTGCGGAGATCTCTTTATTCCTTTGTTATAGATTTCTTATGCTATACATCCACAGGACTTAATTTTTTTATTAACAAGACTATAAGTCTAACTATCCTATTTTTTCCGCAAATTACATCTTCATTCCAGACCGAAGACTATTGTTCTTTTTTCTATAGCGTAAGACAAGTAAATTTTTCAATGCCGTAAGATTAAGGTCTCTGAATTGCTGAATTTCATCATTATCATTACTAAACTTTCAACTTAGTACAAACTTTTTATTTATAGTGTTTATAAGAAGAGGTAAATCTCTTTTTTTAAAACTATATATTGAAGTATAACGATTGGCTGTAAACCTTCCATTATAGTCTTCTCAAATAACTTTACGTATACGATTCATCAGAACCGACAATTTCCGTATTTTCAAAAACTTGTAGTGGCTGATATTCATTATCAATTTCTTATTTTTTATGGTATCAAGTAACATCAAATTTTTAGTATAGCATTATAAATCTTGGTAAATCTTCTCTCTCAAAATCAGATAGAATATCTTCTTCTTTAAGATGCATAAGTAGAGAAGATATAAACAGTTATCACATTTAGACCCAAAGCTCTGAATAAGTTATCATTTATCAACTTCTAAGAAATATAAGTAGTTGTTGTTGTTCATTTACTGAAAGCTGCTGATAAAAAACTCTTATAACAGAAGCTTGTTCAATATGTCGGTATTGCTGATGACGAGTAATGTAGACCGTCGTGCATCACCTGCTTCTAGTTTCAATCCCAAAGAAGAGGATTCTAAAAGAATTAGCTGTAGACTGAGAACCGCCTTGAGTTATTCCATCTCATGTTCCTATATCATGAAGAAGGAATCAGAAAAAGATGAAGGTCTTTGAACCTAAAGCTTCAGGTATTGTAAATGTATCTCCATTTATCTTAGACCTGCTGGTAAGTAGTCCATTCTTCTTTTGACAAATATTACAACCATCTTTCTGAAAGTAAAAGACCGGCTTGAGCTTCTTAGTAAGAGCAAGATTACCATCTCTAGGAGGGGTTTAGTGCTCTTATAAATCTAGCAAATGGTCTACATTTTACCGAACCCTCTGATCACCGCCGAATCTCTGGATCTTTTACCTTATCGAAAGCTGAAACACTATTACCATTACTTGTTAATTCAGAAAGAAGAGAGGATTAGTATTCCCATTTCTCCTAAATAAAGCATCAGCAGAAAAAGAGATAAGAGAAGCATGCTGAGATTTCCAACCAAAACGACTATCTAGATGATTGATTATCTCCGATAATTATTTTACCAGATGAATGAGAAGAAATTCTTGCTTCTTTGTTTCTCCCTTCTTAGCAATACTGGCTTCTATTACAAGTGCAGAAACAGCCTCTCCTCTAATATAGTCTGGTGAGAGTCTCTGTTCTTGAGAATGTCTTTAGAACTATACACTCTACAAAACCAAGACCTAAGAGAGAAGGAGTAATTCTTAATCCTCTGAGATTTTTCTTTAGAGAAAACTCTCTCTTGTATAGCTGGATCTAATGATCTGTCTGTATAAGAGAACCACAGGAGGTCTACAAACTGTTTACCATCAAAAATTCCAGCTCTTAGTTCAGTAATAACAGATCCACCGCCCGACACAGGATGATTATGACAAGAAAACACGAATCACTATTAAATACTGGACCTAAACCTGTAGAGCAGTTTTCAATATCTTCGGAACTCCGCTTTGTCATCATCGAATGTTTCTTGAGATGTAAAACCATTTGTTTGATTATCAAAACCTCTACTACAGAGGTTGAGATTCTTCATCTGGAACAGCAGCCACAACATCTTTGTTTTCTGATTGAACTGAAAAAAGAGTTAGTGGAAAAAAAAAAGAAATAATTAACAAAGTTTTTTAAACATGTTTCAATATAGTTCATGAGAATGTTTACAGAAAGGACAATCTACATAACAAGAGTAAATACCACAGATTTCAAGCTTCTTATTTCTAGTATCCAGCTTTTAAATCTTTGGTAGATTCACCATCCCAAGTTAATTCAAACTGTTCTTTACAATTAAAAACAAATACAGATTAACATACAATTCCTAATGTTTAAATCGGAGTGCCTAAGAGTTGAACTTAGTATCGGGCTATGAGACCTGACCTGGATACCGATCCGCCTCCGTGATCCAAGACGTAAAGTTTCACTTAACATAACTAACTCATGAGATTAGTTAAGACTTTTTAGACAGATTTGTTCAGAATCTATCATCTATCTTGTAGTCTGAATGGAACGGGGTCGAAGTTCCCTTTCGGATTCCAAATCCGACACTCTGCCATTAAGTTACATTCAGTTTTTAAATACTCATTATATGTTTACAAGATCTCTTATTTCTTGAGCTAATCGTGCTCTACGACCATAAGGATCAGGAGGAGCTGATCCCCAATTTTCTGCTATCTGAGCCGCATCTTCTACAAGTTTACGAAACTCATTTTCTACACCAATTCTTAGATCTTCTGTTTGTATTTGTGTTCCATATAGTC
>Ga0137420_1365196_pt1 | contig 10232 bp, 8 predicted proteins | sample CZODoug3_1_2_16f_FD_122167 | JGI IMG/M metagenome (GOLD analysis project Ga0137420, IMG submission 122167) | Vadose zone soil fungal communities from Angelo Coast Range Reserve, California, USA - CZODoug3_1_2_16fungal (PacBio error correction) | ecosystem: Environmental > Terrestrial > Soil >... | reverse complement strand
AGATCGATGGTTTGGAAGGTTCTACGTTGTCAGTGATTTTACGGGGTCTTCTGGGGCTTTGCTTGGCCATTGTTCACATTACGACGGTCAAGATTGTCAGGATGATCTGTTCAGTATAGTCTCGCACAGATGATCGCTGTCGGCTCGACCATTGCATTCCAGCCCCTGGTCGAAGACTGGTCGACATCACCGTAAGGGAAGGTGTCTTCTGGGGAGGATGGGCCTCGTGATCTATCCGTTAGCATACATGCTGATGTCGCTCCATGGCATTTTGTACGTGCTTAACGTGGTCTCAGGGCTGACACAATAGTCTGCTTAACATCGCATTCATTGACCTATCTGTATGATATCTCGCCTGCAGGAGAGCGGGAAGGTTCACTGCGGAATTCGGGCTGGTCCAAGGATTCACTACAATGGCGGTTCATTGCTGGCAGCTCTGCATTGAGTGTTCCTTACTGTGAGGTATGTCGCTTTGGTGGTCGCTGGCCTGGCTTATCTGATCGCGGCGGCGGCCGAACAATAGCTGCTTTTCTGCACCTGAACTTCCGTATGGTGGTAAGATGCTGTCGAATTCGGTCCGCCCGTTCGACTACCGGTGAGGCGCCGGATGAAACATCGGCCGCCAAGATCGATGAGCCACGCTGCAATCAAGGAATAGCCATGCCCCGTAAGTTATGTCTCATCACTTCTCTTCTATAGAAGGAGGAATGTCCTGCCCTTTGGCCTGATACCGCCACGAGATCGGTTTGCAACGACACTATTGTTCGATGGGTCTCGGGAACCCCGCAGGCAAGCCCAGCCAACCTCACATTCCAGTTGCATCAGATTTGTAGATGCGTACTTGCCCCAATCAGATCTGAAATTTCATGAGAAAGCGCACCTATCAGCCACCTCATGATTTTAAATACGATTCGATCAATTGAATTCTTGAAAAGTGTCGTGATATTATCTCTCCGTCAAGGGTCAACCAAACAAGAGGGAGGGTTCAGGGAGATGGCCACGACTTTATGGACTAAAGCATCATTGATCCAATCTTCCAGGCGACGCGATGTAACCAGAGAGGACAGAAATGGCAGCGCTAAGCTCCTGAGAGACTTTCGGCCCGCTTAACGACGTCGAGAGAAAATATGCCCCATCCAAGCTCTTCACAATGGGTCCGATGAAACCCCCCTCCCAGACAAGGGTAGCAATCATAGGCTCCAGGAAAGCGTCCCCAGACGGTCTCGGAGCTGCGCTCGCATTGCAAGTGTACTCTCCAAAAAGGCGTTGTGATCGTTAGCGTTTGCTGAAGGCATCGACACAGAGGCACACAAAACGGCCATCGAAGAGGGAGGACGAACCGTTGCCGTACTTGGAACGACCATTGAACCGGACTTTCAGGAAGAATGGCAACTTCAGAAAGAGATCATGCCCCATCACTTGCAATCTAGCAGTTCCCGATTGGATACCCGATACACCGAAGAATTTCGTAATACGGAACCGAACCATGGCACTGATCTTAATGCCTCGATATAGTCGAAGCAGGCGAGAGAACGGCTCCCTTCATCAGGGATGGGGGCTCTCAGACTCGGTCGACTCATTTCTCTGGAAATCTATCGGAGGAACTCTTCGCTGAGCTTGGCGAAGAGGATGATGAGTTAATGGTGCTTTGGAATCGCTGACCCAAAGCATGTTCTAAATGTGTTACCATCATCCAAAAGAATAAGTGAGATTACTTTGCGAATCTGAACGTGCGCATAACTCGCTCGACTTCGGTTCTCTTCTGTGTACACTCCGCGCTGTTCTCTCCGGAGATAGATGGAGCGAGGGAAGTGATGAAATTATCAGGGCAGATGATTTCGTGAATACTCCCCCGATCTTAATGTCCGAAGGATAGCGAGAACAGTTCACCAACACATCGGAAACCTGCGATTTCGCCTCTTTCTTCCAGAAGGACACTGTTCAGTTCCGGTGCCAAGCAGTTCACTGATGAACCGAACTCACTCTGGGTTCCATAGAATAGCGAACGCCCTAGTCAAAGAGGGCCTCGGAAAAGAGGTGGCCTCGTGGCTTGTTCGAAAACACCCGTGAGAAAAGCCGCATGGAGCCACCAGCAGATAGACCAAAACCTAAGAACATATTGCGACAATTAGCGTTCAAGGGCGCATCTCCGAGCCGCTTCCCGATCAGATTGTGTTGGTAGATGACATCATCACTCGAGGGTCGACGTTGTAGGCGCCGCGATAGTTTGGCAGAGGCTTTACCAAAGCACAAATCCGTGCCTTCGTGCCGATGATGACAATTAGCGATCCTCCCACTTTGTGACTCTTTACAGGCCTTCTCTCGGGAGCGTCCAGTACCGACCTCTAACAGAGGATACGATCCGTAGACCATAGCATCAGGACCTAACACTCAATGACCCACTCCGAAAAAGGCCGAAATTGTAACCCTGGCATTTCGTAATCAATCTGAAACTGAGCCAAGCTCAAGCCAATCCTTGCGGACGCTATAAACACAAACCACGCTCCACCCCAAGAGATAAGCCTCCTCAACTCCTCGAGCATAGAGCACAACCAGTTCTTTTAGAAAATTTTGGGTCTACAGATGCTACTCCAAAAATCGCCATTTTGGCCTGATCGCTGATCGGGGCTCACTTTTTCTGGCCCCCATGTGTTCCTCGTGAATTTCCGCTATGTTTAAATGAATAACCCGTTTCCGCAAAATGCTTACTAGGGCAAAATGATCGCTACAGCAATCTCGCCCATTTTTGAGGCGTAATAGAAAGTTAGTTGTAAAAAAGGGGGGTAGATTGTAGAGTTTCAAAACGTGAAAGAGACTTTCCCAACACTTTCATCCCAACCACCGTTTTCCTCCGAGCGGGAAACCTACTCCTCTCCTGAGAATCAATCGAGAAAGGTCCTCCATGTTCGGTTGGAGTAACAGTAACGTCTAAGTTAGAACAATACCAGGGGCGTCTTTGGCCCTGAACAAGGTAAGAGCGAACATAATGCTCGGAACTAAGAGGGCCTTGTGCCGCTTGTTGTCCCCAGCCAGATGTTCGGTTCTCTTATCGAAAAGCAAGAGAATCCAATAATTCCCAATAATGCCCCGGGAAAAAGAGCGTATCGATCCGCGACGTACGCCAGCCCATAGAAGAGTCCGCTGAGGCCCGCGGCCGCGTGGGATCGAATGCTCCTGCTATTGCAACAGGACCGCCAGTCCCAATGGGAAGCCTACTCGGAAGGACGTGTTGACAACTCCTGAGCTATCCTTCTCACCATGCTTGGTGCCCGCGACGGCGGCAATGTTGATCGCTGGGAATCCCATGCTGGCTCCTGTCCCCAGATCAATAAGCCGGGAAGAATTGTGTAGTAGTTGCCTCCAACAGAGCTCGTCGTCAAGGCAAGGACGCGACTGTCACCAAGACTGTGGAGATTAGATGGTCTTTCTGATGCCGATTTTACTGATTACCCAAGAGGCTCCCCAGCCTCAACGAGGCAGAAGATCAATGCGCCGGAGCCAGGATTGCGAGTCCCGCGGCTCAGGAGAGTAGCCTAGTATGTCTGCATGTATATGTGAGTATAAAAGGAGATTCCCAACGACCGAAGTGAGAACGAGGGCCAGGGCGTTCGCGGTTTAGAACTGATCCCGCTTGATGAAGGACAAGGGCATCAACGGACCTTGAGCGGGACTCGATAAACAGGAAACCGGCGATGAGAACTATACGCGGCGAGCGGAGCCAAGGTCGATTGGTGAAAAGAATCCTAGGACAGCGGCACTTGTCAGGGCATAGACGAACAGGATCGTCCCAGCAGTGACCGTCAATGCTCTCTGGCACGTCCAATGTGAATTTGGACCCAGCACTTGTCTTCGGAAGATACTTTTTGACAGAGAAGAACAGCGACCACGCCGTCGGTGCGTGATGAACATGACAGAGCGCCAGCCGAAGCTGACCGTGAGAAACCCTCCGCCACAGCCCCCGCTGCGAAACCACCAGAGAGTATAGCATAATAATCCCGATCGCCCTATTCCTCGCCTTACCCTCAGAAAAGATAGAGCCCAATGAGAATAGCAAATGCCGTGACCGTCGTCATCGCTGCCCCAATACCTGGACAGCCCTGAAAACAATAGAGCAAAAGGAAGGAGCAGTCCACCGAGAAGGAGGCGATTGTGAAGATGATGAGACCCCCCATGAAGATCTTCTTTTGTCCGCCACGTCTCCAGCCCTTCCCATGAGAATAAGGAAGCCTGCTATGGTCAAGGCGTAGGCTCCGTACACCATTGGAGATCCGCGTAGAAACGATGAACTCTCTCTGGGATTGAAGCAAGGCCACCTGGACGATTGAGGCATCAATGATGTCCAGGAAGTAGGCGACCGACGATGAGAGCGGAAGACCAATCGAACGTGAGAGACGGTTGAACCTGTTGTGTTGGACCATGACACGTCTAGATTCCGTTACCGCGTCGACAAAACCTGATTACCACACTCTTGCCGCAACTTTCACCCGGCATATATTGCTCGCGGCTTCTCAAGCCTAGTCACTCAAGCTCACGGGATTTCAGGGCTCGGCTTGTAACCGAATCTCCATCTACTATAGTAGCATGCGACTGACATTCTCCCCATGGCCATTCCCGGCACTGGAGGATACTGTCCCTTTGCGCCTAAGGCATCGCCCAGGAACGAGGACCTTGATCTAGCACCGGACCAATCAGAAACAGATAACGCTCCGAAAGGTCGCGGAGGGGCGGGAAGGCCGCTGGCGGCGGATCGTCTGAACGCTACGAGCCAGAAGATGTACTATCTGGTCTTCCAGGACAGTCCAGTCCAGAGTCTCGTCAACACGAAGGTGCCGGTAGACTTCGAAGCGTCCAGCACAGTTCTCTGTTGGCAGGGACCACGAATAATATGCGATTCCCGACCCGGACGTTTCACGGCATCAGCCGAGCTCTCATGGTCGGAGCCAAGATCATGCTGAAGGACCTGCAGAGCACCAATGAATATACACAAAGGAAGGTAACAAGTTCCAGCAGGTCACACGGAGTGTTCCGGTCAAGCTGAAAACGATCATAAAAGTTCGGGACCAGCACAATCGTACAACTCGTTCGTCGAAACAGAGACATTCTACGAACACTAACCTCTCCTCTTAGAACTAAACTTGGTCCGGGATTCGAACCACGAAAGCCTACTCCCGGACTGTTCAAGAGAGATGATTATCCCTTTTGTCCGAACACAAAAAGATGTGAGGAAAAGGGCGCGTGGGTCCTCCATGATCTGGAACAGAGGATGCCGAAAACCGCTTTCTTCATCATCCCAGATTCGTGTCGCCGTCGTAGTGCTCAGGAACATCGGGGTTAGAATGCCGAAGTCTATGATGGAAATACGCCAATATTGTACTCTTGTGTAGGCTCGGCTTTTCCTGAGGCTTGTATGGAGCCTTAGAGGTTCATTGCGGGTTTCTTCCCGAATCCATCGCTGCTTCGAAGCAACCGTACTCTTCCTGTAGACTCTCGAGGCGAGATAGAGAGTGGCGAAAAGTACTACGACGAGGAGGTATTCGAGCATGTTAATCGCAGGAGGATCGGCAATGAGAAGAAGGCTCCTGCTCGGTCACGATAATGGGAAGAAGAACAGTATCGAAGCGATGATCGCAGGCTGAAGCTAACCGAACCCGCCGGAAGAGAAAGCCGATTGACAACAAGAATAGGCGAGACAGTAAAAAACTCGTACCGATCGCGACGTAACCTAAGGTCATTAGATCCGACTGCGGGCGAGTCTCGAGCCGATAGGAGTCAAGAGGATAATTACTAGGACGCACCCCAACAATACCACGAAAAGCGCCATGGCATCTCTGGATGCGTTCACCCCTGAGACCACTCCTCCCTCATAAACAGCATCGACCCATTTAAGTATTTATCGGATATGATTACTATTGTGCGGGGGGTGGATTCGAACCCACGAAGGCCTACGCCACAGGATATTCTCCTGAGCCGGATGCTTAAGTCAAGCACACTTCTCTTCTATTAGAAGAGAAATGTCCTGCCCTTTGGCCTGATACCCGCCACGAGATCGGGTTTTGCAACGACACTATTGTTCGATGGTTCTGGGAACCCCCGCACACCGAGCAAGAACTTGAACAACCGATCCGCTATAAAGAAGCGCCGAGGTGGTTTCTCTTCAAACAGTGATTAGCGGGCACTACTCATAGGGCGCAAGTTGACTCTATACGACGAAGCCTGTTACAAAGAGTATCTAAAGCCAAGATTCCCTCGCGAGCATCTCAGTGAGACTTGGAATCATGAGTAAGTTAATCGTGAGTAGGATGATGGGCCTTCTTTTCATTCCGATATTGTGTCTGGGCTTTTGCAAGGGGGCTTTGCTGCGGCCTATTTTGCCCCCGCCGTCTTTAGAGGTCCACTGGTCCCGTTGGTCCAACAGGCTCGACTGGCTCTACAGGCATAGTGGCCCCCCAGGCTCTACAGGTGCGACTGGGCCTACCGGTCCCACAGGTCCAACAGGGCCGACCGGGCGCACCGAGCTACAGGAGCAACAGTCCAACAGGCCCGCCGGAGCAACGGCACGAACGGCGTTTAATGGAACAAACGAAAAACTATCCATTCGCTTGCACCAGCCTGAATTTCGTAACGAGCGCTACATTGGATTACATTCAAGTCAACGGGGTCAATGCGTCGATCCAAGCAGTCTCACTCTGAACATTCAGCCACACGTCAGCTACTCGGCACCCTGGGAACAACCCTAACGGAATAGACCTATCCGATAACCTCGGCAACACGTACAATACATTCACTGCATGTAATAAGACGCCAAATCTCTACTGCTACATTAAGCGGCTCCCCCACGAATTGGGCACTCACCTTCACCGGCATAGTGGCATTCCAACGAGCGAAGTTTCACCACTGACAGTTAACGGCTCGGACTCGACAGGCGCAACCCTAACATCGACCTACACGATTACATTCTACCGGCTTTTCCTTCACTACCCGACTCTCACCCTAAACGGCAAGTTAAGGGCCGGTTCACAAGTAGAACAGCCAACATACTAGTGTGTTACAGGCAGACGCTTAGGCTACTTTCGGCTGTCTTCGGTATGAACGCTTCACAGGGATGATCCTCTTGTCTTTTGCTGGTACTGGCGAACTGTGGGTAGAGCGAGGATTGTCGCGTGTTAGATTTGGTTGCGTTCGGCCCCAATAATTCCTCCGCACGTACCTCGATCGTCTCAGTCCCACTCGATCTTCACATCAGGATGAGCCTTGAGATTGTGATACCAGTCAGGGTTGGTATCGTCCTCTTAGAAGCGAAGACTAGGTAGCGTGACCGTCTTGAAATACATCACAGGTTAGTCCGGGTTTTCCGGTGCGGGCACCGGTGTGATTGATGAGTACAGGTCGCGGCCTCGAACTGTCGCCTACTTTTCCACGGTTTCTGCGGGAACTCAGCAATAACACCAGCGTTCCAATCGCTCATCGTGGATCGACGGCCGGTATATCGTACGAGGAGGGATTTATGATAGTAACATCGAGAAGGCTAGCCACGTGGTCCGCCGAGATAATCTTCCACACCTTGCGTCAAAATCGGTAAAGTCTAAGCCAAGTAGCCTAGAAACCACACGCTGAGCGAAGTTATTCAGGCTTCGAACCAAGAATGCTCGCGTCATCTAAACCAACTCAAGCAGTCAAACTTGGTCTATAGAGGATCCGACGGATCCTCTAACTCCAGCAATACCGTTCCATGAATCGTTCTGAGTTAGACGAACATATTGGTAATGGGAATCCACCCATGCTTCAAACGTTTCCTCGACCAGGCTGAAGGGGTTATCACTAGATGAAATAGGATGGCTCGACAGTAGAGACGTCGACTGCCGATCAATTGTATCCATGGAGACTTGTATCCTTGGTTGGAACCCACCGGTTCCATGTCCGGATGATAGGAGGCTGAGATGGCGGATTCCGGCTGAACGATGGAGGCACCGAGGCGAGGGCATACAGACGGCGCCTGTCCGGTGATGGATCGAGCCAGTCCGACCACTCCGGTGGTCACTGCCAGCACGAGAACTGTCTATGAGAATGTTCCACAGCGTTGGCTAAGGTCGTGACTTCCACTGTTTTTTACAGGAGCAGAAAGTCCAAGTCTCTGTTTTTCTGTGGGTTGCATAAGCAATCGCGAGTGTCTTCACAAAGTCTGTTGCTTGGCACTGATTAGCCGGCTACTCCCGCCTTCTTGACAACTGTCAAACTTCAAGGTCGTGGGAACATGGTCTGAATTCTGCGCAATCCGACTCCATTGCTATGTCGAGTATGACCTGAGCGCCTCGGCCACCTGTCAACCTCAACCTTGGAGTGACACCCTTGGTCCTTCAGCATATTACAAAGGAGTTCACGATCTCCGAGAAATCTTTCCATTCGATGGTCGTAGGTCGTCGAAATCGATAGAATGCGAGAGATACAGGTCGAGCTTATGATGGTTGACATCTGGAACGAACCTGTAGACGGCATAGTCATGATGAGCCGACCGATCTTTCATGTCATCCGACAACGATTCCTTAGTTCCATCGCTATTGTTCCGTCGGATGACGACTCTCCATCTCCATCGGCCACAGCACAAAGTGTTGTCAGGCCCCTACCAAGAATCTCTCGGCAAAGGATGTCACCGATCTGCCTGTAGTAGTTGAAGACGAGCGGAATTCTTCGAGGGTGATGAAGTCCTAGCTGAGCCCTTGTTTAGGTGGACCTGTGACTGCCACCTTCACTCTCAGGGACACGGGTAATCGGATCGACGGGCATGTTTGACCACTGTCTGGTGATAACAGCAGTCCAGTCTGGTCTTGAAGTCCTCGATTGTGCTCCTGTGCGACAGCTCTGTAGAAACAGTGTAACCAACAGTTCTGATCGTGGCGTGGACCGATGCTAAGCCGAGTGAGATGTTCCTCTTCGCATAGGCCTGGTACAGTCTGAGAAGGTGTACCGTATTCCCTCACCTTGTCCTCGTCTGTCTCAGGGTCTCTAGAAAAGTTCAGATTCACTTTCATGCCATGAACCGGACCTGTCATGGACGACATCTCTTCTCTAGTCTGTCCAGGCACCTGCTTGTCTCGAACGTTTTCTTCGCGCGGCCATACGGTTAGAGTGCAGTCTTCCGCAACCACTCCGTACGGTTCCTTATGTGGCGAACTGTTCAGCGGGGAGGGGAGTTCGAAGGCCCTGTCGAGGGTTGGTAATCATGAGGGTGCGTTGTGAGGGGGGTAAGATCATTCGCGAATGTAGGAGTACCTAGAGAAACTATTCGCCGGAATTAGTTTCCCGTCACTCTCTCAATGCGTCCAGTATGCTCTATACCCCAATAGCCAGGTAAGGCGTGATTTTAGAATTATGGATCTCAAGAATAAGTTTCATGCCAGCACTCTGGATGCCCTGAGGGTGCATGCCTGGCTCTAGTGCGGACGATGCTTTGGTCATTACTGTTCAGAACCTCATGTCAAGTTTCGTTGCTTGGACGTGTTCACTTTCCAATGCCTGTCTGTCTTATTGATATATCCGGCACTTTGTCCACGCCTTGAAGCTCTCAAGACGGCGGTTCAATACTACCAGCCGGAGCCATGACTTCTCGAGCTTATGCAACAGTTCCGTCAGATGGTCAACTTATCGATTCTGTATCGGATTAGAGACGGGAAGACATCTCTCAAGTCTCTCAGTCTGGTGAGCTATCATCGATTGAAGGTCTTCGGTACACGATCAGAATATCGTCTATGCGCTATTTCCAGAGCTGCAGGCATTCTCAAGAACTATAGAAATCTCTCGAAGAAGCATAGGGTAAGATGCCTACTGTCATCGAGCCAGGATTAACCATCTGCTATGGGGTCCAAGGTCAAGATGAACGACCTTATTCTGCCAGGAGGCTTTCATATCATCTTGAACAATATGTCTTGGGAGTCCTTAGACAAGCAGATATCAGAATACGCTCAGCACTCTTACACCTTCTAGGATCGGTATATCATTCTCCAAAGCGACACCATTTGATACAGCAAAGGGATGATTGGCATCGACAGGAACCTCAACAATGTAACAGCGGTTAGACTCACTGGGCAATACTCTAGTGCATGACCTGTCCAAGGTGACTATGATCAAGTCCTCCTCACGACAAACAATAGCCAGGTTCAAACGAGACGATAGTCGGATAAGACGCAGGATAGCTGGCAAGTATGACGCATCCAAAGAAACAGGACACAATGAAATTT
>Ga0137420_1470527_pt1 | contig 10289 bp, 6 predicted proteins | sample CZODoug3_1_2_16f_FD_122167 | JGI IMG/M metagenome (GOLD analysis project Ga0137420, IMG submission 122167) | Vadose zone soil fungal communities from Angelo Coast Range Reserve, California, USA - CZODoug3_1_2_16fungal (PacBio error correction) | ecosystem: Environmental > Terrestrial > Soil >... | reverse complement strand
TCCTTTGTAGCACTGGTTGTACGTCTCCGGCGCTTGCTAAGATCATGAGTGGTATTTCCCTGTCCCAGTATTCAGGAAGGATTGACCTATGTAGCCAGGAGTCCTCAATTGCATTAGGAAACAACTTCTAAGAGGATTTGTTCATCTCTCTATGAGGGGGATACTCATTCATCTTTACTCCACAAATATTGATTCAATTATTTCTAAACAACGTTATACCATTGTTAAAAAACATCTCTCGATCTTACTTTGGGCTGCTCTGTTTTCCAATGTCTTTCAACCCCTTGCGAATGCAATCCGTCTGGACCGCATACAAAGTCATCTGGGTGCAGTACCGCTGCGTAATGGTGGGCTGGACAAACACAACCAACGCATTCCTATCCGGCCCGACCAGACCCTCGAAACCGTGTTTCCCAATTCCGAGATCGCCGGTTGCGGTCTTACCCAAGAATTGCTCCATTGGTTATAGTACCTGGCAGGGTAAGAAGATGCGGGCACCAACATACGACACGTCAAGAACGGATGGTCATTATAGCTGCGGGAGACGGTTCTCCAACAAAGCCCGGTCCCGAGACGGATTGGAATGATAGGCGCTGGTATTTTATCCAGCGTACCAATCATCTCAATCCGAGGAACCCCTTGAAAATTCCTCAAGTCCGAGAAATACCGTATCCCCTCTTATAAGTCCGAGCTCTTCATAAGTTTGGTCGAAGGGCGCTTGTAATGAAATGCTATATAGGGCTTGGCTTGAAGTTTACTTATAATTTATACTAATATCACCAAAATATTCCAGCCACGTAGGTTCGTGGCGTGAGACACACCCAAACCTGGAGATGTGGGCCTTGAGAGTGAACTGGAGCCAGCAGCTGAGGATTCCGATTGTCAATCTGAGATCAAATCGGATGATTCCAATTCACTCTGTCACAAAATAGTGATTCGGAGATCCCCACCAACTCCATCCTCATGTAGTGGAATGAGCCAGAGTCGCCTCTCTCTCTCTCATCTTCTGTTTTAAAGATGCTAATGCTTCACTCAATAGATTCCAATAGCTATCTAAAGACGTCCCTTCCGGTTTGCAGATCGAGGGAATGCCATAGAGTGCTTTTAGATGTCACATATAGTTCAATGACTCATTTTGTCTTCAGCTTTTCTGTGCTGCCTATGATATCCTTGGAAATGCTGCAATGTGGTATATAACGCCTTCCCATGCAAAACCCTTTAAAGATGCTGCTCACTATAAGGCCCCATTAATTAATCGGGTCATACTCGCCAACGGCCAGAGTGGTTTCACTGAAGGAGTCGGAGGCTTGTCTTCAGGGCCCGCAGCCTAACAGTACCTCCTCCTCACCTTCGTCTCATCTGTACGCTTCCTTTTCAGACCCAGCAATGACTCTCCCGACTGTCCCCTTTGAACCATCACGCGTGGCTTCTGTTAAAAATGGATCCATCGCGGCGCGCGTATTCCCCTAATCTCCTGCTGCCAGCGCTTCCTTTCTCCTCTCGCTTCTCTCTGGCTCTCGTCTTCTTCTCCCCATTATTCCACTCTTTCCTTCTGTTCTTGCCCCCTCGGACTCAAGCGCAAACACGGCTTCCGAGCCGCCCTCTCGACTTCCTGGTCCCAATCCCCACACCCCCAAACTCGACCAGCCAGCGCGGACGCGTCCCCCTCACCTCATCCACAATATCAAATCCTAACCCGACCGCTCCTTCATCCCCTCCTTGTGCGCATCCTCCTTCTCCAACACCTTTTCCGCCGGACCCGAAACCCCTGCCTCAACCGCCTATTAGTCGCATATGGATTCCGCCACGCACGTCCCGCTCCTCCAACAGCTCCTCCACCCTCTCCCTATTCCTTTTCTCTCCCCTTCTCCGCGACCTTTCCCCCAACGCGGCAAACGCGTCCGCCTCTCCTCTCCTCTCCTCCGGCCCCAACACCGCCGCCTCGCCCTCTCCCCGCTCCTCGACCATAATCCCGCGCCGCCCCCCGCTCTCGACCACATACTCCGCCTTCCCGGATCCGTCCGTATCTCAATCCCACCCGCCGCACGCCCGTGCTGGTGGGGAACGCCCACACCGGCGTGCTGTGGTACATCCCGACTTCTTCTTCTCCGCGTTGAACCGCACCCCTGCCCGATCAGCGCTTCCCGGGCGCAGACGTGCACCAGACGGCGAAGGGCAGCTCGAGCGCACTTTGAGATCCCCTGCCGCAGTTTGCTGGCGCGGGCGCCGAGGGGGTGGATTTGTTGAACGTGGGAGTGCTGTCCGAGGGGGGTAGTAGCGGCCCATGTTGAAGCCTTGCATTTTGGGGGTTGGGGCGCTGGTAGGCGCTGGTGGTTTCGTAGGGTGGTGTTATAGGGTGGATTTTAGGTAGGGTGTGGTGAGTGATTTCGACGCTTGAGTGGTCTTAAGGCGGAGGCGAGGCGGTGGAGAGGCATGGGTCGGTCGGCACGTGACTGCCTATGGAAGCCTCCGGATTTGAGTGATAAGAATCGATTGGAGAATAAGATATGGTGGGTGCGGCAGTGTAAAATAGTTGAGGGTTCTCAATTTCAATAGTTTAATTTCATATTGCTGGTTTTTGTTACTTCGTACTGTCTAGTGCACGCTTTTCCTCGGCAAAAAAAAGCCCAAATACACCTTTTTCATACTCAAGTTCATTACATTTACTGATTAGGGTTTTGATTCGTTCGCAAAGTTCGCGTTTCAGTTTAGCTACTTTCTGATTGTTAAGGGGCCAATTTCGAGACTTCGAAACTGTGTATCTCTATGCTCGTTTAATCCGGTTAATGAGTTTTCCGTGGTTCCCAGTTTCGGGACCCAGACGCTGGGACCGCCAGATTGCCACGGCGCGTCTCGCAAGTGGATCACGGTACAGTGATGTGCACGACCAGCTTCACCCCCTCCTTTGGCGAGCGCTCCAAAATTTCAAATTCGGTACCGTATCCAGTCTCGCTTAATTGAAGCGAACGGTTGTGCTACGCGCAGGACCTTTTTGGTTGCCCTGGAGTTGCCTCCGAGATTTGCTTGGTTGGCCAGGAGAACCAATTGAAGACGTACGCTTCCTCTTCTCCCCCTTCTCCCCTGTAACTACGCCTCCCTGTGACCGCCAAAACGCGAATACAAACACTGTCTCTGTAGAGAGGTTGATGAAATTTGGCAATATCATACGGGTGGAAACCTCACGATATTTTGATGAAGATCACGACACTGCGGGATCTAGGTTCTTGCAGCCAAGCATACAGCTTCGCTACAATTACTATGTACAGTTGGTGGCAACCAAGCGAGTATGCTTGGCTACAAGAACCTTACTTCTGGCGGCATTCCTCCGCAGGACGTGATCTTTGTCAAATAAATCGTAGAGGTTTCCACCCGTACGATATTGCCAAATTTCGTCAACCTCTCTGCAGAGACAGCGTCGTATCGCGTTTTAAGGGCACAATAGAGCTAGTTAAGGGGAGAAAAGGAAGCGTACGTCTTCAATTGATTCTCCGGCCAACCAAGGCGATTCTCCAGGGCAACCGTGTACCACAGCCTTACTAACTATGTACATTGGATGCGCGTACGAATTTGAAATCTCGGAGCGTCGCTGAAGGGGGGTGAAGCTGGTCGTGCAATGCACTGTAGCAGTCTTTCCGTTGTAAGGAGAATCGATTGAATGTGTGCTTCGCGTACCAGCATATATCTTAGCAACGCATTTCATCCACATTCCTGCTTTATTTTCTGGCATTTCTCGATTTCTCACCTCCCTTCATTTCCTCCATCCAGTCAAAAACTTACCTGCGGAGCTCGTCCCCACATGCAAGACTGCGCTTCAGCTTCTCCGGAGTGAATATGTGTCTTGACGGTGTGCGGATCCAGCTTTGCTGCGCGGGTGTAATCAAAGACACGCCACCCAGCGGATCCAGACCTGCATGCCCCAGCTGTTGAGAGGCACGCCGAACACATCGACCAATTGTGACAACTCCGGCGAGGTTCGAGATTACAGTTATCTTCAGCTCGGAATCTGGCCGGCCAGACCGGTGCGAGTGCTATAAAAGGGACCGGGATCCTGAGTTCCCCAGTCTAAAAATACTTTTCCCAACTCTCCTATAGATACCATACCTGTAATCAACCTGCAAAAGCCTGACCACATGGGCTGGACTGACATCTTCAACTCTGTCCCCATCGTCGGGCACATCAAAGCTGTCGTCGAGGCAGCTACCACCGACACGGACGCAGCTCGCCGAACCGCAGCCGCAGCACGGGCGGCCTTGTATCCACCGTCGTGCTGTGGGCGGCTTCCTCGTCGGAGGCCCAGCCGGTGCTGTTGCGGCGGTGCCCTGGGCAAATATGGTCGGCGGCCAGCTCGAACGCAAGATCACGGCCAGGACTAGACCTCAGCGCCGGCAAGCTGATCACCGATTGCCGCGGTTGGTGGTGTGACAGGTGTTGTAGGCGGCGGTGGCGCTGGCAATGTGGCAAAGGGATTGCTCAGGCTTGGGAAGGAATTAGGCAAGGAATTATACAAGCAGGAGTTGGGTCCATTAGTAAGACGATTGCAGCCCAGACTGGGCAGCAGATTATTAAGGAGTCTTTTGGCTGTATGGTGCTAGCACAGAGGACTAATTTCTTGTTTAGAGGAACCATCGACACCGTCAGCTCTTCTAAGTCTCACCCGCCCGAGACAGACTTCGAAGACCTAGATGTGGATGAGAAGCTGGTAGAGCGTATCACGCAGGAGCAGACAACAAGGCACGCGATGTGGAGAATTATGCCCAATCCATTCCGAACGACTTTATCTTCCAAGTGGCCTGACCTGGTAGCACTACAACAAGAATGCAAATCGGCGATATGTTATTCAACTTCATGCCGACTGTGCTTATATGATCAGGCACGGTAAGCTCTTCGAGCTCCATTTATGGGGTGGCAGTCCTGTACGGAGGACTATTAGAAGCGAAGGAATGATGGTAAGGTTACAGAGTGCAATGGATATCATTGCTCAGATCCGGTGTCGCTCCAACGCCAAACCTGGAGCAGTGGATCAAAGGGCTGGAAGAAAAGATGTTGCGGCTAAACGGAGAGCTGGCAAAGGGGGGGGAGAAGGTATTGAGGCCCAAAAAGGCGGAAAATTCACACCAGGCAAAGGCGGCAAGTGAGCTAATAACATAGGACTTATTCAGGTGTATTAGTATGAGAAAACCTGTAATTATGTTTTGAGCACTTCGGTCTGAGTAACTGCTGCTTCCACCATGACGATAATTTTTTGGTGTTTCGCTAATACATCAGTGATTCTAGCAAGTAACGAGCGTGTCTTCAATATTCTGGTCAATGAGGCTGAAATTGCACTGGGATACAAAGAGAATCTTAAGATAGATCTCTGTGCTCCACAAGGATTAGTTTGTACATCTAATCGCTACCTTTCATCGAGAACCTTACGATCCATGTTCAAGCTTAACAACATGCAATTAACAGCGTGAGGTTGAAGCTAGGCCTTGGCAGGGTGTAAGAGTATATATATTAGATCCCGCCGCCGCTTGCGACAAGTTCGCAAGCACGTCGTGTCTTTTTTGGCCCTATGGCGACTACCGGGGCCGGGATACGTTACACAGGGCTGCAAAGGTTTTGTGCTCTCTGAGGAGGGTGGGCTTTGTTTCTCCACGTAGAGTATAATGCATTAGCCAAGAGAAGGTTAGAGCCACAGACTCCGCCTTACGTAATAAGGTCATACTTACTGTAGTCATGGTACTTTATTATAGCGTAATGCAACGAAGGGCCGAATGTGTAAAATTGTCTGGCGGAAGTACCGCTTTGCGTGGGAGATAATTCTTCTATACCACGTAAAATGTGATAAAGGCTTTATTACATTATTTTAAGGATTTTATAGTCTAAAATAAACTTCTTATAAACTTTTAAAAGCAATAAACACCAAATAGCGGTGTTGTAGAAGATCAAGGATTTTATTAATACTAATTACGTGGGCTACTTAAAAGAGTAGGCGATAGAAACGGCTTATACTTTGTAAATCTTAAATATAAAGGTCTTAAATACTAAGAGCGCTAAAAAATTTATTATTTAAGCGTTTATAAATATAAATCGGTATATATATAGATTCCTGCGTTATTTGAAGTAAAGTACTTTAACTTTATCCTATTAATTATAAAGGTGTCTTACTATATAGAGAGGAGGTTATTAAGAGCCTTTTATACTAGGAACTATAAAAAGTAGTAACTAGTATTACATATAGAAAATAAGTATCTTTTTTTATTAACGGACGCTTTAAGTATAATATTATAACTACTTAGAGAAGAGTTAGAGAAGCTAGTTAGTTAAATTAACGCACGTCTAAGATAGAACTAGTTAAACTATATAACGAGGATAGTAACCGAGGTCATATAATATTATACGCGTATACGCGGTATACGAAGGGAACGTACGTATAATACGTATCTTACGTAATCTTACGTATTAAGAAGGATTTTCTAGGAGTACGGTTGTGTATTTAAAGGCCTTTAGTCCTACCTTAAGATAGTTTCCTTCCTTATAAGTAATTCTTAGAATAGAATTAGAGTTAATCTAATTAAGGCAACCCGGTAGAAGTAGCAGCGTATTTTGACTGCGTATAGCGGGACCACCCCACTCCTACTTAGTTATATTATTATATATTAACTATTCTATACCTATATACCTAGTCTATTAATATATCTACATACGTTCCTACTTAAGGTGTTATTTATTATAATTACTACCACGGTTATAGTAAAAGAAGTTAAATTAATATGCTACTAAAAGAACTAGCCGCGAAGTATTATAGTAAAATACCTTAGGATTATAAGAAGAATACTAGTATAGTAGATACTAACTTACGACTAGTTATAGTAGGACAGTTATAGGAAATAGTTAATTAATAAATAATAATAGTTAGATACTTAAAGAAAAACTTTATAGTATTAGAAAGGCTAAGATTAAGTTACCTTAATTAAAAAGATTTAGTAGAGAGAATCTAAACCTTAAGGGATTTCCAACCTAGATATACTTGGGGGTTATATAAGAAGGAGCGAACTAGTAATTTTATAGATTAGGTGCATATAATAGGAAATTATTCTTAATAGGAAGGGCGCTTAAATCAGTTTAAAACCTACCTAATAGAAATTAAGAAAAAACGGTATAATAGCTACTAATAAGGACGTAATAATATATATTCGCGTAGTTAGGACAGATTTATAGAAGCTTAATATAAATAATTTGGGGCACCTAGAAGTAAGAACTCAGTGAAAAAGGCTTTAGCGCACCTAAAACGTAATAAATTATTAGCAATTAAATATATTATAGTTTAGATATTAGCTATATAGGTTAAATAGAACAATAAGGCGCTTATAGTATAGTAAATAGAAGGGGAAACTAAAGTAAAGTTAAGATATATTATCCTAATAGAAGAATATAACTACCCTAAGAGACCTATAGATTAGTAATTAAGATTAATAATAGGATCTCTATAAGAGGAAATAAGCTAAGGTGGGTAGGATAGAGTTCTAATAGTCTATAGGAGGTACAGAGCACGTAATAACTAAAGTAGAACTAAAACTATAGTATAGACCGAGCTAATAGACCTAAGTGTACTAGAGAGGGCTAAGGTTAATAGAAAGATTATAGAAACCTAGAGGAATAAGGATTAGAAGGATAAAGGTTAAGGAGCAAAGGCTAGAACTAGGGATCATTAGCAGTTGAAGATATTTAGGCGACTCTATAATAAGAAGGAGGTATAAAAAAATAGAGGCTTATTAGAGTGGGAAATAAGGTTATGTTTACTTAGAGACTGATAGGAGGTAGTTAAGGAAAGCGCGTTAAGGGAACGTAAATAACTAAGCAGACGATATATATATATAGAGGGATAAATAAATTATACTACGAGGAACAAAAGAGTGTTAATTAATAGTTTTGCGTTTTATTATAATAACACATACTAAATTTATAAGATACTAAGTATAGCGTAGCTATTAAGCTATAAGGAGCCTAAGTTAAAGGCTCTAGGGCAATAAGAGAGTTAGAGAGGAACTTAATTAACTCTTAAACTAGAATAAGGACTAAGACGGCACGGTAGCAGCAGTTATTGGAGAAAAAGTTCTTCATATACTAGTTCTATAAGAATAATAGAAGTCTATAAAGGATTAATATAATTAGACTATTAGTAGTAATAAAGGAGGTAATAAAAGGTGACTCACTAGGGGTACTAGACTATAAGGATGTAATAGAAGTAGATAATAAATTAGTAATGAGAGACTAAGACATTAAATGGAATTAAAGACTCTATTAGATATAATACTATTATTACTTTATAAGAAGGAAGAAGGACATTGTATAAATGAAAATTCAGTAAAGGGTTAATAATATTACTACCTTCACTTAATAAAGGCAAAAAAGCTATAAATTTAGATTTAAGAGAACGGATAAGAATATAGGCCAGCTACCTATAAGAATAGATTAGAGTAGGAGGCTAGGTATAAGATTCTTAAGAAGAGATAAGTAAGATTTAAGACACTTAAGATAAGATAAGAACACCTAAAAAAAGCTTAATTAGATTAAAGCTAGGCATAATTAAGAAGAAGTAAGCTTAGGAATAATAATCCTAGGTAAATATAATATTTAGCCTAAAAGATTAAATAGTTAATATAGTATTCATAAAAGCAAGAGGACTTTAAGGACCTATAACTGGTTAAAATGCACTAAAAGTTAGAAGAATTTAGATAACAAATCTTTATATGGTAGAAATAAAATATAAGGTCTAAAATATAAGGTTATTTATAGGAATAAGCACCTTATATAGAGGGGTTCTAATAGGCTAAAGGTGTATACCCTAAGCTAAGTGGTCTTATAAACTAGAGTAAAGAGGAGGAACCTAAGGGTTATAGCTAGATTCAAAGAATAATATATAAAGGGTTATTATAATATAGTAATAATAAGATACTTCTTAAAGAGAGATCGTATATACTTACGGAGCTATATTAGTAGTAGTATAGGTAGCAACACAATAATAAATAGGAAGACTTCTATATATAGTTAGACGAATAAGTTATCTAGGACTAAGCTATTACTAAAAGTATGTATAAGTTATATTAAGGAGTATTAATATAACGTCTAAGAAATTAGAAGAGTAATTAGCGGACTAGAGAAGTAAGGTAAATTTTAGTACTCGTAAATAATATACTAATATTTAGAGAATAAGGATAGAGGTTTAACTTAAGGCTAAAGATAAGTCTAGAGTTAAACCTAACGCACCTAGTACATATATTAACATAGATTATATATATAGACAATTAGTGCAGAATATATAAAGCACTAAGGAAAAAGAATAAGAAATACCTAGTAAGAATATATTAGGCACTAGATAAGTAGTTAATACTAAAACCTAGGTATATATATAGATAGCATCTAGTAGATATCTAGAGTTAGACGATTTAATACTCTAACTAGGAAAGTTCCTTATAGAAGAATACCTAAACGGACGATAGTAGTGGGAATGCCGTAGAGAATATATTATCTATAGCATATAAAGAAAAGAAAAGAAACTAGATACTGTATAGAAGCCAAGTAAAAAAGGATTAAGTAGCTAGTAATTAGGAAAAGGGAAGGCCTATAGAACTAGAGGGAACCAGTAGTAGACCCTTAGACCCTGAAAGGAATTTAGGGATAATATCTAAAACCTATAACCAAAGTAGCAAGATTAATAGTTAAAGTATTAGTAGATAGTTAGAGTAAATAAGGAACTATATTATCACTAATCAACGGTTAAGTAAATAGGATTACCCTATAAACAGAAAGAATTACTATATCGCTAGTAATATTTAGGAGATCTATAGCCATATAGAGAGGCATTATTAACCTTAAAATAGGAACCTATTTAGTTAACTATTAAGGAAAAACCAATTAAATATATTTTAATATCCTACTATTAGGGAAGGATAAGGTAATATTAGGAATGCCTTAGTTATAGGAATATAATCTAAAAATTAATTAGGTATAGGCTAAGGCTATATTAGAATATATAATAACGTAAGATATAATAATAAACTAAGATAGTATAGTACTAAATTAGAGTAATATATAAGAGACTAAGTAAAGCTTAGTTATATACTAAAAAGATACTATTAAGTATAGTAAGAAAACATAGAGCCAGAAAGTAAAAAGCTATTAAGAATATATAGTATATGGGACTATAAGATGGAATAGAACTAGGAACTAGTTTAAAGTTCTTTCTCATCATAAGCTTACTTAAGAGGAGTTAGGTATAACGTGCTGTGCGCGTCACTGCTATA
>Ga0137420_1392778_pt1 | contig 10306 bp, 10 predicted proteins | sample CZODoug3_1_2_16f_FD_122167 | JGI IMG/M metagenome (GOLD analysis project Ga0137420, IMG submission 122167) | Vadose zone soil fungal communities from Angelo Coast Range Reserve, California, USA - CZODoug3_1_2_16fungal (PacBio error correction) | ecosystem: Environmental > Terrestrial > Soil >... | reverse complement strand
TGAAAGGTCGCAGCGGAGTTGAATTGCCAATTTCGCGGCAAAGTTCCACGCACGCTATTGCGGCCTTCAAGTCGTCTGGGTGGGACAGCGTATTGGCCTCGATCTGGACAGGGTCGTCAGGGTTGGGTCCTGTCAAGCGGATCTGACCTCGGCTTTTTGGCCGCACGACACCCCCAAACAATGTCCAAGAAGCCGCTGGTGGATTGAACTTGGCGGCTGTTTGGGCAGTGGAGAACGGTAGTTCACCCTGGCATGTCTGCAAATCCGGAGTATCAAGACCAGGATTGCTCTTCCAGAAGAACGTTGCCTCACCTCCCTGGTTGTGGGGAGCGAGCGGTTGCTGATACTCCCAGATACAGCCAATACCAAAATGATCTTGAAAGTTCTGTCCTACACCTGGAAGATGCTGGACGACCGGTATGCCCAGACGTTGTAGCTCAGCCTGATCGCCAATGCCGGAAAGCATCAACACCTTTGGCGTGTGAATCGCCCCTAACGACAGAACAACTTCGAGTCCAGCCGTTATTCGTTCGATTTTTCCGTTAAAAGCGATCTCCACACCAGTGGCTCGCTTTCCCTTTAAAGTAACCTTCTTAACCAATGCCTGCGTGAGCACAGTCAGGTTTGGCCGGTCCATGTAGGGAAAGGCATAAGTTCGAAAGACGGATAGGCGCTTGCCGTCGCGTACGCGCAAATCGAGGATAGATGCTCCGCCATCGCCTTCCATCAGACGGCCATTGTTGCTATCGAATGTCGGAATCCCAATGGAACGCGCTCCTTCCAGCATGGCTGGAGCGATTGGATTCGGGTCAGGCGCGGACTGCACGAAAACCAAGCCACCGGTTCCGCGCCGCCGTGGGTCTGGTGCGCCCTGCCAGTCTTCAATCCGGCGATAGATCTCAAGCACCGACTCATAGTTCCATGCAGTGTCGCCGGACTCGGATGCGAAGAAATCCCAATCGTGCTTATGTCCGCGTGCCCAAGCCATCACATTGATGCTCGATCCTCCGCCGAGCACCTTGCCCATATTTAGCGGTATGGAACGTCCTTTGAGGTGCGGATTGGGCTGGGCCACAAACGTCCAATCGCGCTCGCTCCCGAGGTTTTCAAACCACCGACCCGCTTCCGTCACGCTTGGCACATCGTCACTGCCGCCTGCTTCGAGCAACAACACGCTGACATCGGGATTTTCGGCAAGGCGGCGCGCAACTACTGATCCGGAGGAGCCTGACCCACAGACGATGAAGTCGTACTGCGACTTTAGACCGGACCTGAGCTTTTCCTGGTTCACGCGAACGCTTTCCACGAAATCTACCGCTGATTGTTTTCCATTGTTTGAACTCATCTCAGTGCTCCTTGCTCGTGTGAGGCCTGGCGTGGCGTGTCCACCTTGGTGGATCTCACATCTCAATCAGCAAAACACATCGTGGATAGGGAGTTGTGCCTGTATCTGCCCGGCTGGGCCAAATCTTGCTCAATTCTTGGTGGCAGAGGAGGAATGCAACGGATGAGGCGTTCAACGAGGAGACATCATGAAGGGGACAAGCGATGAGAGTTCAACTGTGATCGGCTTGCGAAGTCTGGATGAAGTTGGGATCAACTATGAGTTGCGAGCATCTGACGGGTCGTCACAACCTGCGTGCAGGAGAAATGGCAGGTATCGGCGAGCAGACTGTGGGAGGAGATTGCCAAGCGCCAGCCACTCAATGACGCAGAAACTCCTGCCGATATTCTGTAGGGCTGACTCCACACATCTGGCGGAACACACGCGCAAAGTGCTGCTGCGTTTTGAACCCGCAGGCCACCGCGACATCCAAGACACGCGCCTCGGCGGCGCGCAACATTTCCTTGGCACGCTCTACCCTATGACGGAGAACAAATTGATGCGGGGCTTCGCCGGTTGACTTGCGAAACATCCGCGAGAAATGAGCTGTGCTCAACTGCACCGCTTGGGCCATCTCGCAAATGGTCAACTCGTCTTCCATCTTGGCGTCTACAAACTCTTTGATCCTTCGCACGCGTGCGCAACCTAGGCCCCCTCGGTGCGTCTGCACAGAGCGATGCCGAACTGCATAACCGTTGACCAGTGCCACGGCCAACGCCTGCTCGACGGCATCCAGAAATAGTCTCCCATTGGGAAACCCCGCAATCCTCTCCGCATTCACCGCCTCAACCAACGCGCCCAGTCGCGCATCAACCAGGTTATCCTCTCTGCGCAACTCAACCTCACCGCTTGTTCCATCAGCGACCTCGGTTAGTGCGGCGTCCGAAATGCCGACGGACAAATAGTGCAAGTCGTCGGTTCGAAACCATTTCTCAAAGTGACGGGGAACCAAGCTCATTTCGCCCGCCCCGAATGTAAATCTTGTCATCTCCGAACGGCGCAACCCCCATTCAGCAGAACCAGGCCGCAACGCCATGGCGAGAACCGGCTGATACTTAACCCACATGCGCGGCTCTATGACTGGCTCAAGTACATTGACTTCAACTCTCATTGGCCTCACTCCTCGCTTCGTTTGATGCTTGTCGTTAAACGGAGGTGACTGCTTTACCTTTGAGAATCTGGTGCCGGCAACGAAGCCGAAGGCTTCTAGCAGGTTGGCTTGCAAACCCGCTAAATCGCGCTGCATTTGCGAATCCACGAACATCAGACCGCTTGGTACGCCTGCTCAGAAAGCGAGTCGCATAACGAGGGCTGCATAGTCTCTCTCCCCTGCCCGAAATGGCTTCTCGCCAACTACGCGAAAGCCAATGCGGGAATAGAAGTCTATTGCGTTTTGATTGGCCTTCTCGACTTTGAGAAATAGTCCAGAGACCCTGTTTTTACGCGCGGTCACCAAAACCTCATTCATCAGCGAGTGTCCCAGACCGTTTCGATGGAAGCGGTACAATACATACAATCGCTTAATTTCCATCTCTACGCGGAAACCATTATTTTGTGAGGTGAGGGCCACAGCATAGCCGATGGCTGAACGTCCCACTGATGTTTCCGCTACCCAGATTTTAGCGATGTCACTTTGCAGCCAAGTCCTGTAACTTTCGGCAGAATGCTCTGTTTCTACGTGGGCCAAAATGTCAGCCGCTTCAGCGGTGCCTGCATAAGTCTCCAGAAAAGTCGCTGTACCAAGCAGCGAAAGCGCTGTTTCATCACCAATTTGGCACTGCCGTATTATGAACTCCAAATCGCGACCTCCATAGTCTTGCAAAATCAGACGGGCTAGAAGTTATTTGGGAAACCCTCGCTTATGGCCCCTGGTGATACGAACACGGCACCCATTTGTTTATTCCCAGAGGAATAAGGACGTTGCAATCAGAGACCGTCGCAGCTTTATTACTGCCGACGGATTTTCCTGCAGAGCCAAAAATAGATTGCATGCTTGCTCTCGCTCTGCTGCCGACATCCATGGTAAGTCCGTGTCAAGAGGGCAAAAGCTCTCCCGACGCGCTTAGGAGAAGCGCGTGAATGAATTCTTTAGGGTCTTCAGCTCGCCTTCGTGCCTCTCGGCGGTGGTTCCTCTTCGATTGAGAACCAGACATCCATTTGTTGTCTCAGCCCCGCAGGGCCTACACAGAAGATTGAGTTTGTGATCTCCTGCCAGTCTCGAAACAATCCGATGGGGGCCTCGGGAGCTTACGCTCCGTCGCCCAGTCGGCAACTGACGAGACCTGGCAGGCTGCGCGCTGAAGAAACTCCTCCTGTATTTCGCACACGCTACGCCGCGGTGCGATTTTTGTTTTCTACTACCAGAAAGCCGTTTTGCCGGCGATCAACAGCCACCAGGTACGCCACCATCTTCCGCGCCACCGCCAGTGTTGCGCGGTTGGCATTGCCTTTTTGTTTCTCCTGTTCGTATACCATCGCCAGTTCGGGGCTGTTTCGCGGCGCCATCTTTGCCGCTTCAATCAGAACCGTCTGCAGATGTTTGTTGCGTTGTTTCGACAGTGGCGTGCGCATGGTGATATTGGCCGAACTTCTCTCCGCGCCGCACAGTCCGCAGTAGCTGATGGCTTTCTTGATCGAGGAAAATCGTTGCACGTCGCCAACCTCCAGCGCCCAGGTCAGCGCGGTGATCGGGCCAACCGCAGGAATGGTCATGAGCCGTTCCACACGTTCCACAAGCAAAGAATCGCACTGCAACGATCGCACCAGCGCGCTTTCCGTTTTTCCCAGGCGCACCACTGTCTCCCGGCACAGCCGCAACAACGGTTTCAGCCCTTCGTCGATGTCCTGGTTGGTGGCCAGCAGTTCACGAAAGTATCCGACCTTGTGCAGCTTCTGTTTGTTGTAACTCACACCGGCTTCCATCAGCAGCACAGCAATTTTGTTCTTCATCTGTACCGCTTGGCGGACCAACAGGTTCCGATAGCGCAAGGTGCGCCGTCGTTCGCGAATCTCCGTCGAGGCCATATAGCACTCCGGCAGGAAATCGCAGCGCAGGCAGTCGGCAATCTTTTTGGCATCGATGCGGTCGTTCTTTTTCTTAGCCACCGCAATCGCTCGTAACATCAGCGGATGTGCCACCTTCACTGCCGCCGCATGCGGCTGGAGATGATCGTAGATCCAAGCCGTGAAGATGGTCGCTTCCATAGCCGCCGTCCACGGCCGGGGAAGCGTTTTCATCCACATATCCAACTCTAATCGTGTGGCGCGTATCGAACCTGCTGCATAGATACCGCCACTGCCGTCCTTCACGCAGTAGTCGATCGTTTTCTTGTGAACATCCAAACCGATGTAGTACATAGTCTTCATGGGGGAGCCTCCTTGGTTGTATCTGAATCAGCGCGGTCGCTGAGTTCAGCTTTTTTAAACCAAGCGCTCCTCCATGACTTATTCATTCAAACAATTCGGCGAGGGAAGGCCGTGCCGGAGACCAAAGCCCCGATCATCAGCATCGAGAACGAAAAGCGCGTTTCGAAGAGTGCGTGTATGCTCGCTGGAATCAAAATGGTGGCTAAAGCTGGCAAGAGCCGTTGCTCCGCGAGATCGCGGTCTTGCGGGAAGAGCGCTTAGGGGTGGAAATACCCAGAAATAAACTCTTTTGATCTAGTGAGTGGGACCAAGATCCACGCGACGCTCAGGAGCGTGGCCGTCAGCGTGGAAAAACGAAGGTTGCGGTAATGGCACGCTCCGGTTCAGCGAAGCCATGCCGTTGGGAATGTTCGAACACGAAGCCATGGTGTCTGAAAGGTCGTCTTCGACCGAGGTTTCAACGGCGGCCAGCAAGCCGTGTTTCCGCATCATGCGCAGAACGCGTTTACGATTTGCGCGCTTCTTCTACATTCCGTTCGTTTGGCAACGCGCAGCCTCCATCAACGAACTGCTTCTGCTCGAGGCGCCCATCCAACCCAACCGCCTTTCACTGGAGCGTGCCGGCTTTGCAGAGCAGTGCCACGAATGGCGGCGATGCAGCTTGGAATATTTGTTCAGGTCAAGTGTTCTACCCCGACAGGAGGCTAGACCACGATGAATCTTGGAAACTTGCTTAGCGCTTCAGCCGCACGAAATCCTCGAAAGACAGCCTGCATCATTGAGAACGAGAGCATCTCGTACGAGGATTTGGATCGTTCGACGACATCCCTCGCGCGATGGCTTCTTCAGCAGGGCTGCAATCCCGGAGACCGCATCGCGATTCACTGGCCAAACTCGATTGAAACGGTGACCCTCTTCTTTGCATGCTTCAAAGCCGGGATCATCGCGGTGCCGGTGAACGTCCGGATGAAAGCACCTGAGGTCGCCTATGTACTGCAACACTCGAAAGCAGCCATGTGCGTTTCTCATACGGATCTGGTGGGGGTGGCGACTGAGGCGCGGAAAGGTTGCGCGGGGTTGCGCACAATATATAGCGCTCTGGAAGGCCTCAACGAAGGAGACCCGGATGTTCCGTTGCCAGAGGTGAACGACGATGACCCGGCCCTCCTTCTTTACACGTCAGGCACGACCGCCCGGCCAAAAGGCGTAACGCAAACTCATCGAACCCTGCTGGAAAGTGTGAAGCTTATGTGCAGCGCCGCGCCGGACAGTTTGCAGACCATCTTGGTGATGACGCAAATGGCGTATATCTCCGCGATTTGTGTCGGCCTTCTCCCGACCGTTTTCACAGGTGGAACGTGCGTATTGGTGCCGGCCTTCGACGCTCCGCAAGTCCTCGACTTGATCGAACGCTTCCGGTGCACCTACACGTTTGGACTTCCGTCCATGGTCCAGCTCCTGGTCGAAGAGCAGTCGCGGAAGCCGCGAGACGTCCGCTCGCTTCGCACTTTTTTCGCAGGCGGCGACTGCGTTCCTGTGAGCACGCAGGAACGCTTTCAAGCTCTGTTGGGAATACCAGTGCGCGAAGTCTATGGGATGACGGAGACCGGTCCATCCACCTTCAATCCGGCGCATGCCATTCGTTCGGGCTCTCTTGGCAAACCCCTCGACGGGGTCGAAGTGCGTGTCGTCGATTCGGACGGCAAAGATGTGCCGGTTGGCAAAATCGGGGAGATCGCCGTGCGGAGTCCGGCAATCTTTGCCGGATACTGGGACGATCGCGCGGCGACGAGCGAGGTGTTGCGAGACGGCTGGCTCTATAGTGGTGATCTGGCTCGGCGCGATACTGACGGATACCTCTGGTTCGAAGGTCGCAAAAAAGAAATTATCGTTCGCGACGGCATTAACATATCCCCTCAGGAGGTAGAGGAGGCAATTTACACTCACCCCGCGGTGCTCGAGGTTGGTGTAATCGGGATGCCTGATCCGGTTGGCGCCCATGGTGAACGAGTGGTCGCTTTTGTTTCGCTGCGCCGCGGTCTCGTGACTGACGACCAGGAACTCAGACACCATGCGCGCCAATGCCTGGCGGACTTCAAAGTCCCGGAGCAAATTTTCTTTGTAGACCACCTGCCGAAAGGCATCACCGGAAAAATTCAACGTCGGGCGCTAAAGGAAATGTCGTCCGCCGCGGTGGCTTAGGGGCGGCGTCAGCTTGGGAAATGGTTTTGTGGGAAGTAAAGTTCGGCTCCGACATCTCGCTTTTCGAGACGCCGTAGATACAGGACAATGGAATGCTATGCGGCTGAAAATTGTTCAAGCAGGCGAACCCGTTTTGCGTGCCCAGGCACGGCAGCTAACGCGCGAGGAGATCATTTCCGACGAAATACAGCGACTCATCCGGGACATGCAGGAGACGATGCGAGACGCCCCAGGTGTCGGGCTCGCGGCGCCGCAGGTGGGCTTGGCGCTGCAACTCGCGGTGATTGAAGATCGCGAAGAGCTGTTGAGCAGCTTGCCTCCGCAGGAGCTCGCCGAAAAGGAACGCAAGGCAGTCCCATTCCACGTCATTATCAATCCCGAGATCACTCCTCTCGGAGACGCCAGAGCCGATTTCTATGAAGGTTGTCTCAGCTTGTCTGGATTTTCGGCCATCGTACCGAGAGCCCGCAGGGTTCGCGTTGCATATTTAGATGAACATGCGGAACCACAAACTGTCGAAGGTTTTGGATGGTATGCCCGGATACTCCAGCACGAAACTGATCATCTGCGAGGGACGCTCTACATCGACCGTATGGAGAGCCGCACGTTCACTTCGCTCGACAACTGGAGTCGTTTCTGGAAAGGTAAGCCGATCCGGGACGTCGTCGAAAGCCTATCCAATCCGTTAGGACCTATCCGGTGAGTCATATTCCATTGGCGCGCGAAACGGTGGCAGCAAATGCTCGCGCCTCACGAGAGTAGGTCTGAGAAACCTAAGTCATTCCGTGGCTCAGAAATTCCCGGCGATATTCTGTAGGGCTGGCTCTGCACATCCGGCTGATCACCCGTGCAAAATGCTGCTGCGTTTTGAAGCCGCATGCCACGATGGAGAAATCGCCGCCTATGCGTTCGATCAGACCCTGGATGTCATTTGTCATGGTTGTCTTTAGATGCCATGGGGACGCGGGTGCTGTGCATGAAGAGGATCTTCCAGGTTCCTGCCTGTTTCTCCAAGAAGGCCGATTCCAACCAGTTCTGGTTAGTGGTGCCGGACGCGTCGGTGATGCTGCCTTCATTGGTGTAGGTAATCCAAGCGGTGTTACAGCTGACGTGGACGTCCGGTTCGGTCACGTTCCATTCATAGCGCCTGCCTGCGGCGTGTTGAGCTTTGATAAAAGCCATGATGGCGTCGCCGTTGAATCGTGTGCCTCCATCAAATATGCAAAAGTCCGATGCAATCACGGAGTCGAACTTCGCAACATCGTCTGTGCGGGCTGCAGCGAATATTGCGCTCATTGTGTCCACGATTTGGCGCTGATCGGAGGTGAGGGGTTTCTGTTGGGCCCTCGCAGTCGAGACGTGCGCAGGAAGGATTAATTCGAAGACAACGATGGCCAACGCGATGCGGAGTGACGATGACATGGTAGAACCCTCCTTTTCGGTCGAAAGGAAAGACACTATCGAAAGTCACTACGAGCCTGGACCGATAATCTCTTCTAGCATTTCGGTTCGGCGTGCGCCGGGAGTCTGAGTGGCAGAAAGCAGGGTTCCGAGTTTGGATCGCGCCCTTGCAAGGCGAGACATGACGGTCCCAACCGGACAGTTCAACAGGAAAGCGATCTCCTGGTACGACAGATCTGCGTACTCTCGCAGCACGATGACCTCGCGATATTCCTGGGAGAGCTGGTGTAGCGCGACGCGCACTTGCTGTTTTTCCAGTTTGTTCACATAAAGTGCGTGAGGGTCTCTTGCAGAGTCTATGACGAGATCTGCGGCATTCTCATACGCGTCAAGTTCTACCAACTTCGGGCTGGTAGCTCGTTGCCGTACTTGGTTGAGCCGAATGTTTCGCAGGATGGTGTACAGCCACGCTTTTACATTACTGTGTTCGCGCAGCCGTCCCATCGCCTCTATGGCGCGAACGTACGTCTCCTGTACCAAGTCCTCGGCTTCGAAATAATTGCGAGTGAGCGCCATCGCATAAGTGAACAGTCCATCGGCATGCTCGAGTGGGGCCACATAGCAACGGTAGACGTTCTGAGGTGAGGCGTCTTACAGAGAAGGGAGGTTTTTTCAGAATTGTGTTACTGATTGCGACGGTAGTCGCCGGGCGTGACACCGACATGCTCGCGGAAGACCTGACTCAGGTGCGCTTGGCTGGAAAAGCCACAATCCGCAGCAACATCGATAATGCTTTTTCCCGGCCGTTTCAAGAGAGTCCGAGCGTGGTCGATCCGACGCTTAAGCAGATATCGATGGGGTGTCATGCCCATAGACGCGCGGAACATTTTAAGAAAGTGCCCGCGGCTGTAACCCGCCTCATCTGCCAGCGTGGCAAGGCTGATCTCGGACTGGAAACTATGCTCGATCCTGTCTAGAACACGCTTCAACGCGTAGGGTGGTAGCGCAGATACAGTCGAATCCGTTTTTTGGTGTCGCGGACGTTCACCCAGGAGAAGGTATCGGATTGCGAGCGCGTGAGCGAGCGAATCCGAATATAACTTGCCTGAAGGAGCCCCAGCCCGAACTTCTTCCGAAAGAAGTGTCATGAGTCTTCGAATCGCTGAGTCCTGAAACTTAGGACGGATAATGGGTTCAGTTCTGGGTTGTCGATCCAACTCCGACAAGATGCTTCCTACGAAATTTGAATCCAAGGCACAGAGGATGACTTCCGAGCGCGTATAAGTATGCAGCGTTGGGATAACTCCGATTGGCGTCGCAGTGATTGCTCCGCGCCCTTTCGAACAACGAACAAAGCGCCCACCATTGCCCGCATACTCGCCGGAATAGGAGGTTGTCCAAAGCCACAGAACATGCTTATCGGTTTCAGTTTCCACCCGCTCGCCTTCGGGAATCCGATGATGCTCAAGGAGAAGGCCGTCCCAGGAATTGCTTTCGCTCGAATTAACAACGGAAGTAGGACAAGTCAGATGAGCGAGACGTGAAGATGAAATGTTGGGGTTAGATCCCATAGAGCTTTCCTCTGTTAGCCCACCTCAATAAAAGCCGGCCCTGCAGAAGAGGAATGCGCGGATCCTCGTCAGAACCCAAACTCAATAAGCTGCGACCATCACCTTTGGCTCTTTACATCCCAGTCGATTCGATGCATTTCTCGTCCCGTGGTTGCACATCTTACGCTTCAAATTTCCTCAAGATTCGGTCCAGCGGCGCACATTCCGAGGCGACTCAATCTGCGTGACTGGTTTCCTGATTCTGTCGCCAGAAATCGACAAAACATTCCCACATGAACAAATGTTGTTGAAAGCGGACAAGTGCGTGTGTGTCGACAAACTAATCGGCATGGTGCGTGGCCAGCGTCATTTCATCTCTCACGGAAGGAACACCAATGAAAGC
>Ga0137420_1447674_pt1 | contig 10315 bp, 7 predicted proteins | sample CZODoug3_1_2_16f_FD_122167 | JGI IMG/M metagenome (GOLD analysis project Ga0137420, IMG submission 122167) | Vadose zone soil fungal communities from Angelo Coast Range Reserve, California, USA - CZODoug3_1_2_16fungal (PacBio error correction) | ecosystem: Environmental > Terrestrial > Soil >... | reverse complement strand
CGAATTGATATTCGAAAGGCTGGTCTGTGTTAAATTTTTTAAATACCGTTTCTATTTTACTTATTGCAGCTTAGCACTTACAGAGGGATTTAACCTGATGATCGCCATGTTACCTGCCCCATCAGCTAAACATAATAATAGGCTTGGCTCATGTATGGAGATTCCATCACCATATCATTAATAACACCAACTTATTGTATAGGCTGCCCCCACCATGTTACTTCGTTCCAACAGGGTTCTTAAATTCATAAAATGTACGGCGGCTTCATTAAAATTAACGATGAGGTATCTGTTCCAAATCTTTTGAAAAATTACGGCCTTCCTTAACTGCAGCCAATGGGTTACATAATCATAAGAAGCATTTACAACTCCAAAATCGGTGGAAAGACCTTTGATCTTTTCCGGGCCAGCTAAAGCCGCTGGTGCTGTTCCAGATACCATTGTCGGACTTTGTGATTCTGCAATAGATGTTACCGTTTTTGTTTGCATCAGCTCATCTCTCACTGCATTAAAAATGATATGAATGGATGGATTCATAGTTGGTATACTGATCAATCCTTCACGTGCGAACCATGGACGGTTCTTTGCAAATTGAATTTGCCGGTAAACGATGATTGTCTCCAATGATGAGTGTAACAGAAACTGTGAACTGCATACTACAGCGCCTTTAAGGGGAATAGCGCATAACACCTGCTTTAAAAGTTCCTTTCAAAACTTTGACAGGCTTGAATGATGATAAATAAAATGCAGGATAGCTTCCTTGCAACTAATGCAGTGAAGAAAAAAGCAATACTAACTGACAGAAAAAAGATTGGTCTAAGATGGACATTTGTTTATCTGCAACCTGGTTAAAGAAAGAAAGTGTTAGCTGCACCAATAACAATGACAACACAAATGCAATGCCACTGTCATAAAGATTCGCTAAAAAATGAAAGATTAATTGTTTGTGCCGGGAGCAATGTTTTGCGAATGCCTACTTCTTTTGCACGCTTTCACTGCGGGCTGTACTTAAATTCATAAAATTTATGCAGGCAAGCAGCAATACAAACATGCCAATTATTCCAAACATCCATACATATTGTATAAGCGCCCACATTCACACGGTTTTTAAATTCCGAATACAATGCCAGTTGCTCATAGGCTGAAGAAGAGTGCTGGCTTCTTTTTATGCAAGCAGAGATTTACTTTTTTAGTTTGGCATCTTTAATTTTGCAGAACTTTATGAGGTCCGCATTATTATTCAGCTGTACAAAAAGGGTAGTAAATTCGTCTCCAAGGATCTTCTGTATGTTTTATCCATCGCTGTTGTTGTAAGAAAATCCCATGTTGAAATAATTCAAACGGCAAACGTTGATTGGTCGGAAAATCTTTATACACGCGGTTACTTTTAAACCGGCATAATCATCAATTTTTTTATTTTATTTATAGGTCTTCATTGTCGAAATAAGCTTTTGCCGCGGATGCAGAAAAGTAATACAGAAGAAGGATCATCAAGACTGTGCTGGCTACCACGCAGCATTCAAACGTGAACATCTCAGGTGCTTCCCGTTCAAAATAACCGCCGGTTTGCTTTAAACTTTTTTTCATTAATTGTAAGTATATGATCGCCCCAATTTGCAGCATTACTATATGTTTAAATCGCTGCCATATATTTTTGCGCAGTTCTTCGGCCAGGGATAGGAACACTTTGCCATGTTTGTACTTCACCATTGTTTGTTACATTTGTATCACCTGCGCAATGCGATCATAATTTGAAAATTTTATCAAAGGAATTTCATCATACATCCAGAGGCCGATAGAATTGCAACAGCCATACCAATAGATAAACGCATATTAATGAAGGAATACCTTGCTTTTTACAAGACTGCGCCATGCGATTTTAAAATAATTTTTAATCATAGATGATTTTATATATTAATTTCCCATTTCCTATTTGCAATAAAAAAACTACCGATAACTGACCACCATATTATCCTGAGCTTGTCGAAGGACTACTCCGTTCTCAAACTCTTTACAGGGTTTGCAACCGCTGCTTTTATAGATTCATAACTGATCCGTAGTAAAGCTATAAGCAATGCTGTCAGGGAAGCAACCAAAAAAATAGTAAGGCTTATATGATCCGGTAGGCAAAACCTTTTAGCCAATTACCATAGCCCACCATGATTACAGAATTGCAAATGGCCGTTGCAATCGATAAATTAAGCGTGTTAAACTTGCCGGATATAAATACACAATACTAAAAACAGATGCACCTAATACTTGCGTACACCAATTTCCCTCGTGCGCTGTTCGGCCATGAAAGCAGATAAACCATATAAGCCAAGACATGAAATAAAATAGCAAGGATAGCAAAGAAATTAAAGGATGCTTCCCATTTGTTGCTCGCCTTTATATAAATTGTCAAGGTCTTTGTCTAAAAAATTATAACTGAAAGGATAAGCGGATAAGCGCACGACTTATTTTTCCTAATGCATATTATAGTTGCTTCTGTTTTGCCTGGCTGTGTTCGCAAAATAACATACCACCCCATTTGTTGAGACGTAACACTAAAGGATCAATTGCATATTGGAGTGGCTTGGAAATTAAAATCTTTTACCACACCGATAACAGTGCCTTAATTGAACCGAAAGAAATGCTTTTGCCAACTGCATTATTTAATTCATTTCATTAAAATGCATTGCTGTTTCATTAAGCACATAAATTGGAACTGTCATTTTTAAATGATGATGAAAAGCTGCGACCAGACAGGCACCTAGCATGAATTACTTTTATAAAATTTTCATCAATACATGGAAGAACGACAACCTGTGATTTGATATTTGCCTTCCCATTGTACATTTATTGTTCCGGTAGTAAGATTAGTGGAAGGTCAGAAGTAATAGAATAATCACTTGTATAAGAATTTTGTTGTAAAGCATTTTTCAACGCTTCCTGTTATTCCAAATATCACCGGTCATTTGCATATACAACAGTTTGATTTATCAAAGCCAAGTTTTTATTTTTTATAAAATTTAATTGCCGGTAAACAACGGCTGTACCAACCAAGCAGATTATTGAAGACTACAAACTGAGTTACACTAAACTATTCCTGATAAAAGAATGCTCTTGCCTGATTTGAGTTTACCTTTTAAAACTGCTATCGGCTTAAAGCCGGAAAGAAATAAGGCAGGATAGCTTCCTGAAATAAGCCGGGAGTAAAGCGATTCCTGTGAGTGTTCTAGTAGTCTTCCATTCAATAAATTAAAAGAAAGATTCTTTTCAGCGAGATGATTAAATGCAGGAAGTAACACCATACAATGCCTGTTGCAATAATCAATGAAAGAAAAGAAATAATTAGCGATTCACCCAGAACTGCATCATTAACTGCCCGCGACCTGCTCCTACTACTTTACGCAATCCTACTTCTTTGGCCCTGCGTGCTGAAGCGTGCAGTTGCAAGTTCATGAAAGTTGATGCATGCAACAACGAGAATAAAAAGAGCAACTATAAAGAAAATATTTACATATGAATATTACCCTGACCAGGCAGGTCTATCTGCATATCGAATGCAAATGAATACTGGTTAAAGGTGCAATGAAAATCACCTCATTTCAGGCACATGCGTTTTATAATTTCTTTGATTCGTGCAGTAGCCTTGTTATGTTGGCCTTAGAAGGATTAAATTTTTTATTTAATTTTGTATGTAGTATAATAATTAAAATTGCCCCACACTTTATTTTTTAAGTTCATAATCTGTTGATCGATTGATGACATAGGTAAAACAAAAATCAAATGCAAATGAGAATCAGCGGGTGAATTGGCAGCACGCCGGTTACAACTGCATCCTTCACTATATCTTTCCTGATGATCTTTCAATGGCATCTTCATCTCCAAAATATTTTTTGCGATGTCATCGGTAATTAAATATTCCCTTTGGATTTTGTTGCAGTAGTGCGATTTCCTTTTAATAACATTAAAAGAAAATACATGAGAAATTAGAGTCAGCATAAAAAATACGCTTCTCTTCAAATGCGGGGTCCAGCTTTCAACAATCTTGTGGATGGTTTACTTATGCGTACGATCGATTTTATTTGAGGCATTTGGCTTTGCAAACCAGCGCCCATTCCGGCTGGTGACACTTGCTGCTTTAAGTCTTCTGCATTACAGGTGAGGCGGTATATTTCATTTGCATTTGCAATGAAACTATCGTAGCTAATTCATTTTGTACCCATAATAAAATAAGAATACCTGCAGGCCATTCAATTGCAAGTCCGGATATATTTAGTAATGAATAGCCTTATGACGCTGTAAATTCCTTAAAGCAATTTTGAAATATTTTTTAGCATATGAATTTATTTAGTGCAGATATCAAACGTTCAAAAGTTTTAAATTTTCAACTAACTATTCGTTCTTAGACTTTTCAACCGGGTTTGCAATCGCGCTTTTATTGCCTGGAACTTATTGTAAATAGCGTATAACATGCTGCTATTTTTCCAGCCAAAATACAATACCCGACATATTAATGTTTATCCGTATAAGCAAAATCTGGAGACCAATGCGACATGGCATACCATGCGATGGGAAGCGATAATCGCAGCTATCATTAAAGCTTCAAAAGTCTTTTGAAAGTAATGCCACGATTGTGCTCACGTTTGCTCCATATACTTTCTTACGCCAATTTCTTTTACCTGCAGGGCATATAGCAAAGGCCGAAAGTCCGAATAATCCAAGCAGGCAATAAGATTGCAATACATGCGAATACGGTAATATAGTTCCCTGCCTTTGTTCAGTAGTCGTACAACTTTGAAAAATTCTCATCAAGGAATGTATATTGATACGTGCGTTTCAGGAGGTAATTTGCCATACTTTTTTTATCAATGCCAGGGCTGAGGAAATATTATTTCCGCATTTGATGAAGATTATTGTAAAAAGATTGATTAGGTGCCGCAGCAGGCATGATTAAAATAAGCGAGTGATCTTTTGATGAAGAGATTCAAAATGAAAATCCTTATGGATAACCTATGATATGACCTGTTATAAATCCATACTTAAAATTTTCCCCAACGGCATCCCGTGGTGTTTTCCACCTATAGCTCGCACTGCAGCTTCGTTTAAAATAAAAATTTAGAAGTATCTGTTCCGTAGCACGGGAAAATTTCTGGCATCAGTGAGCCTATATGGACTGCCATACGTATGATCATTCTGACGCTCACTGTAGAGGATCACATGATCGGCTGCAGGCAGAAATTTTCCCGTGCTTACGGAACAGATACTTCTAATTTATTTTAAACGAAGCTGCAGTGCGAGCTTTAGGTGGAAAACACCACGGGATGCCGTTGGGGAAAATTTTTAAGTATGGATTTATAACAGTCATATAATAGGTATCATGAAGGATTTTCATTTTGAATCTCTTCATCAAAAGATCACTCCGCTTATTTTATTCATGCCTGCTGCGGCACCTAATCATCTTTTTACAATAATCTTTCAATCAAATTGCAGGAAATAATATTTCCTCAGCCCTGGCATTGATAAAAAAAGTATGGCAAAATACCTCCCTGAACGCCGTATCAATATACATTCCTTGATGAGAATTTTCAAAGTTGTACGACTCTGAACAAAGGCAGGGAACATATTTACCGTATTCGCATGTATTGCAATTCTTATTGCCTGCTTAGGATTATTCGGACTTTCGCCTTTGCTATATCCCTGCGGTAAAAGAATTGCCGTAAGAAAAGTATTAGGAGCAAACGTGAGCACAATCGTGCATTACTTTCAAAAGACTTTTTGAAGCTTGTAATGATAGCTCGATTATCGCTTTCCCAATCGCATGGTATGCCATGTCGCATTGCTCAGATTTTGCTTATCGGATAAACATTAAATGGTGGTATTTATTTGGCGGAATATAGCAGCATGTATAGCGCTATTTACATAAGCTCCAGGCAATAAAAGCAGCGATTGCAAACCCGTGAAAAGTCTAAGAACGGAATAGTTAGTTGAAAATTAAACTTTTGAACGTGATATCTGCACTAAATTAAATCATATGCTAAAAATTATTTCAAAATTGCTTTAAGGAATTTACAGCGTCATAAGCTTATTTCATTACTAAATTATATCCGGACTTGCAATTGAATGGGCCTGCAGTATTTTATTTTATTATGGGTACAAAATGAATTAAGCTACGATAGGTTTCATGCAATCAAATGAAATATACCGCCTCACCTGTAATGCAGAAGACTTTAAAGCGCAGTGTCACCAGCCGGAATGGGCGCTGGTTTGCAAGCAAAATGCCTCAATAAATCGATCGTACGCATAAGTAAACCATCCCAAAGATTGTTTGAAGCTGGCACCCGCAAATTGAGAGAGCGTATTTTTTTATGCTGACTCTAATTTTCTCAAGTGTATTTTTCTTTAAGTTATTAAAAGGAAATCGCACTACTGCATTACAAAATCCAAAGGGAATATTCATACCGATGACATCGCAATATTTTGGAGATGAAGATGCCATGAAAATCACAGAGATATAGTGAGATGCAGTTGTAACCGGCGTGATTGCCAATTCACCCGCTGATTCTCATTTGCAATTTGATTTTGTTTACCTATGTCATCAATCGAATCAACAGATTATGACTTTAAAAAATAAAGTGTGGGGCAATTTTAATTATTTACCTAACATACAATTAAATAAAAATTTTAATCCCTAAAGGCCAACCATACAAGCTTTACTCACGAATCAAAGAAATTTATAAAACGCATGTGCCTGAAATGAAGGTTGATTTTCATTTGCAACTTTAACCAGTATTCATTTGCATTCCGATATCAGATAGACCTGCCTGGTCAGGGTAATATTCAATATGTAAATATTTTCTTTATAGTTGCTCTTTTTATTCTCGGTTGTTGCATGCATCAACTTTATGAACCTTGCAACTGCACGCTCAGCACGCAGGGCCAAAGAAGTAGGATTGCGTAAAGTAGTAGAGCAGGTCGCGGCAGTTAATGATCAGTTCCTGGGTGAATCGCTAATTATTCTTTTCTTTCATTGATTATTGCAACAGGCATTGTATGGTTGTTACTTCCTGCATTTAATCATCTCGCTGAAAAGAATCTTTCTTTTAATTTATTGAATGGAAGACTACTAGCAACACTCACAGGAATCGCTTTACTCACCGGGCTTATTCAGGAAGCTATCCTGCCTTATTCTTTCCGGCTTTAGAGCATAGCAGTTTTAAAAGGTAAACTCAAATCAGGCAAGAGCATTCTTTTATTCAGGAATAGTTTAGTGGTAACTCAGTTGTAGTTTCAATAATTCTGCTGGTTGGTACAGCCGTTGTTACCGGCAATTAAATTTTAATAAAAAAATAAAAACCTTGGCTTTGATAAATCAAACATGTTGTATATGCCAATGACCGGTGATATTGAATAAACAGGAAGCGTTGAAAAATGCTTACAACAAATTCTTATACAAGTGATTATTCTATTACTTCTGACCTTCCCACTAATCTTACTACCGGAACAATAAATGTACAATGGAAGGCAAAGATCCGAAATCACAGGTTGTCGTTCCTTCCATGGATATTGATGAAAATTTTATAAAAGAGTATTCATGCTAGGTGCTGTCTGGTCGCAGCTTTTTCATCATCATTAAAATGACAGTTCAATTATGTGCTTAATGAAACAGCAATGCATTTAATGAAAATGAATGTAAATAATGCAGTTGGCAAAAGCATTTCTTTCGGTTCAATTAAAGGCACTGTTATCGGTGTGGTAAAAGATTTTATATTCAAGCACTCCAATATTGCAATTGATCCTTTAGTGTTACGTCTCAACAAATGGGGTGGTTATGTATTTGCGAACACAGCCAGCAAAACAAAGCAACTATAAATGCATTAGGAAAAATAAGTCTGGCGCTTAATCCGCTTATCCTTTCAGTTATAATTTTTTAGACAAAGACCTGACAATTTATATAAAGGCGAGCAACAAATGGGAAGCATCTTTAATTTCTTTGCTATCCTTGCTATTTTATTTCATGTCTTGGCTTATATGGTTTATCTGCTTTCATGGCCGAACAGCGACGAGGGAAATTGGTGTACGCAAAGTATTAGGTGCATCTGTTTTATATTGTTTATTATTATCCGGCAAGTTTACACGCTTAATTATGATTGCAACGGCCATTGGCAATTCCTGTATCATGGTGGGCTATTGGTAATTGGCTAAAAGGTTTTGCCTACGATCAAATAGCTTACTATTTTTTTGGTTGCTCCTGACAGCATTGCTTATAGCTTTAATAACGTCAGTTATGATCTATAAAAGCAGCGGTTGCAAACCCCTGTAAAGAGTTTGAGAACGGAGAGTCCTTCGACAAGCTCAGGATAATAATGAGTGGTCAGTTATGCGGTAGTTATTGCAAATAGGAAATTGAAATAATATATAAAATCATCTATGATTAAATAATTTTTAAAATCGCATGGCGCATCTTGTAAAAAGCAAAGGGTATTCCTTCATTAATATGCCGTTTATCTATTGGTATGGCTGTTGCAATTCTTATCGGCCTCTGGATGTATGATGAAATTTCCTTTGATAAAATTTTCAAAATTATGATCGCATTGCGCAGGTGATACAAAATGTACAAACAATGGTGAAGTAGCAAACATGGCAAGTGTTCCGTATCCCTGGCCGAAGAACTGCGCAAAAATTATGCAGCGATTTTCAAACATATAGTAATGGCCTGCAAATTGGGGCGATCATATACTTACAATAATGAAAAAAGTTAAAGCAAACCGGCGGTTATTTTGAACGGGAAGCACCTGAGATGTTCACGTTTGAAATGCTGCGTGGTAGCCAGCACAGTCTTGATGATCCTCTTCTGTATTACTTTTCTGCATCCGCGCAAAGCTTATTTCGACATGAAACCCTATAATAAAATAATAAAAATTGATGATATGCCGGTTGTAAAAGTACCGGCGTGTATAAAGATTTTCCGCACAATTCAACGTTTGCCGGTTTGAATTTAATTTCAACATGGGATTTTCTTTACAACAACGCGATGGATAAAACATACAGAGATCCTTGGAGACCGAATTTACTACCCTTTTTGTACAGCTGAATAATATGCGGACCTCAATAAAGTTTCTGCAAAAATAAAGATGCCAACTAAAAAAGTAAATCCTCTGCTGCTAAAAAGAAGCCAGCACTCTTTCTTCAGCCTATGAGCACTGGCCATTGTATTCGGAATTTAAAAACGGTGTGAATGTGGCGGCTCTATACAATATGTAGGATGTTTGGATAATTGGCATGTTTGTATTGCTGCTTGCCTGCCATAAATTTTAGAATTTAAGTACAGCCCGCATGAAAAAGCGTGCAAAAAGAAGTAGGCATTCGCAAACATTGGCTCCGGCACAAACAATTAATCTTCAATTTTTTAGCGAATCTTTATTGACAGTGGCATTGGCATTTGTGTTGTATTGTTATTGGTGCAGCTAACACTTCTTTCTTTAACCAGGTTGCAGATAAACAAATGTCCATCTTATGACCAATCCTTTTTTCTGGTCAGTTAGTATTGGCTTTATTTTCTTCACTGCATTATTGCAGAAGCTATCCTGCATTTTATTTATCATCATTCAAGCGCTGTCAAGTTTTGAAAGGAACTTTTAAAGCAGGTCGATATGCCGCTAATTCCCCGTAGCGTTTGTAGTATGCAGTTCACAGTTTCTGTTACACTCATCATTGGAACAATCATCGTTTTACCGGCAAATTCAATTTGCAAAGAACCGTCCTATTGGTTACGCACGTGAAGGATTGATCAGTATACCAACTATGAATCATCCATTCATAATCATTTAATGCAGTGAGAGATGAGCTGATGCCAAACAAAAACGGGTTAACATCTATTGCAGAATCACAAAGTCCGACAACTGGTATCTGGAACAGCACAGCGGCTTTAGCTGGCCGGAAAAGATCAAAGTCTTTCCACCGATTTTGGAGTTGTAAATGCTTCTTTATGATTATCAAACATTGGCTGGCAGTTAAAGGAAGGCGTATTGCGAAAAGATTTTGGAACAGATACTCATCGTTAATTCTAATGAGCCGCCGTACATTTTTATGAATTTAAAGAACCCTGTTGGACAAGTAACATGGTGGGGGCAGCCAATTACAATAATTGGTGTTATTAATGTTGGTATGGTGAATGGCCAAGGCCTATTTTTATGTTAGCTGATGAGCGGTAACATGGCGATCATCAGGTTAAATCCTCTTGTAAGTGCTAAGGCTGCAATAAGTAAAATAGAAACGGTATTTAAAAATTTAACACCAGACCAGCCTTTCGAATATCAATTCGATCCCT
>Ga0137420_1399346_pt1 | contig 10326 bp, 13 predicted proteins | sample CZODoug3_1_2_16f_FD_122167 | JGI IMG/M metagenome (GOLD analysis project Ga0137420, IMG submission 122167) | Vadose zone soil fungal communities from Angelo Coast Range Reserve, California, USA - CZODoug3_1_2_16fungal (PacBio error correction) | ecosystem: Environmental > Terrestrial > Soil >... | reverse complement strand
ACGCAACGAAGGGTCGACGTGCGTGAGACGCACAGCTCGCGAGTAGAGATTCCGGTCTTCTTCAACAAACCCCGCATCAGCCGCACCTGGAGAACTTTTTCAACACCATCCGCGGCACCGAAAAACTGAATTGCCCGGCCGATGAAGCTTTCACCAGCGAATATGTAATTCATAAGCAAATGAAGCCATCGCCGCAGAGAGAGAATTGCCATTACCGAAAAGTGAGAGCTTGGAAGATGCTGAGATTCCTAGTCCATATTTCCCCGCCATATCCGTGCTGACTGGTTGCAAACTGCAGCGCTGCTCAGAACCAGGTGTTCTAAAGACGCAGCTTGCACGCCGCCTCTGTTTGTAGGAACGCCTGCGCCTCTCAATGTGCCTAACCTTGACCCCCAACGAAGGGCAAACGTCCCGACTTTCTCGTTCCTGCCGGTACTGTGAACCTGGCAAAGAACAAAGAAGGTCACAGCAGCGACAGCAATCCCAATGTTGAACATGCGTTGTGCGACAGAGACAAGGACGGAACGAAGCTCATGGGTAGAGCTTGTGGCCTGCAAGCATGTTGCAGTCGATCTGGCGAAGAAAAGCGGAGATCTATGCGGTCCTGATCTGGCATTTTCATTCCCAGGCGCGTGTATATGCGATGTTGTGGTGCAGGTCTCCGATGACCCCACGGTTCAAATCCGGCGTCACGACCGTCTTCAACAGTGACTTTTCCACACATTTGGCCTTTGGCGCAGGCAAGAATTGTTGGAACTACGTCGAAAACCTACCAGGCAAGTTGATCGATGCCAAAGGGAGTGAAGGGACGTTATGTTCGTCTAGACGACACGTCCTCAAGGACATACTCGAGCCGAATAATATCGCAATCAAGGTTCTATCCTATAAACGGTCACTCCGCACTGTGGAGGTTGCGGCGCTCGTGGCTGAGCCCAGCGCCCCAGCCCATAGAAGACTGTCGTTAGATGTATCATCTCATGAGTTTTGATCTGCATACTGACCGATCCCCGGTTGTTATCGATGATCAGAACAAAGTCGACTGAAAAAAACGAGTTTCCATCTTTCTGCGCCGGGACTCGCTGGGCGGTTTTTTCTTCTTCTCGCGCTTCTCGGACTTCTCGTCCGTCTGCCACAACTGGGTGAGCGGCCTATGCACACCCTCCGCTGTGAAATGCATACATCGTTGGACAATCGCTAGCGGGCAAACGTTCACCTACGACCCGCATGACCGCCACGGCCCCGTTCTGACCGCACTTGCCTGCCGCTGGCAGAATGCAGGGTGCGAAAGCATTTTCGGATCTCACGGAATCGGAGTGCGCCTAACAACAGTTCTGGCTGGAAGTATCACAATCCTGCTATTCGGAGCGGCCGTCGAGATCTTCGGCTTCGTCCCAGCCTGATCGCGGCATTACTCTTTGTTGTCGCTCTCTTCCCGTCTACTACGACCGATATTTCATTCACGGAGTCCATTTTTGTCGCCGCACGTTTGGCCTGATAGTGGCCGGATGGCGTGCCTGGCAAAGGCGTTCCGGCGGCAGGCAGTGCTGGCTGGAGCCTGTGCTGCGCTGATGCTCGCGAGCAAGGAGACCGCTGTTCTTCATTTTCTTTCGCGCTGGCGGTCGCCGCATCGTCTTCTGGAGGTGGAATCTCCGAAGAAGATATCCTGGCGCTTTGTGGCAGGCAGAGCGGTGCTGGCTGCGGCTGTCTCTTTCTTGTTGCTGAGCGTGCTTTTGTTCACCTGGTTTGGTAGTAACTGGAAGGCGCTAGCCGCGTTGTTGAGGCAGTACCCAACTTTCTTGCACGTGCGCACGGCGAAGGGCACGAAGAATCCTTCTGGTATTTACCTTCGCTGTAACAGGTGGCTGGTCCGGTGGAATGATCTTCATCCTCGCCTGCATAGGCTCTTCCAGACCGTGAGAAAACGCAGCCCTTCCGCTTACGCTTTCTGGCGATCTATGCTTTTGCATCGCCGCCATCTACAGCTTGATTTCATACAAGACGCCGTGGCTGGCCTGATTTTTGGTTGCTATCGCCTTGTTCGCTGTCTGGCGTTCGGAATCGCTCTGGCGCATGCCGGTGATGTATCCGCTCTTCGCCGGCCTATCGCGCCACCCTGCATCCTGGTGGGAGCTGTTGCGTTGCACTGATCGTCCACGATACGCGGCTGCGCGTCTTTGTCTCTCTTAGATGAGACATCCGTATGTCTATGCCCACACTCAGAAGACCTGCTCGACTGCTCCGGAGATCGAGAGGCTGGCGCACCAGAGTGGAATCACGGCGCCGCATATCGCAGTGATGCCTCCGATCCCTGGCCGTTGCCGTGGTATCTGCGGCACTACAGTGAAGTGGGATCTGGCAGCCGGGTCAGCAACCCGGAAAGGCGGATTTTTACATCACCTCCACCGATGTTGCCGATCAGTACGGAGAGATCCTGAAGGATTTTCGCCCGCAGTTTTTCGGAGCCCGGCCCGGTGTGCTAACCTCTTGTGGTCACCTGCGCCAAGATGAAAAGCTATGGCTGATATCTACCAACTCATCATCGCGCAATGGCGACATACTTCAGGTACGCATCGCCGACGAAGAGAGGACCTATGCCGCGCAGGCCGCACAGGCTGCGCTCGATCTTCTGGATAAGTTGGAATCACATCTAAGCCGCTTTCGTGCCAACAGTGACATTGTGCAGATCGCTCACTCGCGCCGGGCGAAAGATGCGCCTAAGCGAGCCGGCCTTTGCTGCCTGGAGATTTGCGAAGAAGATGGAGTTGGCTACGTTTGGGTGCGTTTCTGCCACGGCCGCTGCTATGCAAGCAGACCCTCTCTACCGCAATGGCATTTACTGCCCGAAGAGTTTGCCATTCAGTGCGATAGCGGGCAGTTGCACTTCGATCTGGCGCGATCGGCAGGGTTTGCACTCGACCGGATGGCGGAGTTGCTGCGTAACTGGATTGCCCCTCGTTTTTGCTCGTTGCAGGCGGCAGCAGCATTCTGTCGGGCGGTCCGCGAAGGACACCACCCGTTGGTTCTGCGGCCTGGGGGATGACCATGCGCGACAGGACTCTTTCTGTCGTACGCTCTGAGCGGATCGGGCTGGCGGTGAAGGGAAGCCATATTTCTTGATCGCGCGACCGTCAACCGGCGGTGCGCAAAACCGTGCCTGGGCCCTGGCCGATACTGCGGCTGAACGGACGCGCTCTCGACCGCATGCATGGTCTTGAGTGAGCCGGAGCTGGAAGAAGTGCTCGCGCAGATCACTCGTGGCTATTTTTTCTCGAGACTGACAAAGCTGTCGGCCGATAGGAAAACCGCACACTACCGCCACAAGCCTGATCTCTAGTGCCTGTCATCAAATTGGGTCTGCTACTTCGGTCGCCTAAAAGAAGTTGTTAATCCAATATCGCCTATGTTTGTCATCTCGCACTCTGAGCAAGTCGAATGGGAAGAGATCTGCTTTCCTTCGCACCCACACAAATCCGTCGTTTCGACCGGAGGCGTAGCCGCAGTGGAGAAACCTGCGGGTAAAAGCGAGTTCAATCAGTAATCTCACAGTTAAAAAACAGACGGACAACCTACGTATCTTCAAAATTTGGGCGATCGCAAATTCCAAGCATGTCCTTCGACTCCGCTGCGCTTCGTTTCAGGATGACAGATTGTTACTTGTTCATGCGGTGAGCGTTCTAATTGATGACACGCTCTAGCGATAGGTGTTTTTTAATCCATTCTGATGATATTGTTTCGTTCCTCACTTAGAGCAGTTTTACAGTTACTGTGGTCTCACAAAGATCGTGCCATGTGGTTTTCTTTGGGAGAAAACCACGCAAACAGCGTCGTATCGCTCTACACCTACTGTAAGACTGCTCTAGTGGCGTGAACTAGGTTTGCTGTTGGGGGCGATGTTTTAGCCTGAGGCAGCAGACCGTACACCACCAGGGAATCTCTCGTTTCCTGCGTAGAGTTTTCATTCGCCACGACGGACCGAAAATCTTTACATACGATCCAAGAGCGTCGCGCGCTGCGACCTGATTGCTGTTGTAGAGTTCCTGGCTTAGTTTGAGGCATCATAAGCTCGCACACGGCTTCCTTTCGAGTAGCCAGACAATCGCGTCGGCCTTGACGATTCGCCGAGATAGTGGAACACAGCCGGGATATTCGAATTGATCGGTGGTTGAAGTGGGGATGAGTTTCGAGTTTTCCGTCGAAGATCTGAAATTGCTTGAGGCTGTCGCTTGTGCCACAGAAATATACGATCCGTTGAAGTATGCCGGCTGGCCGAGAAATAAGAAATTGGTGATGGCTCCAGCAAACGATTGCACGATCTGATTATCGAGTCCGCGTTTGTACCCGCCATGTGGTCGCGGTCGATCAGGTAGACTCGGCCTCTTTGCCTGCAAAATGAGATGTGGATGTAACGCGCTTCCCACATCGCGGGCAGCAATACCACACCGGCAGAGCCGAGGTCTATGTCGTGGCGGTTTAGATGGCGACGTTGAATGGTGTGAAATAATCCTTGACCTTCAAGCTCCCTGAGTAGAAAGCGAATGTAACTTTGTCCGAGATCGGGTCCGCCGCTGGCGGATCGAAGGTACGTGCCGGATGCTACAAAGATATTCCCATTCTTATCTGAGGCAGGTGCAGCACACCCTCAAAGGAAGCGTTTGACTCCGGGGAGTGCTGTTGAATACGAACCTGCCGGAGGGTCTTTGAATCGTAGCAAGCAGCCACCCGTGATATGGTTCAAGCCCCTGACACTGCTGAGACCAGGCAGTATATACCACACCGTTTAGGAGCAGGAGTCCTGGTCGTTGTTTCTGATTTTTTTGGGGGTGAAGGTCACAGTGTCTGTTTCGTCGCCGGTGCTGGTACCGCTGCTTCTATCTTGACTGGACTTGCTGGACGCTCTCTGCCCGTCGTCACATCTATAGCGTGCAACGATGGATATAGGAGGCATTGCCGTCTACAGATTCCTTGGTCATGCTTTCGATATAAAGGGTGCCCGTTGCTCGATTGATGACTGGCGTGCTGGTGATTCCGATTTCAGGATAATCGCTGGGCACGGAGATAATCTCGCGAGGGAACAGAGGTTATTCCCTTAGATGGGTCGATAAAGCTCACGAGCCATAAGGTATGCGGCATGTGTTCGACCTGACAATCGTCGCATCGCGTATGAACTCAGGGAACAAATAACAATAGGCCAACCTTTATGGCACGTGAGCTTATCGACCCATCTAAGGAATACCTCTGTCCCTCGCGAGATTATCTCCGCTGCCCAGCGATTATTCCTGAAATCGGAATCACCAGCACGCATCATCGATCGAGCAACGGGCACCCTTATATCGAAGCATGACCAAGGAATCTGTAGACGGCAATGCTCCTATATCCATCGTTTGCACGCTATAGATGTGACGACGGGCAGAGAGCGTCCAGCAAGTCCAGTCAGATAGAAGCAGCGTACCAGGCACCGGCGACACGAAACAGACACTGTGACCTTCACCCCAAAAAATCAGAAACAACGACCAGAATCCTGCTCCTAAACGTGTGGTATATACTGCTGGTCTCAGCAGTGTCAGGGGCTTGAACCATATCACGGGTGGCTGCTTGGCTACGATTCAAAGACCCTCCGGCAGGTTCCGTAATTCAACAGCACTCCCAACGGAGTCAAACGCTCCTTTTGGGAGGGTGGTGCTGCACCTGCCTCAGATAAGAATGGAATATCTTTGTAGCATCCGGCGACGGTACCTTCGATCGCGCCAGCGGCGGACCCGATCTCGACAAAGTTACATTCAGCTTTCTACTCAGGAGGCTTGAAGGTCAAGGATTATTTCACACCATTCAACGTCGTCCATCTAAACCGCCACGACATAGACCTCGGCTCTGCCGTGTGGTATTGCTGCCCGACGATGTGGGAAGCGCGTTACATCCACATCTCATGGTTGGAGCAGGCAAAGAGGGCCGTGTTCTACCTGTGTCTACCGCGACCACACGGGCGGTACAACGCGGACTCCGATAATCAGATCGTGCAATCGTTTGCTGGAGCCATCACCAATTCTTATTTCTCGGCAAGCCGGCCTACTTCAACGGATCGGTATATTTCTGTGGCACAAGCGACAGCCTCAAGCAATTTCAGATCTTCGACGGAAAACTCGAAACTCATCCCCACTCTCAACCACCGATCAATTCGAATATCCCGGCTGTTCCACTATCTCGGCGAACGTCAAGGCCGACGCGATTGTCTGGCTACTCGAAAGCGAAGCCGTGTTGGCGAGCTTTATGATGCCTCAAACCTAAGCAAGGAACTCTACAACAGAAATCAGGTCGCAAGCGCGCGACTCTCTTGGATCGTATGTAGATTTTTCGTCCCGATCGTGGCGAATGGAAAACTCTACGCAGGAACGAGAGATTCCCTGGTGGTGTACGGTCTGCTGCCTCAGGCTAAAACATCTGCCCCAACAGCAAACCTAGTTCACGCCACTAGAGCAGTCTTACAGTAGGTGTAGAGCGATACGACGCTGTTTGCGTGGTTTTCTCCAAAGAAACCACATGGCACGATCTTTGTGAAGACCACAGTAATACTGTAAAACTGCTCTAAGGAGGAACGAACAATATCATCAGATGGATTAAAAAACACCTATCGCTAGAGCGTGTCATAAAATTAGAACGCTTCAACCGATGAACAAGTAACAATCTGTCATGCTGAACGAAGCGCAGCGGAGTCGAAGGACCTGCTTGAATGGCGATCGCAAATTTTGAAGATACGTACGGGTTTTCCGTCTGTTTTTACTGTGAGATTACTGATTGAACTCGCTTTTACCGCGGTTTCTCCACTGCGCTACGCCCTCGGCGAAACGACGGATTTGTGGTGGGTGCGAAGGAAAGCAGATCTCTTCCCCATTCGACTTTGCTCGAGTGCGAGATGACAAACATAGGCGATATTGGATAACAACTTCTTTTAGGCGACCGAAGTAGCAGACAATTTGATGACAGCACTAGAGATCAGCTTGTGGCGTAGTGTGCGTTTCCTATCGGCCGGACAGCTTTGTAAAGTCTCGAGAAAAAATAGCCACGAGTGATTCTGCGCGACACTTCTTCCCGCTCCGGCTCACTCAAGACCATGCATGCGGTCGAGAGCGCTCCGATTCAGCCGCAGTATCGGCCAGGGCCCAGGCACGTTTTGCCGCACCGCCGGTTGACCGGTGCGCGGATCAAGAATATGGCTTCCCTTCACCGCCACCCGATCCGCTCAAAGAAGCGTACGACAGAAAAGAGTCCCTGTTCGCGCATGGTCATCCCCCAGGCGCAGAACCACCGTGGTGTCCTTCGCGGACCGCCGACCAGAATGCTGCTGCGCCTGCAACGAGCAAAAACGAGGGCAATCCCAGTTACGCAGCAACTCCGCCATCCGGTCGAGTGCAAACCCTGCGATCGCGCCCAGATCGAAGTTGCAACTGCCCGCTATCGCACTGAATGGCAAACTCTTCGGGCAGTAAATGCCATTGCGGTAGAGAGGTCTGCTTTTGCATAGAGCGGCCGTGGCAGAGAACGCACAAACGTAGGCCAACTCATCTTCTTCGCAATCTCCAGGCAGGCAAAGGCCTGCTCGCTGTAGCTCCGCGGCGAGTTGGCGATCTGCACAATGTCACTGTTTGGCACGAAAGCGGCTTATGTCTTCCACACCAGCATTCGAGCGCAGCCTGTGCGGCTGCGCGGCCATAGGTCCTCTCTTCGTCGGCGATGCGTACTCGAAGTATGTCGCCATTGCGCGATGATTGAGTTGGTAGATATCAGCCATAGCTTTTCATCTTGGCGGCAGGTGACACACAGAGGTTAGCACACCGGGCCCGGGCTCGAAAAACTGCGGCGAAAATCCTTCAGGATCTCTCCGTACTGATCGGCAACATCGGTGGAGGTGATGTAAAAATCCGCCTTTCCGGGTGGTGCATGACCCGGCTGCCAGAATCCCACTTCACTGTTAGTGCGCAGATACCACGGCAACGGCCAGGGATCGGAGGCAAATCACTGCGATATGCGGCGCCGTGATTCCACTCTGGTGCGCCAGCCTCTCGATCTCGGAGGCAGTCGAGCAGGTCTTCTGAGTGTGGGCATAGACATACGGATTGGTCTCATCTGCAGGAGGACAAAGACGCGCGCCGCGTTCTGGCGATCAGTGCAACGGCAACAGCTCCACCAGGATGCAGGTGGCGCGAATAGGCCGGCGAAGAGGCGGGATACATCACCGGCATGCCCAGAGCGATTCGAACGCAGACCAGCGAACAAGGCGTGAGCAACCAAAATTCAAGGCCAGCCCACGGCGTTCTTAGTATGGAATCAAGCTGTAGATGCGGCGATGCAAAAAGCTAGATCGCCAGAAAGCCGTAAGCGAAGGGCTGCGTTATTCTCAGTGTCTGGAAGAGAGAGAAGAGAGAAGATCATTCCACCGGACCAGCCACCTTGTTACAGCACGAAGGTAATCCAGAAGGATTCTTTACGTGCCCTTCGCCGTGCGCACGTGCAGAAAGTTGGGGTTACTGCTGCAAACAACGCGGCTAGCCGCCTTCAGTTACTACCAAACCAGGTGAACACAAAGCACGGCTCAGCAACCGAAAGGACAGCCGCCAGCACCGCTCTGGCCTGCCAAAGCGCCAGGATATCTTCTGCGGGATTATCCACCTCCAGAAGACGAATGCGGCACCGCTCAGCGCGAAGAAGAAGAACAGCGGTCTCCTTGCTCGCGAGCATCCAAGCGCAGCACAGGTCCAGCCAGCACTGCTGCCCGCCCGAACGCCTTTTGGCCAGGCTACGCCATCCGGCACTATCTAGGCCAAAGTGCGGCGAGCAAAATGGACTCGTGAATGACAATATGCGTCGTAAGTAGACGGGAAGAAGGAGCGACAACAAAGAGTAATGCCGCGATCAGGGCTGGGGAGAAGCCGAAGATCTCGACGGCCGCTCCGAATCAGCAGGATTGTGATAACTTCCAGCCAGAACTGTTGTTTTAGGCGAGCACTCCGATTCCGTGAGATCCGAAAATGCTTTCGCACCCTGCATTCTGGCCAGCGGCAGGGCAAGTGCGGTCAGAACGGGGCCGTGGCGGTCATGCGGTCGTAGGTGACGGTTTGCCCGCTAAGCGATTGTCCCAACGATGTATGCATTCACAGCTTCATCTGTGTGCATAGGCCGCTCACCCAGTTGTGGCAGACGGACGAGAAGTCCCGAGAAGCGGCGAGAAGAAGAATAAACCGCCCAGCGAGTCCACGGCCGCGAAAATTGATGGAAACTCGTTTTTCAAGTCCGACTATGTTCTGATCATCGATAACAACCGGGGGATCGCGTCAGTATGCAGATCAAAACTCATGAGATGATACACCTAAGACGTTCTTCTATGGGGTGCGGGCGCTGGATCGCAAACGCCGCAGTGCGGTCGGTTTTAGGCGGCAGGCTTGCCCCATACTTCAACCTCGATGTAACATGGTTTCAACTTGTTGGACGTGTTCCCGTTGCTGTAAAGACGAAACATAACGTCCCTTCACTCCCTTGGCCATCGATCAACTTGCCCTGGTAGGTTTCGAGTAGTTCAAATCCTTGCTGCGCCAAGGCCAAATGTGTTGGAAAAAGTCATCTGTTGAGACGGTCGTGACGCCGGATTTGAACGTGGGGTCTTCGGAGACCTGCACACAACATCGCGATATACACGCTGCCTGGGAATGAAAATGCCAGATCAGGACCGCATAGATCTCCGCTTTCCTTCGCAGATCGATCTGCACCCATTGCTTGCCAGGCCACTCTAGCCATGAGCCTTCGTTCCCGTCCTTGTCGTCCGTCGACAACATATCCAAACCGTTCCAACATTGATTGCTGTCGTCTGATGTGACTTCTTGTTCTTTGCGGTTCACGTACCGGCAGGAACGAGAAAGTCGGGACGTTTGCCCTTCGTTGGGGTTAAGGTTAGGCACATTGAGAGGCCGCAGGCGTCTACAAACAGAGGCGGCGGCAAACTGCGTCTTTAGAACAACTGGTTCTGAGCACGACGCGCAGTTGCGAACCAGCAGCACGGATATGGCGGGAAACTCTTGGCAGGAAATCTCATGCATCTTCTCAAGCCTCTCACTTCTTCGGCGGTAATGGCACTTCTCTTCTCTGCGGCGATGGCTTCATTTGCTTTATGAATTACATATCGCTGGTGGAAGAGCTTCATCGGCGGGCACTTCAGTTTTGCGGTGCGCGGATGGTGTTGAAAAAAGTCTCCAGGTGCGGCTGATGCGGGGGTTTGTTGAAGAAGACCGGAATCTCATATCTGCGAGCTGTGCGGTCTCACGCACGTCGACCTTCTTGCGT
>Ga0137420_1403595_pt1 | contig 10539 bp, 7 predicted proteins | sample CZODoug3_1_2_16f_FD_122167 | JGI IMG/M metagenome (GOLD analysis project Ga0137420, IMG submission 122167) | Vadose zone soil fungal communities from Angelo Coast Range Reserve, California, USA - CZODoug3_1_2_16fungal (PacBio error correction) | ecosystem: Environmental > Terrestrial > Soil >... | reverse complement strand
AGTTTGGCCGCGGTCATGTTGTATTGATCGCACTACCCTTCGTGATGCGAGTCTCGGCAGCAGTCCACTTGGAACGGTAGCGCCTGTATCATCAAGCACACGACGACGGGATCAGGCTTCTCAACAAATAGAGCATCCCCTTGCGCTCATCGATGCACAAGATGATACGTATTCGAAGTGGCTAGGCTTAAAGACAGACGAGGGTCACAAATTGAAGTCGCCGCTGAGGAGAGATATGATGCATTCGAATCAGTAGGTCATCATAGCCACGCTTGTCAGACTTCGGAAGAGAGTGATGAGGGACTGCTTGGAATCCAAACTTGAGATCTGGAAGTATCGCAGACGCCAGGTGTTATGGATGTGGGATATGATCCTGGATACCAACACCAGGAATAAGTACATTTCACGGCGTTCGGCTCATGGCGGTCGTATACTTTGCCCCCACAACATGCCTGTCGATCGGTTTGGCCGAGAGAACCAAAGGAGTTATCACGGAAAGAAACAAATTAATACATGACAAATTTGCCTGTGAACATTCGGCATTCTCATGGGTGCGAGAGAATTGCGGATGGTCGAAGCCGCAACATCTAGAGCTGAATCTGAGCCCACCCGCCAATGAAGTGCCCAACCCACTCAAAAAGGGGGGAGTAGGTATCAGCTGGACACAGGTCGTTGAGGAATGTTCTGCGAATCAAAGTGAGGAACAGGGCGTTTGATAGACTCGGATTATCCCGCTGTGTCTTCAGCTGCGATTTGGATATTTCGGAGCTCCACAGTAACCGGTTTGACCAATCAGATCCCTCCAATTGACTCCCTCGAGCTCCAAATTCCGAATATTTGAATTTGCCTCCTATCCAAATTGATTGCCCCGGCAAGCCGTCGATTAAGTTCTCCTAAATTCCTTAGTCTTCGGCGCCTGGAACTTACGTCGTGTCTCCTGAATTCGACAGTTCTGTTGATTTTGTGCGCATTCCACTGATGCCCTTGATGTGCCTTGTTCGGTAGCAGCGGCCCATTCTGCATCAACTCTTTGCTCGGTCCGACAACATTCAAACGCAGCATGTCAAACTTTGTCCTTTGTACTGGAAATTGCCGCGTGACCCACAAGCCAGTTCTGGTGCAGAACTACAAACTGTGTGACAGGTACCTGGGTATTATTGGGAAGGACGATGGAAAGGAACTATTCGAGAGTGTATCCATTGACTTGCCCCAGCTTCTTCCCAACTAAACACCGGTATCTTTCTGTTAGCCTCATACCTCTCCTCATCATCTAGTCCTTTCTATCTGTCAAACATGCCTTACTGCGCCAATGGTAAGCTCTTCTCCCTCTTCTAGATGTCCGACACCTCGATGACGAGACCGATATATCAATCAAATTTCCCTTGCGTCATGTGTAGGTGATGCTTCTAAAGGCGCTGCGTTATTCAAGACAATTGCGAAAATTGCCACTCTCTCATAAAGCGCCAAGTACCCTCAAGGTCCCACCTGTTCGGTGCGTTGTATACATTACTTTTATTTCGTCATTAATGTGTGGTTCTACATTCTAATAGGGCTTTTCCGGTCGCAAGACCGTCAGGTTGAAGGTTTCCAGTACTCTGATGCGAATGTAAAGAAAGTATAACATGGAATGAGGAGACTTGCTTCGAGTATCTGGAGGACCCAGCGAAGTATATTCCTGGGACGAGATGGTATTTGATGGTCTCAAGGAGGAGAAGGACAGAAATGACATTGTCGGCTATCTCAAGGACAGTGTGAGTTTGCCAATATTTTGTCTTTCGTTGTTTCCTAACACGGTCTATTCCTCAGACGAAATAGTGCTTAGTTGTTGACATCGTCTGTGCGTTTGGAAGTCTTGTTTTACCGAAGCTCCATACCGATACATTTGTCCCTCAGTTTTGAACTCCAATTGAGCATAGGTGGTCCCCTGAATGTTATTTGAACTTGATGCGCGAATTTTTCAACTCCGCTTGTATGAGTGAAGCATAAAAAGGCACTGTTGACGTCACCCTAATACGTAGGAAACGGCATTGGGTACGGCTAGAATCTAATCCGCCCTTAAGTGCCCGATTATCATAGTTTCGGACCTCGGAAACTCATCTGAATACGCATGACCTCTCAAGCATCTGATCAAGACCAATGGATCGGAGAGCTACGTTTCAAAGATCCAGGGTCGTAAGACTTGCGTTTTGCTGATGGAACAGACAAGCGTACTCATCCATCTAGATCCCTTGTTCCACATGCTTGGAGCGAGTCCATAACATCGTTCCCTCATCAGTTCCTGGTCCGAATATCAGGCTATTGATGCGTTCGTCAGTGTACTGTCTTTTCGGTTAGTTCTTCCAAGAGTGACGTTCTTAAGCCGTCTACGAGTCGCCCGATCGTTTCGTGCAATTATTTGTCTCTAATCACATTATGTCGACTCAAGCGAACATGAAACGCTGAGGCTTGGTCACCGTCGTAGTGATCGCAAGAGTAGTTATCTCTACACTTCTGTAATAGCAGCTTGACTGAGGATCCGTAGAATTTCGTTCTCAAGAAGAAGGTCTGCCCGCTTCGCTGAGGTCTTCGCCGAGTTCTATTTAAAGGTGCTCAAGGAAATGCCTACTTCATTTCAATGTCGCCGTCACGAAGAGAAAACCTACTACATCATTTACGAAGAGTCGTCGAAGTTTGAACTGACACGATTGACCGACATTTGTTAATTCATTTTGATGTCTGTCCCATATAGATACAAAAACAAGCCGCTCAAGAAGAGTATTGCATCCAACCATTCATTCATGCTAGGCCTTCATGTTGATTTATCGGGCATGAAATAGGCACGGAAAGACACCATACTACAAGGCGTTTAGGCTGCTACCCTCCATCCAGATGACCCACTGTCAGATCCAAATCATGTATGTTATACTCGCGCCGAGCTGTGTAAATCGTTGCAATATAACGAAAAGCACTATTTGGATCGTGATAGGCGCTGACGTCGAACAAATCTTTGCTACCATACGAGGTTTTTCGGGTACCATCTTCAACATGGTCATGGCGTGAATGAAACTGCATGTGAAGAACGAAGTAGTATCTTGTTGTTGTGCACTATGCTGGCGGTTGTTTTATTCTGCTGTCATTCTCTCGACTATTCTAACCGTAGTTTGCGCAGCGGAGATCTCGGTAGATGAAACGCGTCGTTTAGTTTTTTTCGCGAGTTTGAGAGTGAATTAATTAAAACTTATTGCATCCACTTTAATGTTTTTCGTCCTCAGCAAGGACAAAAGCGGGTGGTTGGTATAAAAATTGAAGAGACCATTCGAGTCCGATTCCTACAGTTTACGCTGTCGAAAGCACATTGTAAGATTAACAAACCATGAATCAGAATGACAAATATTCAAACGGCATGCTGCGAGGATGAGCGAGAATTGATGAATTAGGAATTGGCATCAATGCGGTGGTACATCGGTACCGACATGCATCAGAAGTCCGGTCTATGTATCAACGGTACCTTACTTTGAAATTTGTATACAGTTGTGCCATAGAATATTAAATGGTTAAACAAAACAGGTTGGGAACAGCAAACGACAGACCTTACACGCATTTGAAACGCTGCCGCATGTGCGTGTCGTTAAACATTCGTGAAATTACTCGTAACGAGTACACAATAATGAATCTCACCCTCCCGGCTAAAATAAAATAGACGAGCCAACACTTTGCTCAACTCTTTCTATGTATCCTGCTGTACTTCCGATCGTCAACAATACGCCGTTACAATGGGCAAAAAATCCACCTGTGGCCGCTCTCGATCGACCAATCACAATAATCCCTGGCATGCTTAGCTGGAAGTCATAGCTTACGAAACATACGGGTACGTAACGGAACGCACGGCAGGACGAATCTACCTTCCAGAGCGTATGCCAGCCGATCGCCCGACTTCTCGTATAATGTATCTCTCAGCTCTTTAGCCGCTGTTATCCAAGTAAGCGAAAGGTAAGTTGAATAAAAGGAGAACAAAAATGAGAAACACACATATCGCCCTCCAACCACACATTGAGTTGTCCTTGCCAATGGCCTATCCTCCAGACCTAGCGTCGCGTTGTCCATCACAATCTTCCTAACCGTAATCGGCTTCGTCCCTTCCAGACTATGTAATCATAACTTCAGTGACGCCTTCCTCACGTCCTACTCTGTCCTTGTCTTCCTCTTTCTCTGGCGTCAAAGACCGATGTTTCGAGCTTTAGGAGGAGGAAGGTGAGCTTCCATTGATAGGGAATAGTTTGGTGACTTTGGGCGTGGGTCCTGGACGGTGCCGGGTAATATGAGGGTGGGATGAGTTTTGGGGTCTGGGATTAGAACGAGGGTGAATAAAAATATAACAGTATATTATAAAATGAATTTACCGCCGTACTATGAGTCCTCCTGATCACCCTTGAAACCCCCACCATGGCATCCAGCTGCAGATCCATAAGATACTACACCCCGCAAACAAGTGAAAGCATTTCGCTCAACCTCGTATCCTGACTCTGTATCTGCTAACCGCCAATACTGTAGCGCATGCTGCAGCCATCCTCTGTAGTGACTGTGGTGGTGATCGTCGTTGATAATGATATCAGATCCCTCTCCAGCGTGAGATCAATATACCCCGGGGTTTAGATAAGGCGGTGACGCCGACGACAAGATCCCGAGGCTACCAGATATCAGCGTAAGACGAGAAGTAGCGGGTGGAAAGATGGGAGACAATACGGGAGAGAAGCAAGAAAGAGCGACGATAATCCTCGCCCTCTGTCGCCCTCTGTCCCCCTCCTCAGTCGTAGTAGTCGTCGCTGAAACTCAGGCATCGAGAAGATTCGCGCTCTTTCGCTCCTCCCCTCACGATGAGCTTCCCAATACTGCTCTCATCACCACCCACCCCTCGACCAAATCTACAACAGTGCGGGCGCAGACTCGGAAACGACCACGATAAGGTCACTCCCACCCAAATCCTCTTCACGAATAACCTCCAACAACTCGCGCCAATCAACATATGCACCATGGCCGGGGGCCAGCTTGGATCCAAACACACTCGCAGATGACGCCGTTACGCGCTTGAATGACGAGAAATTGTGGGAGGAGCTGCTCCGAAGCGGAGGGGGACAGACTCTTGTTTCCGCCAGAAGAAATTGGCGACAAGTCCATTGGCTCGTTTGGTGCACATGTCAGACGCAGCATATCCGATGTCTGGGCGGGATGACTGGCGGTACCGTACGATGTCCCGAGTGATGGCGATGGGCACATCGTCACTCGCGAAACGCGTACATCTCTCACTCACCGCCCTGAGTACATCGCCAGCCCCCAGATACTGAACCTCGTTGCATTCCAAACGAGCCAATGGCACTTGTCGCCAATTTCTTCTGCGGAAACAAGAGTCTGTCGCCTCCGCTTCGGAGCACTCCCTCCCACAATTCACGTCATTCAGGCGCGTAACGGCGTCATCTGCGTAGTGTGTTTGGATCCAAGTTGAGCCCCGGCCATGGTGCATATGTTGATTGGCGCGAGTTCGTTGGAGGTTATTCGTGAAGAGGATTTGGGTGGGAGTGACCTTCGGTGGTCGTTCCCGAGTCTGCGCCGCCACTGTTGTAGATTTTTGGTCGAGGGGTAGTGGGTGGTGATGAAGAGCAGTTTGGGAAGTCTATCGTGAGGGAGGAGCGAAAGAGGCGGCGAATCTTCTCGATTGCCTGAGTTTCAGGCGACGACTACTACGACTGAGGAAGGGGACAGAGGCGACAGAGGCAGAGGATTATCGTTCGCTCCTTTCTTGCTTCTCTCCCGTATTGTCTCCCATCTTTCCACCCGCTACTTCTCGTCTTACGGCTGATATCTGGTAGCCTCGGGATCTTGTCGTCGGCGTCACCCGCCTTATCCTAAACCCCGGGGTATATTGATCACACGCCTGAGGAGGGATCTGAATCATTATCAACGACGATCACACCACCACAGTCACCTACAGAGGATGGCTTGCAACATGCGCTACAAGTATGGCGTTAGCAAGATACAGAGTCAGGATACGAGGTGAGCGAAGATGGCTTTCACTGTGTTTGCGGGTGTAGTATCTTATGGATCTGCAGCTGGAGCCATGGTGGGGGTTTCAAGGGTGATAAGGAGACTCATAGTATCGGCGTAAATCATTTTTTATTATACTGTTAATTTTATTCACCCTCGTTCTAATCCCAACCCAAAACTCATCCCAGCCTCATATTACCCGGCGCCGATCCAGGACCCACGCCCAAGTCACCACTATTCCCTATCAATGGAAGCTTCACCTTCCTCCTCCTAAAGCTCGAACATCGTCTTTGACGCCAGGAAGAGGAAGACAAGGACAGAGTAGGACGTGAGGAAGGCGTCACTGAAGTTTATGATTACATAGTCTGAGAAGGAGACGAAGCCGATTACGGTTAGGAAGATTGTGGATGGACAACGACGATCGCTAGTGTCTGGAGATAGGCCACTTGGCCAAGGACAACCTCAATGTGTGGTTGAGAGGGCGTATGTGTGTTTCTCATTTTGTTCTCCTTTTATTCAACTTACCTTTCGTCTTACTTGGATAACAGCGGCTAAAGAGCTGAGAGATACATATACGAGAAGTCGGGCGATCGGCTGGCATACGCTCTGGAAGGTAGATTCGGTCCTGCCGCCTGCGTTCCGTTACGTACCCGTATGTTCGTAAGCTATGACTTCCAGCTAAGGCATGCCAGGGATTATTGTGATTGGTCCGATCGGAAGCGTCCACAAGGTGTTTTTTGCCCATTGTAACGGAGTATTGTTGACGATCGGAAGTACAGCAGGATACATAGAAAGAGTTTGAGCAAAGTTGTTTGAGCTCGTAACTATTTTATTTTAGCCGGGAGGGTGAGATTCATTATTGTGTATCGTTACGAGTTAATTTCACGAATGTTTAACGACACGCTCATGCGGCAGCGTTTCAAATGCGTGTAAGGGCTGTCGTTTGCTGTTCCCAACCTGTTTTGTTTAACCATTTAATATTCTATGGCCACAACTGATATACAAATTTCAAAGTAAGGTACCGGTAAACATGACGGACCTTTCTGATGCATGTCGGTACGATGTACCACCGCATTGATGCCAAATTCCTATCCATCATTCTCGCTTCATCCCTCGCAGCATGCCGTTTGAAATATTTCATCTGATTCATGTGTTTGTTAATCTTACATGTGCTTCGACAGCGTAAACTGTAGGAATCGGGACTCGGAATGGTCTCTTCACATTCTTATACCAACCACCCGCTTTTGTCCTTGCTGAGGACGAAAACATTAAAGTGGATTGCCAATTAAGTTTTAATTAAATCACTCTCGAAACTCGCCGAAAAAAAAACCAAACGACGCGTTCATCTACCGAGATCTCCGCTGGCGCAAATACGGTTAAGAACTAGTCGATGAGAATACAGCAGAATAAAAACAACGCCAGCATAGTGACAACAACAAGATACTACTTCGTTCTTCAACATGCAGTTTCAATTCACGCCATGACCATGTTGAAGATGGTACCCGAAACCTCGTATGGTAGCAAAGATTTGTCACGTCAGGCGCCTATCACGATCAATAGTGCTTTTTCGTTAGTATTGAAAAACTGAATTACACAGCTCGGGCGCGATATAACATACATGATTTGGATCTGACAGTGGGTCATCTGGATTGAGGTAGCAGCCTTAAACGCCTTGTAGTATGGTGTCTTTCCCGTGCCTATTTCATGCCCGATAAATCAACATGAAGGCCTAGCATGAATGAATTGTTGGATGCAATAATCTTCTTGAGCGGCCTTGTTTTTGTATCTATATGGGACAGACATCAAAATGAATTAACAAATGTCGGTCAATCGTGTCAGTTCAACTTCGACGAACTCTTCGTAAATGATGTAGTAGGTTTTCTCTTCGTTGACGGCGACATTGAAATGAAGTAGGCCAGGTTCCTTGAGCACCTGTAAATAGAACTCGGCGAAGACCTCAGCGAAGCGGCAGCCTTCTTCTTGAGAACGAAATGCTACGGAGTCGTCAGTCCAAGCTGCTATTACAGAAGGTGTAGAGATAACTACTCTTGCGATCACTACGACCGGTGACCAAGCCTCAGCGTTTCATGTTCGCTTGAGTCGACATAATGTGATTAGAGACAATAATGCACGAAACGATCGGGCGACTCTAGACGGCTATAAGAACGTCACTCTGGAAGAACTAACCGAAAAGACAGTACACTGACGAACGCATCATAGCCTGATATTCGATCAGAACTGGATGAGGAAACGTGTTAGACTCGCTCCAAGCATGTGGAACAAGGATCTGAGATGATGAGTACTTGTCCTGTTCATCAGCCAAAAACGGCAAGTCTTACGACCCTGGATCTTGAAAACGTAAGCTCTCCGATCATTGGTCTTGAATCAGATGCTTGAGAGGTCATGCGTATGTCAGATGAGTTTCCGAGGGTCGAAACTATGAATAATTCGGGCACTTAAGCGGATAAGATTCCTAGACGTACCACTGCGTTTCCTGACGTATTAGGGTGACGTCAACAGTGCCTTTTATGCTTCAACTCATACACGGAGTTGAAAAATTCCGGCATCAAGTCAAATAACATCAGGGACCACCTATGCTCAATTGGAGTCAAACTGAGGGACAAATGTATCGGTATGGAGCTTCGGTAAAACAAGACTTCCAAACGCACAGACGATGTCAACAACTAAGCACTATTTCGTCTGAGGGAATAGACCGTGTTAGGAAACAATCGAAAGACAAATATTGGCAAACTCACACTGTCCTTGAGATAGGCGACAATGTCATTTTGTCCTTCTCCTCCTTGAGACCATCAAATACCATCTTCGTCCCAGGAATATACTTCGCTGGGTCCTCCAGATACTCGAGCAAGTCTCCTCATTCCATGTTATACCTTTCTTTACATTCGCCATCAGAGTACTGGAAACTTCAACCTGACCGGTCTTGCGACCGAAAAGCCCTATTAGAAATGTAGAAACACACATTAATGACGAAATAAAATGTAATGTATCCAACGCACCGAACAGGTGGGACCTTGAGGGTACTTGGCGCTTTTCATGAGAGAGTGGCAATTTTCGCAATTGTCCTTGAATAACGCAGCGCCTTTTAGAAGCATCACCTACACATTGACGCAAGGGGAAATTTTAGATTGATATATCGTCTCGTCATCGAGGTGTCGGACATCTAGAAGAGGGAGAAGAGCTTACCATTGGCGCAGTAAGGCATGTTTGACAGATAGAAAGGACTAGATGATGAGGAGAGGATGAGGCTAACAGAAAGATACTCGGTGTTTAGTTGGGAGAAGCTGGGGCAAGTCAATGGATACACTCTCGAATAGTTCCCTTTCCATCGTCCTTTCCCATAATACCACAGGTACCTGCCACACAGTTGGTAGTTCTGCACCAGAACTGGCTGTGGGTCACGCGGCAATTTCAGTACAAGGACAAAGTTTGACATTGCTGACGTTTGAATGTTGTCGGGAACCGAGCAAAGAGTTGATGCAGAATGGGGCCCCGCTGCTACCGAACAGGCACATCAAGGGCATCAGTGAATACGCACAAGAATCAACAGAACTGTCGAATTCAGGAGACACGACGTAAGTTCCAGGCGCCGAAGACCTAAGGATTTAGAGAAACTTAATCGACGGCTTGCCGGCAATCAAATTTGATAGGAGGCAAATTCAAATATTCGGGAATTTGAGCTCGAGGGAGTCAATTGGAGGGATCTGATTGGTCAACCGGTTTACTGTGGAGCTCCGAATATCCAAATCGCAGCTGAAGACACAGCGGATAAATCCGAGTCTATCAAACGCCCTGTCCTCACTTTGACTTCGCAGAACATTCCTCAACGACCTGTGTCCAGCTGATACCTACTCCCCCCTTTTGAGTGGGTTGGGCCACTTATTGGCGGGTGGCTCAGATTCAGCTCTAGATGTTGCGGTTCGACATCCGCAATTCTCTCGCACCATGAGAATGCCGAATGTCACAGAGCAAATTTGTCATGTATAATATTGTTTCTTTCCGTGATAACTCCCTTTGGTTCTTCTCGGCCCAAACCGATCGACAGGCATGATTTGTGGGGGGCAAGTATACGACGCCATGAGCCCGAACGCCGTGAAATGTACTTATATCCGGTTTGGTATCCAGGATCATATCCCACATCCATAACCACATGGCGTCTGCGATACTTCCAGATCTCAGTTTGGATTCCAAGACAGTCCCTCATCACTCTCTCCGAAGTCTGACAGGCTGGCATGATGACCTCTACTGATTCGAATGCATCAGTATCTCTCCTCAGCGGCGACTTCCAATTTGTGACCTCGTCTGTTTTAGCCTACCACTTCGAATACGTATCATCTGGTGCAATCCGATGAGCGCAAGGGGATGCTCTATTTGTTGAGAAGCCGTGATCCCGTCGTCGTTGTGCTTGATGATACAGCGCTACCGTGTCCAAGGGACTGCTGCCGAGACTCGCATCACGAAGGGTAGTGCGATCAAATACAAACATGACCGCGGCCAATACCT
>Ga0137420_1181959_pt1 | contig 11014 bp, 9 predicted proteins | sample CZODoug3_1_2_16f_FD_122167 | JGI IMG/M metagenome (GOLD analysis project Ga0137420, IMG submission 122167) | Vadose zone soil fungal communities from Angelo Coast Range Reserve, California, USA - CZODoug3_1_2_16fungal (PacBio error correction) | ecosystem: Environmental > Terrestrial > Soil >... | reverse complement strand
GAATATATAAAGCATTTAATGATAATGCTCCGGCATAAATTAAAATTATAGAAGATATTCTCTGGAATATAATCGGATGAATTTGTTCCTTTAGAGAAGATATGGCCATAACCATAATTAAAATTAAGATACTAATAAATAACATTACTCAAGGTACTTTCTACTTTAGATTTAGGCAGATCTAGCTTTGCTTAAGCATATATAGTATATTAAAATAAGGGTGTGTCCTCATGATAAACTTTACTTGCCTAATTTAAAAAGGCATTTGCTTGCCGACAGGAAGAGACCAAGTACTAAATAAACTAAAGTGTATATTTTTACAAGTAATCAGAATCGAACTGATAATAGCTACTTGGAAGGTAGCAGTTATACCATTTTACTATACTTGTTTTTAGATACTTTTATTGATTATATTTAATTTATATAATTTGTAAAATAATCAGGTCTAGCTATGTCAGGCTTTGCTTCAAGCCTTTCTTTTACTTTTAATATTTAAAAAATATATAAACATATAAAATTATAACCTCTTTTTTTAATGAAAGACAACTAGACTAAAATTTTTTACATACTACTCCTAGGCAGAAGCCTTAGACAAAGGGGGATAATGAAATTATAATATTAAAAGCAATATTTTTATTTTAACAAAATTAGGCTCAGTGCCTAGAAGGTCAGGCTTTAAAAACAAACTATTGAGCATCAACCCAAGCTAAGTAATCTTGTACAGATACAGATTCAATAGCTATAGGCATAAATCCGTGATAAACTCCACAAATTTCAGAACATTGACCATAGAATGTTCCAGTTCTTTCAGCTAATAAAGAAGTTTGATTTAATCTTCCTGGTACAGTATCAATTTTAATTCCTAATGAAGGTACAGTAAATGAATGGATAACATCAGCACCTGTAACAATAATTCTAACATGAGTATCAACAGGAACAATTACTTTGTTATCTACTTCTAATACTCTAAATTGTCCTAATTCTAAATCAGATTCAGGTATCATATAAGAATCAAATTCAATAGATTCACCACTTTCATTCACATAATCAGAATATTCATATGACCAATACCATTGATGTCCTACTACTTTAATAGTTATTGTTGGAGAAATTACTTCATCTAATAAATAAAGTAATCTAAATGATGGGAAAGCAATAGAAATTAAGATTAATGCTGGTGTGATTGTCCAGATTAATTCAATTAAAGTACCATGGTTAAGATATTTATGTACAATAGGAGAATTTTTAGAACTATAGTAATAAACAGTTGAACCTAAAACCCAAAATATACCTACAGCAATAACTACTAAAAAGAAGAAAATAGTATTATGTAATTCTACTATTCCAGTGAAACTTGGTGAAGCACTATCTTGGAAACCTAATTGCCAAGGTTGAGGTGCATCGTTATAGATAGTATTAAAGATTGAAAAAGAAGTTAACATTTGTAGTAAATTTATTAATCTTAGATATTTGAATAAAAAATAGATTCTAATATAATTAAATTAATTTATTATAGGATATTTTCCAGTGTAAAAATAAAATTATTTATAAATATATTTAAGGCTACACCAGTTCCAACAATTATTTTATAAAAAACCTTTAAAACTTATAATTAAAATTATAAAATACGTTAGGCCTAGTAAAAGCAAAGCAAAAGTTAAAATTAATTAAAAGCCTAGGCTAGTCAACTGTGCTTACTTAGGGATTCTATACACTGCCTTTTTATTAATAATCATTAGGCAAGCAAAGGCTCCATTATAAAAGCACACAAGGCTCTGGACTGACCAAACAAGGATTCTATAAAATAATTTATATATTATATTTTAATTTTTATTATATTAATAAATCTTACATTTTTTCAATAATTTAATAATAAAATTATTATAATTATTTTCCTCGGTTATCTTATAATATAGTTTATAATATAAAATAATTCATTTTATAAAATAATTTTTATAATTAATTTATAAAACTATGAGACAATACTGTGGCTGATGTCCTCTCATTAGAAAATTAGACTGACCTGATATATTTGTGCGAAATATATATAGTATCCTAAGATTGAGCTTAAGTATTCTTTTATGTAAATATGATAATATTATATTATTATCTCTTTTCCTAACATAACCTTGGCCGAGCCTCCCTAACATGCATTGCTTTACCAAAGACTTTTTTTAATTAGGCTAGCAAAACAATACATAGGTAAGGCGAGAAGCTATAATTGTAATTAGAGTAGGCCACGAATTTTTATTTTTTATAAAATTAAGGTTTTGCTATGTTTTGGACACCATAAAATCTAAGAAGTAAAGGAGTCGAACCTTTATTTAAAAGCCTTTCTTCTTTCTTTTAGTTTTAGTTAAACCGTATTTGTAAAATAGGATTATAGATATATAAAGATAGGGGGAATTAATTTATATTTTATTAATTATTTAATTTTCTAAAAATTATGAGTATAATAATAAGAAAGCAATCATTAATGAGAATAATCCTGTAGCTTCAGCTAAGGCGAATCCTAAGATTGCGAAACTAAATAATTGTCCTCTGATTTGAGGGTTTCTAGCTGTTGAAGCAATCAATGAAGAGAAGATTAAACCGATTCCTGCTCCAGCTCCGATTAAACCTGAGCAAGCTAATCCAGCTCCTAAGTATTTTGCAGCTGCTAACATTATTGTTATTTAAGTAAGATTATAGTGTCTAAGGCTATTGAGATGAGAGTTATTAAACTCTCTACTTCTTTTATAGATTTATTTTTATATTTAATTAATGGCCTTAGACAAGCCTAACTTTGCTTAGAAACTCTAAGCAACAAATGAGGGCTGGGTCTTTGCTTGTTTTGCTAATACATACAGTGCTTGACTTGCCTAATTAAAAAGGCTTTGGTAAAGAGTACATTGTTATAATAAAAATAAAGCTAGGCCTTAATTAAAATAAAAAAAGGGGGTAAATTTTTAAATAATAGATTACTATACTATATAATTATAAATACCTGTTTATGGTAATAAATAAGGTATTTAACATATATTATTGTAATGTTATTAGAAGAATTATCTTTAAAAAGAATTTAGTTAAGTCCTTTTGTATCTAAATAATATAGTTTATTTTAGTAAAATGATTTATATTTTAATAAAAAATATAACATATATTATAAAATACTATTATTATATTATTATATAATATAAATAAAAGGCTGATTTATCTAAAAATTAATAAGCCAGGCATAGGATTCTATTCTCTGAATTTGTAATAATTTAAACAAACGTTTACTGTTATCCTCACTAGCTTTTATTAATTACCTTAGGTTTAAATCCTAAGGTATAATAAAACATACGGTAGCCCCGCCTCTATTTATAAAAACATAAATAAAAAGAGAGAGCATAATATATAATGTTTTAATAAATATAAGCATAAATTAGGATAGTCAATAAAGTGTTAGATAATTATAATATTTTAATATAATTTTATTAAAATTTACTATTTATTTTCTATAGTTTTACCTTAAATTTATTTATTCTTTTTTTAATATACCTAAATTAACCTTTAACCTTCCTTAAGTAAAGTTTATAAAAGAAATTATTTCCTTTAAATACAGATTTAGTACTCTAATATAACATTATTTAAAAATTAGGGTAAAATCAGAGAATTGAACTCTGAACATCGTCGCCACAAGACGTCATTTTACCATTAAACTAATCTTACCTCTTTTATTTAAAATATAACAGTAGATAGGAGACAAAAAGTTTTGCTCCTCATTATATAGGTGAAAGTCAAATTCAGCTTAAGAAAAACCACTTTTTCTTAATTTTGATAGTAATGTCAGTATTTCAACATGGGACTCTAAAAGGAGACACTTTAAGAAAAGAAGGTGCGATTTTATATATTTCAGTTATAAAATATAAAATATTCAAATTATAATGATTCAAAACAAAAGTTATAACATTAGTAATAAAATATTAACTAATGAAACATTAAATTCATACATTACAAGATTTTGGGATGATATTTTTAAACCTTTACTGAAAAATTGAGAAATAAATCATTTAATTATTCTATGTAAAATTAGTTTTATGGCCTCCGGCCCTCAAGGTGATCAACTTCTTATAAAACTTTAGGTCCCTTAAGAAGAGTTGAATACAAAGATTTAGAATTCTTTCAAGATTACTTAATTTCAAGATTTGGAATTATAAATGAATCATACAATCCTCAATTAGTTTCAAAAATCATTTTCACTTATGTAGTTAAAAAAGATAAAATTACCTCATCAGATAGAACATTATTAAAAGATCTAACTGAAAAAGAATTGCCATTCCATGAATTCAATAAAATTAAATTACCTCTCTCAATGAACCCAACTGATTATGGAACAGTATTAGCTCATTCTATAATAGGCGGAGTTTCAAGATATATTATCATTAATTCAATAAAAAGAATTTTTCAAATTGATGCATCCTTAGATCAAATGATTAATAATGTAACATTATTAGGACCATCTGATCTAAAATGGATCGATACTAAACTTGATGAAGGTTTCAAAAGAGAAATCGGTAAATCTACTCTTTATTTCTTAGATGGTGAAATTGTATTACAAAAATTACAATTAAATGCCAAAAGCTTCAGAAGATTTAGGAGTGGAAAAAGGTATAATCAATAACTTTGTAACAATGGATATTGAAACAGTAATACAAAATAATAAAAGAATTCCATATTTAATCTGTGCATTTAATGGTTCAGAATTAATCATTTAAAAATATAAAATTATAAAATAAGAAAATGTTTTACTACTTATGAGTTAATCCGATACTCGCTCACTTTCGTTACATTTAAAACCTTAGGCTCTCCCGGGACGTTTAGAGCCTTAGATAAAATAAAGGTTTGATTTTAGATAGATGGGGGCTATGTTTTACTCCAGGTGATCGTCACCTTTCTCACGTATAATGAATTAACCTCAACAGGTGTCGGAGGCTTATACATGATTTTTATCTATCTGCTTGAGTTAACGATTTATTTTCAATAATATAATTCTTTAACTCCCCAACAATAATTATTTCTTATCTGAGCCTTAAAAGAATAAAATTATCCGGACCAATATAAAGTAGCTTTTGAAAGCAGGAAACTTGAACTTCATTTATAAATTTGTAATTGTAAATAGAGTTTAATAATTGTTTAAGTTAAGAAAATGTTCTTTTCGGGCTATCGTTGACTAGATTTAATCTAGCATTGAAGGAATCGAACCTTCTAATAATATAATAAATCAACTAAATTATATTACCAATGAACCTATAAAGGGTTAGAATAACATCAGAGTGACTGAGGAATTATACATTTGTACTCTATTGGATTCATAAAAATGTATCGTTTTTTCAAATTAAACTTTTATTCTACTTTTAATAATATTATATTATTTATAATGATTCTTTTAAGTTAAGGGGATAAATTTTTATAATATCTAATTAAAGATAATATTTATTACTCTCTATTATTAGAAAGATTTTAAAGATTTTGTATTAGGTTACCTTTGGTGTAGGAGATAAAACTATAATTAATGAAGCAAGATAAATAATAATTAATCTAATTTCACTAAATAAAGAAGTATCTATTAAAACAGGAGCAAAAACTAAGAATAATAATGCTAATAAACCTAATGTAATATAAAGAGCATAAGTAGTAATTACACCACTATCTAATTTAGAAATATTATAACCAGTATTAGTGAAAATATTAGATAATCCTTGAGGACCTAATAATTCAATAACTCCTCTATCAATAACTTTAGATATAGTATAACCTAATTGTAAACCTACAGAAGTTATATAATTATTATATACTACATCAAATAAATATTTACCATTTAAAAAAGTATAAATTTTTCTACCTAAAGAAGTTTCAGTTAAATAAATAACAAAACTTGTACTTTTATGATATAAAAATATAGCTAATAATGCACCAAATAAAGATAAAATAGAAGGTAATAATTTAATTAAAATAGGTAAACTAAATTCTGCTTCAATAATAGAAATATTATTAGGATGTATAAATAAAGAATTAGCAAAGAAATCAGAACCTACACCAACAAATAAATCAGAGAACACAAAACCAAAGAAGATACTAAATAAAGCTAACACAAATAAAGGTAAAATTACAGCTAAATTAGCTTCATGTGAATTTAAATAAGAATTTTTAGGACCATTAGGTACAGTTAAGAAAACTAAAGAAATAAGTCTAAATGAATAGAATGCAGTTATACCTGCAGTTAAACTTCCTAATATATATGCATAAGTTCCACTGAAACTATATTGTCCATAAGCTAATTCTATAATTAAATCTTTACTATAGAAACCAGTTAACCAAGGAGTAGCTAATAAAGATAATGATCCTACTAACATTGCTGTATAAGTGAAAGGTAAGAAATTTATTAATCCTCCTATTCTTCTTACATCTTGTTGATCGGAAAAACTATGTATTACTGCTCCAGCTCCTAAAAATAATAATGCTTTAAAGAAAGCATGATTTATTACATGCATTAATGCTACATTATATTGACTTAAACCTACAGCCATTACCATATATCCTAATTGACTTATTGTTGAAAATGCAATAATTCTTTTTAAATCATTTTGAACTAAACCACAAGTAGCTGCAAAGAAAGCAGTAGAAGCTCCAACTAAAGTAATAACTAATAAAGTAGTTGAACTATATTCTAATATTGGAGATGATCTTACTAATAAATATAATCCAGCTGTAACTAATGTAGCAGCATGAATTAAAGCTGATACAGGAGTAGGCATGTGTGTTAGCAGTAAATTTCTTTACTGATCGGACTATATCATCTTCATATTTTGTTTTTAAATATGAGCTTCACGTGTAGTCTCTGAGGATCCTACTTGTTCTATGTATAAAATGTGTGAGTATTATTGGAGATTAGTGAAAGGAGGAGAGATATTAATGGAAGGTGGCTAGCCCTCCATAGTATTTTTATTTTTCGTTATTAAATTAAAGGAAAAACTCTTTATAATATTAGAACTCATACCTACAAGTTTATTAAATTGGACTTGTCGTACAACCTTTAGACTATAAAAATAAAACCTACTCTTTTATAGACAATTATTAGAAAGTAGATAAAATTTTCAGTATAGTGTGACACTCCAAAAAAGAAAAATTCATATTTACCCTCCCAGGTGCCGACAATTTTACCGACGCATCACCATACTACCTAATATTAAATTATTTTTATAAATATATTTCTTATAAGTGGATAATTTATATAACTATTTTTTAGTAGAAAAAGGATCATTTTTTATAAGTTGATCTATTTCATTTTTAAATTCCAATTTTTTTCTATTTTCCAATATATAATTATATATTTTTTGAGCTTCAACTACTTTTATACCTGTTTCATTTTCAAATTCTTTTTTTGAATTTTCATTTAATTGAGTTAAATCTATTTTTTTAATTGATTCTCTGTTTAAATCTAATTCTTCTATACCTAATTTTTTTAAAACAGAATCAATTGATTCATTTAATTGCAATTCATTTAATTTATTTTTAATAGCAGGTATAAAATATCTAGACTTTCCTTCTTCAGCTAAAATATCATCTAATTCATACATTAAAGCTACAGTGAAACCTGTTCCAACAGTAGCACTACTTATAGTTTTTATTGAATTAATAGTTAATTTAAAAAAAGTTTGGAATTTATCTAAAGGTGAATTTTTAACTATATGTTTACCTTTTTTTAAATTAAATATATATTGTTTAATTATAAAAAAAACAAGAACTATTCTATATATAACATATGGCAAAGAGAAAACGATACCTATATAGAAATATAAAGGATAAGATTTTAAACCTAAACCACTTAGAATATAAAATGTACTTAAAGCACCAATAGCTTTAAATATTTTTACATAAATATTACTATTGAATTTAGCTACATTATCTGGTAATATTGGCATATTCCAACCAGATACTATACCATTAATTATTCTTTTTAAAATAGTTTTTTGAGGATTAGGTAAGATTGGATTTATTTTGTTATTATTCATTTATTTTTAAATAATTTGTAAACACCTATGCTTATACTTAATTATTAATTTATAAGAATCACATTTATTAAGTAATAAACTTTATATAAATAATTTTTATAGTATAGAATAAACGAGTGTATTGTTTATTATAGGTTGCTTATAGAGTTATATTTTAAATTTTAATAAATTATAACTTCTCTTTTAAATAAAGGGTAAATTTTAAAAATACAATCAATTAAGTCTTTTTTTATTTCTTTCTAGTAAATTAATTAATAGAAAGATTATTATAAAGAATCATTAATTAACACTTATTATATAAAATAATTTATTAAACTAGGATCAACAGTTAGAATTACATCATTAAATCTAATAATACTTTGATTTAATTCAATTAAAGTTTCCATTTTAACTCCAGGTTCTCTAAAAATATTAACTCACATTGTAGGATCTGTAATATTATAAATAACACTAGGATCTTCTACAGAATTATGAAAGTTAGATACAGAATCTTCTAATCCTACAAGATTTTGAGAATTATATCTAGATATTACACTATTAATAGTATTAGTTGATACTATTTTAGTGTTTTCTAAATTATCTCTCCAATTTTCTACATTAATATCAGTTGATGTACTAATAATTGAAATTGAAAATTTATCCGCTATCCAATTTTTAATAAAACTCCATAATGAATCATTAGAAGTTTGTACACCTACATCTACTTTATGTTAGATATTATGTTGAATACTAGGAATAAAAGATTATGGTAATTAATTAATTGAATCCAAATTAGGTAAAGTGTTAACTAATGATTCACTATTATTAACTGTAATTATTTTATTATAAAAAACATAAGTAAATATACCTCCTACAATAATTGAACCTACAGCAAAAAGTAAATCATTGTTAAAGAACATTTGTAAAAAAGATTTTATAAAATACATAAATATTAAATAATTCCTTATTTAGATAAATATGAGGCCCAGAAGGCAAAAGTTAATTTTGTTTTATAATTCTTAACTTACAATGAAGTTATTAAATTAATAATTATTTATTGTTACATACACGGCACAGGTTTTAACCATACAACATTAATGAATGCTTGTGGCTTGTACTATTTTGAATTTTAATAATTTATAATAATGGCTGCATAAATGAGAATAAAAACCCTATTTAATATACTATAACTATTGTTTTTAAAGTAAAATATAAAAAAATTACTTTACTTTTATGATATTTTAATTTTTACATCAAAATAGATAACTCTATAAAAAAAGGGGGATATATTTATAAAAATACTTTTCCTTAGCCAAAGGCTTAAGTATTAATTAATTACTTTTCTTTTTAATAAAATAGTAGAAAGAAACTATTCTCCTTTCTAATCTCCGATAAGACTATTAAAATAATAGAACTTTGGTTTCCTGCTGATTGCCCATTGTTACATCTTTAAGATTTTTACTAAAAATATAAAAAGAAGTAGTACTTAAAGCTTTAGGGTGTTCCAGCATATAGTGAAGTTTAACGAGGGCCCTATATATAACAATTATATTCCTAATTTATATAAAAATTAAATTCTTTATGCATATAAAGTTTACTAAGAAAAGAACTCTATCTAGACTAGTTTTAGATATTCTAATTCTATATCTATTGTTAATTTTATCTCTTATTTTCAAAGTAGATTTAATATTTAACTTTTCTAGTAAGGATTGAAGAATTATACATTCTTCTTTAGAAAATGATTCAGTATAAAGAAGAACTGTTTTAGCTCTACCATATGAATAAAAATAACCATCATCCATTATCCAATACGCTAATGAGATTTCTGAAAACATTTCAGAGATATTTAATGGAACAATTTTTATGAATTTATTTTTTTCATTATTCCATTTATACCACAAACTGTGTAAAGCTGTAAATAAAGGATGTGTTTTAGTTTTAAAATGATATTGAGTTATTTCTTTACCTTTATGTTGAGGAAGTAAAATATTCGGATATGCATAAAATTTTGTATTAGTAAATTGACTATAAATATTATCATTTAAATGATGTAAATAATTTAAAGAATAAACATCCATAGTCATAGAATAAATACCTTCACCTTTATTAATTTTAGAAAGACTAATAGAACCATCACCTAACATATTACCAGTAATAGTATATAATATTGAATTAGGAATAGAATTAATAATAGGTAAAATAGATAAATATTTTATATCATAGGCCATAAAAATTAGAGCTAGACCATAAGTTATCAAAATAAATAATACAAAAATGTGAATAATAAAAATATAATGTTTAACGCCTTTAAACCCTCCATACTACCAGGTAACCAACTATGTAAAGGAATTTGAGCCGATTTAGCCATGGCTCCCATTAATAATAATAAACCTATTATTGTTATTCCTGTTTCATTCATTAAAGGTACTAAACTAAATACAGTTGTAAAATCTAATGATCCAAATAATGCAAAGATTGCAAAGAATCCTATACTTAATCCCATATCACCTACTCTATTCATTGTGAATGCTAATATTGCTGCTTTATTAGCTTGAATTCTTGTAAACCAGAAGTTAATTAATAAATAAGAAACTACTCCAATACCTTCCCAACCAATAAACATAACAAAGAAATTAGCACCTGAAACTAATACTAACATAAAGAAAGTAAATAATGATAAATAAGAGAAAAATCTTTGATTATGAGGATCATTAGCCATATAATCAGTAGAGAATATATGAATTAAAGATGAAATATATAAAACTGGAATTAACATAGAAACAGTTAATTGATCAAATAGGAATTCCCAAGAAATGGACATAAATTCTGAATCAATCCAACTAGTTAAATTTATAGAAACAGGTGAACCACAGAAACCTACTTCATAGAAAGCTATTGAAGCTAAAATTGATGATAATATTAAACAAGTACAAGTTATTATATGTGCTCCTGTTACACCTATTTTTCTTCTACCCATAAATCCTGATACAAAAGAA
>Ga0137420_1349612_pt1 | contig 11070 bp, 7 predicted proteins | sample CZODoug3_1_2_16f_FD_122167 | JGI IMG/M metagenome (GOLD analysis project Ga0137420, IMG submission 122167) | Vadose zone soil fungal communities from Angelo Coast Range Reserve, California, USA - CZODoug3_1_2_16fungal (PacBio error correction) | ecosystem: Environmental > Terrestrial > Soil >... | reverse complement strand
TATTGATTGCGAAGTTCGTCGCCGATGCTAAACGATGATCCAGATCATCCACATGATAAGGGTAGAAAGAGCGGCCGCGGTTTCTTCGGCGAGTTGCTGGAGAATTTTGTCGGTCAGTGAGGTGATATTTTGCAAGTGCCGGTGCGCGGCAATCTTTTTCGGCGGTGGTGGTGACCCATGAATGCTGGTGCTGATGGTGTAATGACGACGCCGGTGCCCGCTGCCATTTCCACGGCTTCGCGCCGCGTGTGATCGGAGAGGTTGTCTCGCCGTCCGCTGATAGAATCATGACGCGGCGACGACGTCGGCTGATCGCCGCAGGCGCGGCGGATTACTGAGATGGCTTGGCACAAGCTCGTAAATTGCTCGTAGACCGCGGTGCCGCCGCCGGCGCGCGTTTTCAAAAACTGATCGCGCAGCAAACCGGTGTCGCGGTGAAGCCTTGCACCATTTGCGTTCGTCGTCGAACGTCATGGCAAAGGCTGATCCTTGCCCGCGACGGAGAACGGTGTGAGGAAATTGACCGGCGGCTTCCTGCTCAACTTGATGCGGTCGGATGCTGTTGAGGTGTCGAGAAGAAGGCCTATGCGAAGAGGAATGTCCGACTGGCGGCTGAAGTATTTTATGGTTTGCGGCGCCATCGTCACTGAGTTTGAATCGTTTTCTGTGAGGTCAGCGACGAGTGTTGCGCGGTTTAGCACGGTGGCGAGGACGTCCACGAGGTAACCGGAACTCGATTGTTGTTTGACTCTGCTGCGTGTCCTGCTATTGCGAAGCTGGCTGCGGTGCTGTTGTGGTCCCGCCGATGAGCGCTTTCTGAAAGAGTAAAGCCAGAATCAGGAACGTGGACGAAGAGTGCTGTAAGTGTGTGCGGCGCATAGCATGAATTATAGGAAGTCGGCGAGCGAGGCTCAATTTTGAGCGCCCCGGCAACAGCCAATTCTCAGATAGATTTTAGTTCGGGTGCAAGCGAGCGGTTACCGTGATTTGGTTTTCGCTGCGCGGATGAGAAAGGAGAGGCGCGCGGCATGAAGAAATGGCGGTCGAGGTGGGGATCTTGTTTTTTCCACGACGATTGCGATGCTGCGCCGTAGAGTGTGTGCCGACGACGGGTGTTTGAGGGCGGAGAAGGCCGCGGATTGATGCGTGCGTCCGTGTGGAGTTGGACTTCGAGAAGCGTGGTGAGGCCAAATTCCTGGAGGACGGTCCAGTCGGTGCGTGCGGCGCGGCGTTTGCGATTTGCTTACCGGATGAGCGGACATGCGCATTCGGCGTTTGGGGTCGCGGGAGAATGGCAGTTCGATGCGGCCTTGTTTTGTGGCGAATTTTCCCTGGACGAGGCGAGATATATTTTTGAATGGCGCGCTTGCGGAAGGCTTCGGAAAGTTTGGCGTGAGCGAAATCGTTTTGGCGATGGGATGGCGCCGCTGGTGTTCTTGTCAACCGGTGCACGATCCTGGGGAAGAAGATCGGCGGATTGGGAGAGCGATGGCCGCGACCTAGAAGGGCGTTGACGAGCGTGCGGCGAGTTCCCGCTCCGGCGTGGACAGTCATACCGGCAGGTTTGTTGATGAGGATGAGGTCGTCGTCTTCGTAGAGGACTCGAGGGGGATGGATTCGCTCGGCTTTGAGGGAGCGGGGGTTCGGGCTGGACGGTGATGCGTCCCGCTTGAGTTTTTGGCGGTTTGGAGGGTTGGCCGCTGACCAGGACGAGGCGGATGCGATAAGGTTGCTGCACACGGGCGCGGGAGAGTTCGGAGAATGCGCGCGACGAAACGGTCGAGGCGCGTGCCGGAGTCCGCGGCGGAGACAAGAGTTCGATTTGAGGGAGGACACGCGGAATGTAGCAGCTTGAGACGGTGGGATAGGAGCGGCTCGGTTGCGGCTTGCCAGGTGTCCGCAAAACCATCCGGGATGCCACACGCCGGCATTTTTGCCAAAAAGTGCGGATGGCGTTGAAAAAGAATAGATGAGTTGCCGAGGCGATGCTAGGGCTTCGCATTAACAAGCCGTGAATTGAAATCAGGTTTGAAAGACAAAAACGAGGAGAAGGAAGCCATCCTTGAAGGTTCATCCAATCCAGTGAAGCGTAAGACCCAGTGCTCGCGCGCTGGTCTAATCAAGTGCCGCGCTTCTAACCAGGCGTGTGATGGTTTGTGATTGAATCGTCGCTGTGAAATCGCCAGATGCAGAAGAAAATAGGAGTAAGGAAAGATGCGCCCTGAAGGGACGACGCTACAAAGAAAAAGAGGCTCGCGATATTGAGACCGACGGCGGGCATCGGAAATTCAGAGGTGTGCGGTCCAGCCCTCGAATTCAGCGTTAGAAGTCGCGCCAGGGCGCCAGACGGGGACGCTCACGTAACGTATGCACTAACTTCTTCGAAGCCATCACCGCCTTAAGGCTGAAAAAAATCTCCTGGGTTTAAGGGAACGAGACCCGTAAGGCAAAGAGAAAACGAGGCCGCGGCGAGCGCTCCACGCCCCGCCACGACGAGAAGGTCGAATAGCTTTCCGCAGAGCCCGATGCCCAACCTATTACCGACACCAAAGAAAGGCCCTCGTCAGTCGTTCGCGTGACATGGTGTGGCTCCTCGGGAGAAATTACTGATTTGCGTGGACTTTTGATAGTGATGCTTAGCTGCTCATCGAACTCGTACCGAACGATATGGTTCGCGATTGAGTGGAAAATGACGGTAGTTTACATCAAACGCAGAAGAAGGCGCTGAATCCTTCAAAGTCAGACGCGCTACCTCTTTGACTTGATCCAGCGCACTTCTTCTGCGTTGATGTTAAACACCCGTCATTTTCCACTCAATCGCAACCATATCGTTCGGTACGATTCGGAATGAGAGCTAAGCATCATATCCAAAAGTCCACGCAAATCAGTATTTCTCGAGGGAGCCCACCATGTCACGCGAACGATGAGAGGGCCTTTCTTTGGTTGTCGTAATAGGTTGGATCGGGCTCTGCGGAAAGCTATTCGACCTTCTCGTCGTGGCGGGGCGTGAGCGGCCTCGCCGCGGCCTCGTTTTCTCTTTTGCCTTACGGTCTTCGCTTCCCCTTAACCAGGAGATTTTTTTCAGCCGTTAAGCGCGGTGATGGCTCGAAGAAGTAGGTGCATACGTTACGTGAGCGTCCCGTCTGGCGCCCCTGCGCGACGCTAACGCTAGAATCGAGGCTGGACCGCACAACCTCTGAATTCGATGCCGCGTCGGTCTCATATCGCGAAGCCTCTTTTGCTTTTGTAGCGTCGTCCCTTCAGGCGGCATCTTCCTTACTCCTATTTTCTTCTGCATCTGCATTTTCACAGCGACGATTCAATTCACAAACATCACCGCCTGCGTTAGAAGCGCGCACTTGATAGACCAGCGGCGAGCACTGCTTACGCTACTGGATGGATGAACCTTCAAGGATGCGCTTCCTTCATCTTCGTTTTGTCTTTCAAACCTGATTTCCAATCACGGCTTGTTAATTGCGAACCTAGCATCGCCTCGGCAACTCATTCATTTCTTTTCAACCCATCCGCACTTTTTGGCAAAAATGCCGGCGTGTGCATCCGGATGGTTTTGCGGGACACCTGGCAAGCCGCAACCGACCGCTCCTATCCCAGTTCAACTGCTCAATTCCGCGTGTCCTCCCCTCAAATCGAACTTTCTTGTCTCCGCGGGACTCCGGCACGCGCTCGACTCGTTCGTCGCCGCGCATTCTCCCGACTCTCCCGCGCCCGTGTGCAGCAACTTATCGCATCCGGCCTCGTCCTGGTCAGCGGCCACCCTCCAAAGCCAGCCAAAAACTCAAAGGCGGCGAACGCATCACCGTCCAGCCCGAACCCCGCCTCCCCTCAAAGCCGAGGCCGAATCCATCCCCCTCGAGTCTCTACGAAGACGACGCCTCACCTCATCAACAAACCTGCCGTATGACTGTCCAGCCGGAGCGGGAACTCGCGCGGCACGCTCGTCAACGCCTTCTAGGTCGCGGCCATCGCTCTCCCAATCGCCGATCTTCTTCGCCGGGATCGTGCACCGGTTGGACAAGACACCAGCGGCCCATCCTCATCGCCAAAAACGATTTCGCTCACGCCAAACTTTCCGAGCCTTGCGCAGCGCGCCATTCAAAAATATATCTCGCGCTCGTCCAGGGAAAATTCGCCACAAAACAAGGCCGCATCGAACTTGCCATCTCCCGACCCCAAACGCCGAATGCGGATGTCCGCTCATCGGTAGGCAAATCCGCAACGGCCCGCGCCGCACGCACCGACTGGACCGTCCTCAGGAATTTGGCCTCACCACGCTTCTCGAAGTCCAACTCCACACCGGACGCACGCATCAAATCGCGTGCACTTCTCGCCTCAAACATCCCGTCGTCGCACACCTCTACGGCGCAGCATCGCAACTCGTCGTGGAAAAAACAAACTCCCACCCTCGACCGCCAGTTTCTTCATGCCGCGCGCCTCTCCTTTCTTCATCGCGCAGCGAAAACCAAATCACGGTAACGCTCCGCTTGCACCCGAATAAAAATCTATCTGGAGAGAATTGGCTGTTGCCGGGGCGCGTCAAATTGACGCCTCGCTCGCCGGTTCCTATATTCATGCCTATGCGCCCGCACACTTACAGCACTCTCGCACGTTCCTGATTCTGGCTTACCTCTTTCAGAAAGCGCTCATCGGCGGGACCAACACAGCAACCGCAGCAGCTTCCCAAATCAGCAGGACACGAGCAGAGTCAAAAAACAATCGAGTTCGGTTAACCGCGTGGACGTCCTCGCCACCGTGCTAACCGGCGCAACAAACTCGTCGCTGACCTCACAGAAACGATTTCAACTAGTGACGATGGCGCCGCCAAACCATCAAATACTTCAGCCGCCAGTCGGACATTCTCTTCGCTCGGCCTTCTTCTCGACACTCCAACAGCATCGCGACCGCATCAAGTTTGACAGGACCGCCGTCAATTTCCTCTACACCGTTTCCCGTCGCGGCAAGGATCAAGCCTTTGCCATGACGTCGACACGACCGCAAAGGTGCAGGCTTCACCGCGACACCGGTTTTGCTGCGCATCAGTTTGAAAACGGCGCGCCGGCGGGCGCCACCGCGGTCTACGACGCATTTACGATGCTTGTCCAGCATCTCAGTAATCCGCCGCGCCTGCGGCCGATCACCGACGTCGTCGCCGCGTCATGATTCTCATCACGACGGCGAAGACAACCTCTCCGATCACACGCGCGCCGAAGCCGTGGAATGGCGCAGCGCACGGCGTCGTCATTTACACATCAGCACCAGCATTCAGTGGGTCACCACCACCGCCGGAAAAGATTCGCCGCGCCACCGCACTTGCAAATATCACCTCCTGACGCGGACAAAATTCTCCAGCAACTCGCGAAAGAAAACCGGCGCCGCTCTTCTACCCTTATCATGTGGATGATCTGAACAATCGTTTCAGACATCGGCGACGAATCTTCCCAATCAATAATCTCTCTCCAGAGAGAGACGACGATCTCACTGGATGCGCAGTCTCGTCGCCGAATGTCCCTGGAAACGACTTGATCGATCATCATGATAAGGGTAGAAGAGCGGCGCCGGTCTTCGCGAGTTTCCTGCGAGATTTTGTCCCGCCGTCAGTTGACGCTGATTTCTCTGCTAGGTCGCGGTGAGAGAGAGATATTTTCGGCGGAGTGGGTGGTGACCCAACTGATATGAGATAGACTAGATGAGATCGATGAGAAACGCGAGTGCGCTGCCCATTTCCCATCGGCTTCGGCGGCGCGTGTGCATACGGAGAAGGCTTTGTCTTCGCGTCGCTGAATCGAGAATCATGAACGCGCGAAACGACGTCGCTGATCGCGACCGCAGGCGCGGCGGAATTACGAGATGATATGAGACAGAGTATATAGAGAATCGAATAAGAGGGTGCCGACCAGGCCCGGCGCGGCGTTTTTTCAAACTCTAGATTAAGCGCAGCAAACCGGTGTCGCGGTGAACCTTGCAACCTTGCCGGTTCGTCGTTCGAACGTCATGGACAGGACATCTACGACTCATACTGCGCGAGGAGAACGGTTAGAGGAATTGACCGGCGGCTCCTGCTCAAACTGATGCGTCGCGAATGAATTGGAGAGATGATGAGAGAAGGCCGATGCGAAGAGGCGAATGTTCCGATGGCGGTGAAGCTATTTGATGGTTTGGGCGGGCGCCATCGTCACGTGAGTTTGAAATCGTTTTTTGTGAGGTCAGCGACGAGCTTCTCGCTTCTCGCCGCGTTTAGAACGGTGGCGAGGAGTCCACGAGGTTTAATCGAAATCAGGCACTTAGTCTGTCTCTGACTCTGATTGCGTGTCAGATAGATATAGAGAGATAGAGATGAGGTTGCTGTTGTTTGGTCCCGGCCGATGGCCGCTTTCTGAAAGAGGTAAAGCCAGAATCAGAGATAGGAGAGAGTAGTGCTACAGTCGTGAGGCAGAAGGATGAATTATACGGAACGCGCGCGGGAGCGACGGCGTCCATCTTTTGAACGCACCGCGCAACAGCCAATTTCTCCAAGATAGATTTTTAAGTTCGGGTGCAAGCCGGAGCGGTTTAAGTGAATAGATATTCGCTGAGAGAGATAGAGAAAGGAGAGGCGCGGGCTGAGAAATGGCGTCGAGGGTGGGGAGTTCTTGGTTTTTTTCCACGACGAGTTGCGATGCTGGCGCGTAGAGTGTGTGCGCCGCGACGGGATGTTTGAGGGCGGAGAAGTGCAGCGATTTGATGCGTGCGTCCGGTGTGGAGTTGGACTTCGAGAGCGTGGTGAGGCCAATTCCTGGAGGACGGTCCAGTCGGTGCGTGCGGCGCGGCGTTTGCCGGGATTTGCTTACCGAGATAACGAGAGCACTGCCGCCTTCGGCGTTTTGGGGTCGCGGGAGATGGCAAGTTGATGCGGCCATTGTTTGTGGCGATTTTCCCTGGACGGAGCGCGAGATATTTTTTTTGAATGGAGCGCGTGCGGAAGGCTTCGGAAAGTTTGGCGTGAGCGAAATCGTTTTTGGCGATGAGGATGCGCCGCTGGTGTCTTTGTCCACCGGTGCAGTCCCTGGGCGAGAAGATCGGCGGATGGGAGAGCGATTGGCCGCGACCTAGAAGGGCGTACGAGCGTGCCGCGCGAAGTTCCCGCCCGGCGTGGACATCATACCGGCAGGTTTGTTGATGAGGATGAGGTCGTCGTCTTCGTAGAGGACTCGAGGGGATGGATTCGGCCTCGCTTTGAGGGAGCCGGGGTTCGGGCTGGACGGTGATGCGTTCGCCGCCTTTGAGTTTTTTGGCTGGCTTTGGAGGGTTGGCCGCTGACAGGACGAGGCCGATGCGTAAGTTGCTGCACACGGGCGCGGGAGAGTTCGGGAGAATGCGCGGCGCGAAACGTCGAGGCGCGTGCCGGAGTCCGCGGCGGAACAAGAAGTTCGATTTGAGGGAGGACACGCGGGAATGTAGCAGCTTGAGACGTGGGATAGGAGCGGCTCGGTGCGGCTTGCCAGGTGTCCGCAAAACCATCGGGTGCCACACGCCGGCATTTGCCAAAAAGTGCGATGGCGTTGAAAAGAATGGAGATGAGTTGCCGAGCGATGCTAGGGCTTCGCAATTAACAAGCCGTGAATGGAAATCAGGTTTTGAAAGACAAACGAGGATGAAGGAGCGCATCCTTGAAGGTTCATAATCCCGTAGCGTAAGACCAGTATCGCGCGCTGGTCTAATCAAGTGCGCGCTTCTAACGCAGGCGTGTGATGTTTGTGAATTGAATCGTCGCTGTTAAATCGCCAATGCAGAAGAAAATAGGAGTAAGGAAAGATGCCGCCCTGAAGGGACGACGCTACAAAAGCAAAAGAGGCTTCGCGATATGAGACCGACGCGGGCATCGAAATTCAGAGTTGTGCGGTCAGCCTCGAATTCTAGCGTTAGAAGTCGCGCCAGGGGCGCCAGACGGGGACCTCACGTAACGTATGCACCTAACTTCTTCGAGCCATCACCGCGCTTAACGGCTGAAAAATCTCCTGGGTTTAAGGGGAAGCGAGACCGTAAGGCAAAGAGAAACGGCGGCCGCGGCGAGGCGCTCCAGCCCCCGCCACGACGAAGAAGGTCGAATAGCTTCCGCAGAGCCCGATGTCCCCAACCTATTACGACAACAAAGAAAGGCCTCGTCAGTCGTTCGCGTGACAGTGTGGCTCCCTCGGAGAATTACGGATTTGCGTGGACTTTTGGATAGGTGATGCTTAGCTGCTCATCCGAACTGTACCGAACGATATGGTTGCATTGAGTGGAAAATGAGGTATGTTTACATCAAACGCAGAAGAAGTGCGCTGAGATCAAGTCTAAAGAGGGTAGCGCGTTAGACGCCCCCTGAAAGCAGCGCACTTCTTCTGCGTTGATGTAAACTACCCGTCATTTTCCACTCAATCGCGAACCATATCGTTCGGTACGAGTTGGATGAGCAGCTAAGCAACACCTATCCAAAAGTCACGCAAATCATAATTCTCCGAGGGAGCCACACCATGTCACGCGAACGACTGACGAGGGCCTTTCTTTGGTTGTCGGTAATAGTTGGGGCATCGGGCTCTGCGGAAGCTATTCGACCTTCTCTCGTGGCGGGGCGTGGAGCGCCTCGCCGCCGGCCTCGTTTCTCTTTTGCCGTTACGGTCTTCGCTTCCCTTAACCCAGGAGATTTTTTTCAGCCGTTAAGCGCGGTGATGGCTCGAAGAAGTTAGGTGCATACGTTACGTGGCGTCCCCGTCTGGCGCCCCTGGCGCGAACTTCTAACGCTAGATTCGAGGCTGGACGCACCAACCTCTGAATTTCGATGCCCGCCGTCGGTCTCATATCGCGAGCTCTTTTGCTTTTGTAGCGTCGTCCCTTCAGGGCGGCATCTTTCCTTACTCTATTTCTTCTGCATCTGGCGATTCACAGCGACGATTCATTCACAAACATCACACGCTGCGTTAGAAGCCGGCACTTGATTAGACCAGCGCGCGAGCACTGGGTCTTACGCTACTGGATTGGATGAACCTTCAAGATGCGCTTCCTCATCCTTCGTTTTTGTCTTTCAAACTGATTTCCAATTCACGGCTGTAATTGCGAAGCCCTAGCAATCGCCTCGGCAACTCATCTCATTTCTTTTCACGCCATCCACTTTTGCAAAAATGCCGGCGTGGGCATCCGGATGGTTTTGCGGGACACCTGGCAAGCCGCAACCGAGCCGCTCCTATCCCACCGTCTAAGCTGCTACAATTCCCGCGTGTCCTTCCTCAAATCGAACTTCTTGTCTCCGGCGGACTCCGGCACGCGCCTCGACCGTTTCGTCGCCCGCATCTCCCGAATCTCCGCGCCCGTGGCAGCAACTTATCGCATCCGGCCTCGTCCTGGTCAGCGGCCAACCCTCCAAAGCCAGCCAACTCAAAGGCGGCGACGCATCACCGTCCAGCCCGACCCCGCGCTCCCTCCAAAGCCGAGGCCGAATCCATCCCCCTCGAGTCCTTACGAAGACGACGACCTCATCCTCATCAACAAACCTGCCGGTATGACTGCCACGCCGGAGCGGGAAACTCGCGCGGCACGCTCGTCACGCCCTCAGGTCGCGGCCAATCGCTCTCCCAATCCGCCGATCTTCTTCGCCCAGGGATCGTGCACCGGTTGGACAAGACACCAGCGCGCCATCTCATCGCCAAAACGATTTCGTCACGCCAAACTTTCCGAGCCTTCCGCACGCGCGCCATCAAAAATATATTCGCGCTCGTCCAGGGAAAATTCGCCACAAAAACAAGGCCGCATCGAACTGCCATCTCCCGCGACCAAACGCGATGCGCATGTCCGCTCATCCGGTAAGCAAATCCGAAAGCCCGCGCGCCGCACGACTGGACGTCCTCCAGATTTGCCTCACCACGCTCTCGAAGTCCAACTCCACACCGACGCACGCATCAAATCCGGTGACTTCTCCGCCTCAAACATCCCGTCTCGGCGAACACTCTAGGCGCAGCATCGCAACTCGTCGTGGAAAAAACAAGACTCCCCACCTCGACCGCCAGTTTCTTCATGCCGGCGCCTCTCCTTTCTTCATCCGCGCAGCGAAAACCAAATCACGGTAACCGCTCGCTTGCACCGAACTAAAATCTATCTGGAGAAATTGGCTGTTGCGCGGCCGTCAAAAATTGACGCCTCGCTCGCCGCCTCCTATAATTCATGCCTATGCGCCGCACACTTACAGCACTCTTCGCCACGTCCTGATTCTGCTTTACCTCTTTCAGAAAGCGGCTCATCGGCGGGACCAACAACAGCAACCGCAGCCAGCTTCGCCAATCAGCAGGACACGCAGCAGAGTCAAACAACAATCCGAGTCCGGTTTACCTCGTGGACGTCCTGCCACCGTGTAAACGGCGCAACAAACTCGTCGCTGACTCACAGAAAACGATTTCAACTCAGTGACGATGGCGCGCCCAAACCATCAAATACTTCAGCCGCCAGTCGGACATTCCTCTTCGCATCGGCCTCTTCTCGACACCTCCAACAGCATTCGCGACCGCATCAAGTTGAGCCAGGAAGCCCCGTCAATTTCCATCTACACCGTTCTCCGTCGCGGCAAGGATCAAGCCTTTGCCATGACGTTCGACGACGAACCGCAATGGTGCAGGCTTCACCGGCGACACCGGTTTGCTGCGCGATTCAAGTTTGAAAACGCGCCCGGCGGCGGCACCGCGTCTACGACCATTTACGATGCTTGTCAAGCATCTCAGTAATCCGCCGCCCCTCGGCCGATCAGCCGGACGTCGTCGCCGGGTCATGATTCTCATCAGCGACGGCGAAACAACCTCTCCGATCACACGCGCGCCGAGCCGTGGAATGGCGCAGCGCACGGCGTCGTCATTTACACATCAGACCAGCATTCAGTGGGTCACACCACGCCGAAAAGATTGCGCGCACCGGCACTTGCAAATATCACTCACTGACGGCGACAAAATTCTCCAGCAACTCGCCGAAGAAACCGGCGGCCGCTCTTCTACCTTATCATTGGATGATTGGATCAATCGTTTCAGACATCGGCGACGAACTTCGCAATCAATA
>Ga0137420_1199015_pt1 | contig 11156 bp, 10 predicted proteins | sample CZODoug3_1_2_16f_FD_122167 | JGI IMG/M metagenome (GOLD analysis project Ga0137420, IMG submission 122167) | Vadose zone soil fungal communities from Angelo Coast Range Reserve, California, USA - CZODoug3_1_2_16fungal (PacBio error correction) | ecosystem: Environmental > Terrestrial > Soil >... | reverse complement strand
CGCCCGGGCGGGCGAGGGACCGATCTTGATTGAAGCCAAGAGCTTTCGGCGCATGGGTCACGCGCAGCACGATCCGGCCGAGTACGTGCCGAAGGAGATGCGCGCGTATTGGGAAGCGCGCGACCCCATCGCACTCTATGAAAAATTTCTGACGAGCGAAAAGTTGCTCGACGCGAAGGGCAAGAAGGAGACCGAAGAGAAGATCAACGCCCTGCTCGAGAAGGAACGGGAATTTGCGGAGAATTCGCCGCTGCCTCCGCCGGAATTGGCCGATATCGGCGTCTACTGCACCGGCGACGATTGTCACAAAATCCGCGCGAAGTGGGAGCGGCCAATTGCGGAAGTGACGCCGCCGCGATCGAGCGTCGAAGCGGTTTGGATGGTTCCGGGATTCGGGTCGGGCCAAGGGTCCGGCGGTGGGCACGCGCCGATTCACTTCGGCGATACGCAGCCAGCGGAGACGAAACCCGCTGAAGCGGGCAAGCCCGCGGTGAAGGCGCCGGCGAAAGTGGCGCCAAAGAAAACCGTGAAGGCCGTCAGCGCTTCGAGAAAGGCGCGGAGATAATCATGCCAGGAACGAATGGTAGTGCGCCGGGCGAAACGCCAGTTACGTTTCTTGAAGCCATCAAGCAGGCGATGTTTGAGGAGATGGAGCGAGACCCGGCCGTCGTGCTGCTCGGCGAAGACGTCGGCGTATACGGCGGGGCGTTCAAGACCAGCGAAGGCTTGCTGGAGCGGTTTGGCTGGGAGCGCGTGATCGACACGCCGATCAGCGAAAGCGCCATTATCGGCGCGGCTTGCGGGATGAGCTATCTGGGGCTGCGGCCCATCGTCGAGATGCAGTTCATCGATTTCATCGTTTGCGCGTTCAACCAGATTACGAATTTCGTGGCCAAGGGACATTATCTGTGGAACGCCCCGGCGCCGATGGTGGTGCGCGGGCCGTCCGGAGGCGGCGTGCACGGCGGGCCGTTCCACTCGGCGAATCCGGAGATGTATTTCGTGCATACGCCGGGGCTGAAGGTGATCTATCCCTCGACGCCGTACGACGCGAAGGGCTTGCTGAAGGCCGCCGTGCGGGACAATAATCCGGTTCTTTTTTTCGAACACAAGTTCCTCTATCGCCGCATCAAAGGAGAGGTTCCCGCCGGAGACTACACCGTGCCGATCGGCAAAGCCGTGGTTCGCCGCGAGGGGAAACACCTGACGATCCTTTCCTACGCGGCGATGATGCAGACCTCGCTCGAGGCGGCCGAGGCACTGGCCAAGGAAGGAATCGAGGCGGAAGTGATCGATTTGCGAACGCTGCTGCCGCTCGATGAAGAGACGATTTTAAACTCGGTGAAGAAGACGAACAGATGTCTCGTAGTGCATGAAGACACGAAGACGGGCGGAATCGCGGGCGAGATTGCGGCGATTCTATGCGAGAAAGCGTTTGGCGATCTGGACGGGCCGCTGATGCGCGTGACCTCGCTCGATACGCCGGTGCCGTACGCGCCGACGCTGGAAGAGTATTTTCTGCCCAATGCGAAAAAGGTTTTTTCCGCCGCGAAGGAACTCGCGCGGTATTGAAACAAGTTTTCAATAGACAGTTGTCAGTGCTCAGTAGAAACAAGAGAATTCGCTCCGATCGAAGGATGTCTGACTGACTACTGAATACTGACAACTGAGAACGGAATCCTGGAAGAACCGGGCTCTAAGGAGAAGCAAATGGCCGTAGACATCGTAATGCCCCAGATGGGGGAAAGCATTTTCGAAGGCACGATCACCAAGTGGCTGAAGAAGCCAGGCGACAAGGTGGAACGTGATGAGCCTTTGTTTGAGATTTCCACGGACAAAGTGGACGCGGAAATTCCCTCGCCGTCGGCGGGCGTGCTGAAGGAGATCAAGGTCGGCGAAGGGCAGACCGTGCCGATTCAAACGATTGTCGGCGTCATTGATGCGGCGGGCTCTGCGGCCGCGGCGCCTGCTCCCGCTCCGGCGAAGGCTCCTGCCGCCGCGGCTCCGGCCCCAGCAGCGCCGCGGCCTGCGGCTCCCGCTCCAGCGGTGCCGGTTGCGGCCGCACCTGCACCGGCTTCCTCGGGTTCAACCGGCGAGCGGATTCACAGTTCGCCGCTGGTACGGCGCATGGCCAAGGAGCACGGCATCGACCTCTCCGCCGTGGAAGGCACGGGCGCGGGCGGGCGAATCAGCAAGCAGGATATCGAAGCGGTGATCGCGGGCGGCGGCGCGCCGGCCGCTGCGGCGGCTTACTCCGCTCCGGCTCCCGCGGCGTCTTCGCGGCCCGCGCCTCCGCCAGCGCCACCTGCGGCCGCGCCGGGGGTCTCCGGCGGGCAGGTGCACGTAGCGCTCGAAACGGCGGTGCCGCGCGAAAAGATGTACTTCGGCAATTACGAAGTGCAGCCGATGAGCACCATGCGGCAGCGCATCGCCGAGCACATGGTGGCGTCGAAGCGCGTTTCCGCGCACGTGTACTCCGTCGACGAAATCGACATGACCAAGGTGGCTGCCTTGCGCGCGAAGTCCAAGGACGAATTCGAAAAGCGCTACGAGACCAAGCTGACGTTCATGCCCTTCTTCGTGAAGGCCGCGGTCGCCGGACTGCGCTCGTTTCCGACGCTGAACGCCTCGCTCGACGGAACGAACGTCATCCTGCACAAGGAGATCAACATCGGCATCGCCGTGGCGCTCGACTGGGGCCTGCTCGTCCCGGTGGTGAAAAACGCCGACGAAAAAAACATTCTCGGCATCCAGCGCAACATGAACGACCTCGCGGAGCGCGCGCGTTCGAAAAAGCTGAAGCCCGAAGAAGTGCAGGAAAGCACGTTCTCCATCACCAACCCGGGCGTCTTCGGCGGCTTGTTCGGACTGCCGGTGATCAGCCAGCCCAACGTGGGTATCCTTGGCCTCGGCGCCATCGAGAAGCGCCCGGTGGTCATCAACGACTCGATCGCCATCCGCTCGATGTGCTACGTGACGCTCAGCTACGACCATCGCGTGGTGGACGGCGCAGTGGCCCACCAGTTCCTGCACAAGGTGAAGGAAACGCTGGAAAACTGGTCGGAGCCGGTGTTGTAAGAGACGCTCCCTTCGCGGTTCCAGCAAACAAACCACGAGCAGACTGTGGTCGCGGGCTTCGCGCCTCGAGTGGAGAGATGTTCTCAAAAGTGGCTTTCCTCTCGGAGCCAGCCATTCGTTTTTCGCGGTGTCCGGAATTGGGACGCCCGTTCCCGCTAGTGGCCAGAAGGAGGTGCTTCCTTCCCTCTTCCTTTCGCACAAACCATTCACACGAAAGCTGTTATTTTCAGGCATCGCTGGCAGCCTGGCTGCCCCTGATATGCCGGAGCGGATGGACGCCCGCACCGCGAGACGCAGCGAGTAGCCAGCCATGGTGACTCGAAATCTCAATGGACCGCGAAACGATGCAACCGCGAATTCTCATCGCCGATGACCAGCAGGACGTTCTGGACGCACTGCGGCTGCTGCTCAAGGGTCACGGCTACAGCATCGAAACGGTGAATTCACCGGCGGACTTGCTGGCGGCGGTGGGCCGCCAGGAGTTCGATATCCTCCTCATCGATCTGAACTATGCGCGCGACACGACGTCCGGACGCGAAGGCTTGGACGTGCTCAGCCGGCTAAAGGAATTCGAAGATGCTCCACCGGTGGTGGCGATGACCGGCTGGGCCACCGTGGGCCTGGCCGTCGAAGCGATGCAATACGGCGTGAGCGACTTTGTGGAGAAGCCGTGGACCAACACGCGGTTGCTAGAAATTCTTAGCAAGCAAATCGGCCTGGGGCGCGAGCGTCGCGAATCGCGGCACCGCGCCGTGGAAGAGGCCCGGGCGCGGGAAGAGGCCCTGATTCATCAGCAGGAGCAGGAACGGGAGATCACCGAGGCCAAAGCCATTCAGGAAAAGCTTCTGCCGCGCGAGATTCCGCAAATGCCGGGGTATGAAATCGCCAGCGCGTGGCAATCAGCCCGGTTGGTGGGAGGCGATTATTTCGACATTCTTCCGCTGAACGAGAAAACGCTGGGAATTTGTATCGCCGATGTGGCTGGGAAGGGAATGCCGGCCGCGCTGCTGATGTCCAATTTGCAGGCTGCGGTGCGCGGACTCTCCTCGGTCTCCGTTGCGCCGAATCTTCTCTGCAGCCGGCTAAACTCGATCGTCTACCGGAATACGGACAGCGACCGCTTCATCACCTTTTTCTACGCGCAGTTGGAGGGCGCCACGCGCCGTCTGACTTACGTCAACGCCGGCCACAATGCGCCGTTCGTGGTGCGCTCCGACGGCTCGCACGAGCGATTGCGGGAGGGCGGCACCGTGCTGGGCGTCTTCGCCAGCCGTGATTATGAGATGGGCTCGGCGCAGTTGTCCCCGGGTGATCGCGTGCTTCTGTTTACCGACGGCGTCACGGAAGCATGCAGCCCCGCGGGCGAGGAATTCGGCGAAGCGCGCCTGCTGAGTTTGCTGGAAGATCATCGCACGTTGTCCGCCGACGAATTGCAAGCGAAAATCCTGGCCGTGGTAGCCGAGTTCAGCGGGGGCCGCTGGCAGGACGATGCCACGCTGCTGGTGCTTACCGTGGGTGCATAGAGACACGGAAGCGCAGAACCTCTACGGAACCGCCGCCGGGGAATCTGCTCGCTGCGCATTCCGCTGTCCCCGGATTCCTCTTCCCGTCATTGCAGCAACGGCTTCAGCTTGGCCACCCACACCGCAAATCCTTCCATCGCGACCGGCTCGATGCCCGCGTCACGCAGCGTGTCACGGACGAAGCGGTGGCGGTCATTCTCCGCGTTCAAAGCCACGTCGGTGACGGCGGCAAATTCGGTTTTCAGGGAAGCCTTGGCGACGATGCGCTCCGCGGTATAGGCCAGCAGCTTGGCGTCGGCGGGCGCGCGCGTGACAGAGAGCGCCTGCACGAAACCGGGCGTACCGTTGCGGCGGTAGCGGTAGTCCAGACGCATGGGGTCGCCGGAAAAAGTAAACTCCGACGCGCGAACGGACTTTTCGATGCGCTCCCACAGCCGGGCTTGCCGGAAAACCTGCGAGCAGTACGAGCGTATTTGGGCGCGGCTGCCGGGCGCCCCGGTGCGCGCTGCAGGGCGACGTGGTCGGCGTAGAGGCGCTCAAGTTCGGCATCGAGGTCCGCGGCAAAGACGCCTTTTTGCGGGGCCAGTTGCAGTGCATTGGACAGAGTATCGTCCCACTTGCCGAGGAGTTGCTGCCGGTTGCCGCTGCCGCCGTTCGAACCGTTGGCAGCTTGGGATTGAAAACGGTCTTCCAGGTCATCGCGGAGCGCGCGCAGCAGTGTTTCATCGGCCTGGGGATGCAGCCGCCGGACGCGGTTGTACTCGTCCTGTTCTTCGATCAAGCGCAAACGGCGTTCGTCGGTCTTGGGATCGAAGACCAGGACGCCGATGTTCACCCACTCGTCGCGAACGAGATTCGCGGCGTAACGGAGGATGCGGTAGGCGCACGCTCTTTCTCCCGGCGAGGTTCCGGCACCCAGCGATTCGACGGACTTTTCATTCATGGTTCACATCCAGTTCGGAAACGGCTGGCGATTAGATCACTTGGCCTCCAGAATCAGGTCCGGCACGCGGTGGCGGCAGTGCAGTTGTTCGGCCAGTTCCGGGATCAGCCGGATCAACTCCTCGGAGACGGCGACAATCTCCACCGGGACCGTGGGCAGCCCGAGGCGCGCCGCCAGCCTGGTTCCAAGCAATTCGTTGACCAGGATGCGGCGATGCTGAGGATTATTTTGGAATTTCACGACGTAGTAGTAGCCGTCGTCGCAGCGCATCAGATGAGACTGCGCGCCACCCCGCATCCGGCGTATCTGTTCCAGTGCCGGCAACATGCGAGGTTATGCTAATGGTACTGACTGCTTCCGGCAGACATCATTGCTCCACCCGGGAGCTCAATTCCTGAATCGAGAAGCGCGGCGTTCAAGTTGGGAAGCAACCGAGGCCTGTGGAATCCCACTCCGGGAGGCGCGATTCCGCAAAAAGAAAAAGCCGGAACGAGAGTCCCGGCCCTTTCCTCACGCGGATCACTGTTTTTTGAAAGAGACTTAACGCTTCTTTTTCTTCTTCGCCGTCTTTTTCGCTTTCTTCTTGGCGGCCTTCTTTTTGGGCTTCGATTTTTTCGCCTTTTTCTTCGGCGCGGCTTTCTTCTTCGCCGCTTTCTTGGCCGGCTTCTTCGCCGCCGGTTTGGGCGCAGGCTTTGGCGCGGGCGCCTCTTCCTCAGGCTCCTCGCCGACGATCACCAGTTCCTCTTCCTCGGTTTCGACGATCTCTTCCGTCTCGCCCGCCAGTTCCTCGTCGTCTTCCAGCCGTGACAGCTCGTTGTCATCTTCGAAATTGTCCTTCTCGAGATCCATTCCATCCTCCCCTCGGGGAATCTTTGGGTCCCATTCGCAAAAGGGTCCCGTGGGTCGCTGTTCTGGCCGGAGTTACCTGAAATTCCACCCCGTCCTTGAGCCGTTGTTACCGTACTCGCCGTGCGTTGTCAAGCATTCTGCGGTATTCCTTGCCAGAGACTGCCGGAATTTTGGGGAGCGCGGCGCGAATAAACCGCAACAGGAAACTCTTCGAGACCCTTGTCCACCCGTAATCCATTCACAGGAAACGACTTAATTGTGGCCTGCAGCGGCTGCTCCACTTGCAGTGCCGCCCCCTGCAGGTTGCGAGGATTTTTTCTTTGACTTGGATCGCGCGCGCGCCGGCGAAGTTTCCGGAGCGCCGCCGAGCGTGTAAATACGCAGCACCATGCCCCGGCCCACCTTCTTGGATTTCAAGCGATTCCATTTGCGCAAGTCTTCCGCACTCACGCTGAAGCGGTCGGCGATTCCCAAGAACGTGTCGCCGCGTCGCACGCGATAACTCACCAGCCGGCGTTTCGTTTCTGATTGCGGCTGCGTCGCGGGGATGATCAGCTTCTCGCCTGCATCGAGAGCGGTATTGCGCTCCAGACTGTTCGCGTCGGCGATGGCCGCGGCCGTCACGCGGTATTTCTTGGCGATAGTCGTCAGCGTCTCTCCGGTTTCCACGCGATGGCGCCGCCAGCTGACCCACTTGTCCGGAGGAATATCCGCGATCTCCGCGGAAAATTTTTGCGCCGTGCCCGGCGGCAGATGCAGTTCGAAAGAAGGATCGTCGGGAGTCGCCAGGCGCAGCAAAGAGGGATTGAGCGAGCGAAGCGTCTCCGCGTCGACGTCGATGGTTTCCGCCACCAGCCGCAGATCGATGGCGCGCCCCGGTTTCACGACCTCGGTCGGGACCGCCGCTTCCGGTTCGACCTGAATATTGTAGTGCGCGGCATCTTTGGCGATGAGCGTCAGCGCGATAATGATGGGCACGTAGTTTTTTGTTTCGCGCGGGAGCACATTGCGCTTGTAAAGCTCCCAGAAATCGGCGTAACCGGTGCGTTCGATGCCCTTCTGCACGTTGCCCGGGCCGCAGTTGTAAGCAGCCATCGCCAGGTACCAGTCGCCGTAGAGCTTGTAGAGGTCGCGAAGATGCTGCGCGGCGGCGTGCGTGGCCTTCTCGGGGTCCTGGCGTTCATCGATCCACCAGGTGTGCCGCAGGCCGTATTGCTGTCCGCGGTAGGCCACGAATTGCCAGATCCCCCGCGCGCCCGCGCGCGAAAGCGCCAGCGGCTGGAAAGCGCTTTCCGCTTGCGCCAGGTAAATCAGGTCCTGCGGCAGGCCCTCCTCCTGCAGCACGCGCGATATCATCTCGCGATAACGCCCGGCGCGTCGCAGTCCGGTTTCGACGATGGCGCGGCCGCGCGGCGTTTGAAAGAAATTGAGAAACGAAAGCACCTGGTCGTTCACGGTCAGCGGCAGGTCGTGCGAAACATTTTTAGCCGCTTCCTCGGCCCGATCCTTCAGCCGCGGATCGACCGGAAAGGTCATCTCCGCCACTTCATCAATCGCCGCAGGAACGGCGGGAGCTTCGCTGAAGCCGTCTCCCGCTCGGAAGGCCTGCAGCTCGTACGCATACACCGTGTCCACCACGCGGTGAAACAGTTCGCTCAACCGCGGATCGCCATTGAGGTCGTAGCCGCTCTCCAGCATCCAGTCCACGGCGTCGTCAAAGTCCTTGCGCGCCGCCTCCAGATGCCCCGCTTTGAAATTCTGCTCGCCGGAGGCGAATTTCTCCTGGACCCTCTGGATCAGGTAGTCCTTATCCGTCGGAATCGGCGGCAGCAGCCAGACATAGTGGCGGCGGGGTGGATTCTGTACCGGCAAAAGCGCCAGCTCCGCCGGCGCCTGCGCAGCGCCCGCCGGCCCCAGCGCCGGAACGCGTGCCTGCACGTGCTTTTTCCCCGCGTCCTCGCAACCCAAAAGACCTGCCGCGATGAACAGGGTACCCGCCGCGATGCTAAGCCTTTGCCTCATCCCCCTCATGGTAAGGACCCGCTCACCCCCAGGTCAATGCTTTCCGGCGAGCAGGGGGGTGCCGATCTCACTACACGCCGAGGCCTTCCTCGGCGCTGTTCCGGACGCCTCCGGATTGGGTTAGACTCGCGCGGGGGGTGAACCAGTGAATACGAGTCCGCGACTTGCCAGACCGAACCTGTTCCGAACACGCATCTCTTACCTTCTCGCCTTGCTCGTCGCCTGCGCTTCGGCCGCTTCCGCGCAGCAGAAGAGCATCTCTGCTGAGAAGCGCTCGGCAGTCGAAAAGGTTGTTTCGAGTTTCATGTCGGCAAACAGCGTGCCCGGGATGGGTGTCGCAGTCGTTCTGGATGGTGAACCCGCCTGGTCCGCGGGATTCGGCATGGCGGATCTGGAAAATTTTGTTCCAGCAAATTCATCAACGCTCTTTCGTCTGGGTTCCATTTCCAAACCGATCACCGCCACCGCCATTTTGCAACTTTGGGAACGCGGCAAATTGGACCTCGACGCGCCTGTCCAGAACTATTGTCCTGCGTTTCCGCAGAAAGAATGGCCCATAACCGCGCGCGAATTGCTTGGCCACCTGGGAGGCATCCGGCACTACAACAGCGACGGAAAAGGAGACATTCCCGAGGATAGCGCCCGGCATTTCGCGGGCATGCAGGAGTCGCTGCAGATCTTCGCCGGCGATCCACTGGTCGCGAAACCCGGGACCAAATTCAACTATTCCACTTACGGCTACACGCTTCTCGGGTGCGTGCTGGAAGGCGCCGCGTCTCAGAAATTCGTGGACTACGTCCGCGACAATGTCTTCCGGCCCGCAGGAATGGAGGAAACGCAGCCCGATGATTTTTTCGCTGTCATCCAACATCGCGCGCGCTGGTATCACAAAGACAAATCCGGAGTGGTCCGCAATGCGGGCGTCCTGGACTCCAGTTACAAAATTCCCGGCGGCGGCCTGATCTCTTCCGCGGACGACATGGCGCGCTTCGAGGCCGCGATTCTCGCGGACAAACTTGTGCAGCGCGCCACGCGCGACCTCATGTGGACCATTCTTAAAGCCACCGAAGGCAAGCCCAGCCGCTATGCCCTCGGATGGTTCGTCGCCGAAAAGTTTGGCCTTCGCACCGCGGGCCATACGGGTGGACAGCAGGGGACGGACACCGCTTTCATCATCGTGCCGGAGCGCCGCGCCGGCGTGGTAGTGCTAGCCAATATGGACAACGTGAACACCAACCTCCTCGCGGACGAAATCTTGAAGATCGTGCTGGACCTCAAAGACAAGACTCCCTAGAAACCTCCCCCCGCCGGCGGGCGCCCCCAAACCGCAGAAAACAAGGGGGTAACGAATAAAAAAATCATTTGAACAAATTCCCATCCTGTGGTACTCTGTCTTTGCGTTTGTTGCTCTTGTATCGCCTTTGGGTAGTAAAGCGGTCGCAAGGTCACACTTGCGGCCATTTTTTTGTTCGCCGGACCGCTTTGCAGTCCTCCCGAACGAAGCTTGAAGACGGCCGCGGCTCTGTTGAGGGGCTCGGAACTTGGGGCATCAGATAGCTTAATGTTGTGCTCAGCCGTATCCCGGCTGACAGAAAAGAGTAAAGCAGTGAGTAAAGAACAAGGTACAGTGAAGTGGTTCAATGCCAGCAAGGGCTTCGGCTTCATCCAGCGCCAGAGCGGCGAGGACGTTTTCGTCCATTTCTCCGCGATCGTGGCTGATGGCTATAAGACGTTGAACGATGGCCAGGCGGTTGAATTCGAAGTCTCCAAGGGCCCCAAGGGTCTGCAGGCCTCGAACGTTTCGCCCCTCTAATGGATAGCTGATCCGGCCTAATCGGGCCTAACCTCGATACGGTCGGTTTCAGCTTCACTTCACAAAAATACAGAACGGGCGTCCCGCTTCAACTCGGGGCGCCCGTTCTGCTTTGTAGGGGCGCAGCATGCTGTGCCCGCTCTTCAGTCTTTGTGGCCTAGCCACTTCTGGCTGTGCCCATTTCACTCTCATTTGTAGGGGCGGCCTTCTGAGTCCGCGTCCGCCGGTCTTCTTTCCGGTTCTTGCGGGGTACTTACACTAGAATGTAAGACGTATCAAACATTGACTTACATCCACGCTATCGGTATACTTACCCCGAATCCTCCCCCTGGAGCTCCCATGAAGACCGAAGTCTCCACCGTCACCACCAAGGGCCAGCTCGTCATCCCCGCAAAGCTTCGCCGCAAGTATTCCATCAAGGAAGGTACGCAGGTGGCCTTCGTCGAAGAGGAAAATCGTCTCATTCTCCAACCGCTTACTCCGGAATTTATCCGCAGTCTCCGCGGCTGCCTCGGCAAAGACTCCAAGGCTCCAGAAATTCTCCTCGAGGAGCGCCGCCGAGAGCGAAAACTGTGAAGCGCCCCAGATTATGAAACGTATAGTGCTCGACGCTAGCGCCCTCATGACCTTTTCGGCTAACCGCCCCGGCGCCGAAAAGGTCGAACAACTCATTCAACTCGCCGTCGATGGCAAGCGCGAACTCCTCATGTGCGTCGTCAATTGGGGCGAGGTGGACTATTCTGTCTGGCGCGACCAAGGCCCGGGAGTCGCCCGGCAAATTCTCGAACAGATTGCCCAGCTGCCGATCCATTTGGTCCCAGCGGATGTCGAGCTCGCGCGCCACGCTGCCGAATTCAAAGCCAATTTCAATCTCCCCTACGTCGACGGTTTCGCCGCCGCCCTCCGCCGTCCATCGCAAAGCCTCTCT
>Ga0137420_1103705_pt1 | contig 11623 bp, 11 predicted proteins | sample CZODoug3_1_2_16f_FD_122167 | JGI IMG/M metagenome (GOLD analysis project Ga0137420, IMG submission 122167) | Vadose zone soil fungal communities from Angelo Coast Range Reserve, California, USA - CZODoug3_1_2_16fungal (PacBio error correction) | ecosystem: Environmental > Terrestrial > Soil >... | reverse complement strand
CCCAATGAGCCGATCCAATCGGTCGTGAGGCGCCAGTCATCGTTGTAACCAGAGCGGTTCTTCCATTGGTGAATTTCGGCATACGTGACGCGCCGCCCCGTGAAGAAATGAATCGTTTCAATAATGGACCTGTGAAACGATCCGCGCACGTCCACCAGGACGCCGTCGACGTCAAAGATCACCAGCTTGGGCGTAAGCTTCACAGAATCTCCTCGATGGCGCGCAGCAAGCGGCGCGTATCTGCGCGAGTGCCCGCGCTGACGCGCACGAAACCTTCTCGCGGAAAATCCTTCCGCTCACGCACCAGGATTCCCTTCCGCTCGAGCGCGCACACCAGGCGATGCGCTCCGGGACCGAAATCCACAAGGACGAAATTTGCCGCGCTCGGATAAACGCGCGCACCAAGGCGAGTGAGCCCTTCCTCCAGCAACGCGCGGCTTTGCAAGACTTCGCGCATATAGTTGCGGAGAAATCGCGCGTCGCGAATGGAAGCTTCCGCGGCCACGAGCGCAGCCGTGTTCACTGGATACGGTGTGCAGGCGCGCCGCATCACGGAGAGAATCTCCGGTTTCGCAAACAAGCATCCCAGACGCAACGCCGCCAAACCCGCTGCTTTTGAAAACGTGCGCGCAACCAGAAGATTTGAATACTGGCGAATCCACGAAAGAATCGTGAGTCCCGAAAAATCGAAATAGGCCTCATCGACCAGGACCAACGTTCGCGACGCGGCGCGCAATATCCGGCGCAAGTCCTCAGGCTGAACCAGAGTGCCGGTCGGATTGTTCGGGTTCGCGATAAACAGCACGCGCGGGATACTCGGCGACGATCCGCGAAGTTCTCGCAGCACGTCTGCGACCGGGAACTTCATTTCGTCGTCGTAACGCAGCGCGGTGACGCGCGCGCCCGCCAATTCTGAAAAAAAGCGATACATATCGAAGGTAGCCTCGGCAACAAGAACCGAGTCGCCATCTTCGATAAACGTGTCCGCGATCAGGTGCAAGGCATCGTCGATGCCATTTGTCAGGTGCATTTCCTCTGGCCGTACGCGGAAGAAACGAGCCAGGCGCCTCGTCGTCGCCTGATATTCGGGATAGATCGCCATCTGCTCGGCCGTCATGCGGGAGAGCGCGCGCAACACTGCGGGAGAACATCCCACCGTGTTCTCATTGAAATCGAGACGCAGCTTTCGGGCGCGGCCTTCCTTGGGAGCGCCGTAGGGGGCCATCGCGAGTACCGCGCGGCGAACCGGGATTTTCGGGAGCTTCATTTTTTTCACCGGCGGACCTCGACGGCCCGCGCATGCGCCTCAAGACCCTCGGCCCGGGCCATCGCGGATACGACTGGAGCGAGACTCTTCAAGCCGGCGCGCGAAATCTCCTGGGTGCTGGAACATTTCACGAAATCGGACACGCTCAACCCGCCGCGCGCTCGCGCCCAGCCGGACGTCGGCAGGACATGATTCGTGCCGCTGGCGTAGTCGCCAATGGGCTGCGCGCTCCACGGCCCAAGAAATACGCTGCCGGCTTCGGAAAGTTTCTCCATGAGAGCCCGATTCGCAAAGGGGATGCTCAAATGTTCCGGGGCCACTCGATTAGCAAATCGAATCGCGGCATCCAATGACGGCGCAACGAAAATAGCGCTCGCAACGCGAAGCGATTTCCAGGCAGGGTTGGTCCTCGGCAGCTCGCGAAGCTGCAGGGCGACTTCCGCGGCCACTTCACGCGCCAACCGCGCCGAAGTCGTGACGAGAAGCGCCACGGCGTCAGGGTCATGCTCGGCCTGCGCGAGCAAATCGGCGGCGATGAAGTTCGGTTCCCCGCCCGTCGCAAGAATCAGCACCTCGGTCGGCCCCGCGGGCATGTCGATCGCACAGTCGTTCGAGACGATGCGCTTGGCGGCCGTGACGTAGCGATTCCCGGGGCCACAGATCTTGTCCACGCGCGGGATGGAGGGCGTTCCGTACGCAAACGCGCCAATCGCCTGCGCGCCGCCGATCCGCGCAATCTCCTTCACGCCGAGAATCTCCGCCGCTGCGAGCAGCGCCGGACTCGGCTTCGGGCAAGCCACGACGATGCGGTCAACACTGGCCACTTGCGCCGGGATCGCGGTCATCAGCAGTGTGGAAAAAAGCGAAAAACGCCCGCCGGGAATGTAACACCCGATGGTCCCGAGAGGAGTGACGCGCTGTCCAACGCGCACGCCAGGCTCAACTGTAATCGTCCACGAACTTGGGCGCTGCTGCTCGGCGACGCGGTGGATATTCCGAGCGGCATGTTCGATGGCGCGAAGCAGATCGCGCGGGACATCGCGGCGTGCGGCGCGCAATTCTGCCCGGCTAATCCAAATCGTGCCGCGGGTCAGACGAAGGCCGTCGAGCCGCCGGGCCCAGCGAAACAGCGCCGCATCGCCGTTGCGCCGGACATCGGCAAGAATGCGCGACGCCACTTGCTCGGCAGCCGCATCGTGCGAGCTGCGGCGGGCGAGGAACCTCGCGGCAACCGCGTCGGTGAGTTTCAGGATACGCATCAAATGAACGTCACACCTTGGGTCTACTTCAGACCTCAGAGCACAATTTTGTTAAGCGGGTATTCGACGATTCCCTGCGCGCCAGCCGCTTTCAAGCGCGGGATGATGGTGCGAACGATGTTTTCGTCCACAATCGTGTTCACGGCGATCCACTCCGGGTCGCTCAGCGTCGATACCGTCGGATTTTTCAGCGCGGGAAGCACGCCCAGCACCGCGGCAAGATGTTCCTTTCGGACATTGAGCATGATGCCGACCTTGGTGTACGCGGCGATTGCTCCGGTCAGGAGGAGAACGAGATTGGAAATCTTCTCGCACTTCCAGGAATCGGAAATCGAGCCGCGATTGGCGATGAACACGGTGCGGGATTCAAGCACGGTATCGACGATGCGCAGCCGGTTGGCGCGCAATGACGAACCGGTCTCCGTCACCTCCACAATAGCGTCCGCGAGTTGCGGCACTTTCACCTCGGTCGCGCCCCAGGAAAATTCCACACGCGCGCTGACGTTATGCCGCGCGAGATATTTCGTCGTGAGATTCACGACTTCGGTGGCGATGACCTTCCCTTCCAAGTCCTTCACCGACTGAATCGCCCCGTCCTCCGGCACGGCGAGAACCCAGCGCACGGGCGCGAGGCTCTGTTTTGAATACAGCAGCTCGCCGATCTCGGCGACATCAGCCCCGGTTTCGAAGACCCAGTCGCGGCCCGTGATCCCGGCGTCGAGCGCGCCCGTTTCGACGTAGCGCGCCATTTCCTGCGCGCGGACCAGCATGCATTCGATTTCCGGATCATCGATGCCAGGAAAATAGCTGCGCGTGTTGACCGAAATGCGCCAGCCAGCCTTGGCGAAAAGCTGCACGGTTGCGTCCTGCAAACTTCCTTTCGGGATGCCCAGGCGAAGTGTGCTCATCTGCGCGCATCCTTTCCGTAAACAGCGTCGGGATCGAATGTCCGCTTCTCAACGACCTCCGCCGCGCCGCCGGAGAGCCGCCTGAAAAAACACGAGCGATAGCCCTCGTGGCAAACGCCCGGCCCGAGCGCTTCGACGCGAATCAGCAGCGCGTCCACGTCGCAGTCCACGCGCATTTCGCGGACGCGAAGCACGTGGCCGCTCTGTTCGCCCTTGCGCCATAGCTTGTTGCGCGAGCGGCTGAAGAAAGTCACTTCGCCGCTTGACTGCGTCGCGGCATAGGCCTCCGCGTTCATGAAGCCCAGCATGAGGACCTCGCCCGATTGCGCGTCTTGAATGATCGCGGGAAGCAATCCGCCGAGCTTTGTGAAATCCAGATCCATTCTTCCTCCAAAAGCATGGCACTCAGTGCGCCCAAATAAAAAACCCGCTGGCGCTTACCGCGCCAGCGGGCCGATGAGTGCGAATCTAAGTGCGCTACTCAAGCCTCCGCGGACACGGTCGTGCGCCGTGATGTAGATGGTGACCGTGATGTCGCGCGGAAAGCCGCATAGCGAGTCAAACTATACAAGAGCCGCATGTTTGCGTCAAGCGCGACGGTTCCTCTGACGCCCACCATTCCCGCTAAATCGGGGAGCGTGTTAACCTCACCCGAAGCAACTGCAAACCGGCGAACGTGGAGGCCCGTATTTCCCATTCACGCGCCGTCATTTTTTTCTGAATAGGAGAAGTGTGATGCACTCCAAAGTCTGGACGGACATGTTTGTTCTCGCCCTCCCTGTGGCCGAGAAAATCCTGCGCCCGATGGCAGTCTATTTCTTCCTCGTGATCGGTTTGCGCTTGGCGGGAAAACGCGAGCTCGCGCAGCTCAATCCATTCGACCTGGTCGTCCTGCTGACGCTCTCGAACACGGTGCAAAACGCCATCATTGGCGATGACAACAGCGTCACCGGCGGCATCATTAGCGCTTCGACGTTGCTGCTGGTCAACTACCTCGTCGTGCGATTTCTGTACCGCCATGAAAAACTTGACCGCGTCGTCGAGGGCGAGTCGTGCACTCTGATTGAGAACGGACAAGTCCTGGAAAATAAGCTGACGCAGGAAGTGCTTACGCGGCAGGAACTCGAAGCCGCGGCTCATAAGCAAGGATTTGGAGACCTCAGGGAAGTGGAAAGCGCCGTGCTCGAACCGAGTGGCACGATTTCATTCATTGCGAAAAAGCCCCTTCCGGAAGAGACGCGACACCAGGAAGTTCTCAAACGGCTGGACCAATTGTCGCGCGAGCTGGCCCAGCTTCGCTTGCGAGAAGGGCCACACACCGCGTGAATGGTTTTCTAGCGTCGGCCTTCAGGCCGACATTGTAGATTCGCGCAGATGCCCGCCTGAAGGCGGGCGCTACATACGATTAAGGGCGCAAACCTGCGGCAGCCATCTTCAGTGCAGGAGAAAACCGGTGGCGGCGACACCGAGGCCGGCGAGCCCCGAAATAATTCCCAGGACCCAATAGAAACGCTTGCGCGACAGCAACGCGAGCGATGAAATCACCAGAGCGATTTCAAGAAACACTTCACCGAGGTCGAAACGATCCGCTTTGCGTTGGCTGAGAGCGGACTCCTTCTCGAGATCCTTTGCTTGCTCCTCAATTTCCGCCTGCTCTTTCGTATAGCGCTCGGCTTCCTTCTGATATTTTTCGCGAACTTTGTCGGCCTGCGCTTTGTCCTTGAATTCCGTCATCGAGAGCAGGTCCACGCCCATCTCATAGTTGTGCCGGCGAATATTTTTCGCCTGATAGTAGGACCATTGATCGCTCGCGCGGGCCTGCGAGACAATCTCCTCGGTATGAGCACGGTGTCCCAGCAGGGAAACGACGGCGACGCAAACCGCGAGGATGGCCATCGTCACCGAAATGGGCGCCAGCGATGGATTTTCGCGGCCACGCTCTGCATTTTCCTGAAGTTCGCTCAGTTCATCCGGCATGGAATTTCACCCCTAAATCAATTTCGGCTGTTGAATTGCCATCCTGCTTTGGGCGGAAAACTCCACTACGATGATTCCATCGCGCTCGCCAGACTCTCGCGAAACGCTGAAATCGTTCGGTCGATATCCGCATCGGAATGCGCCGAGGAAACAAACAGCGCTTCAAACTGCGAGGGTGCGAGGAAGACGCCGCGGTCGAGCATGGCGCGGAAGAATGTGGCGAACCGCCGAGTGTCACATTTCTTCGCGCCGGCATAGTCCCGGACAGTCTCCCCCGAAAAGAAAAGAGTCAGCAGCGATCCGACGCGCGCAGCGGTGGCGGACGCGCCCGTTTCCCGCAACACTGCGGCGATCCCGTCACCCAGCCGCTTCGCGCGCGCATCGAGCGATTCGTAAAACCCGGGAGCGGCAAGCAAATCGAGCGTCGCGATTCCCGCGCTCATCGCGAGCGGATTTCCAGATAGCGTTCCGGCCTGATACACCGGACCGAGCGGCGCAACGCGGTCCATCAGATCGCGCCGTCCCCCATACGCGGCAACCGGCAGTCCCCCTCCAATAATTTTCCCCAGCGTGGTTAGGTCCGGCGCGATGCCGAACACGGTTTGCGCGCCACCATAGCAAACCCGAAACCCGGAGATCACTTCATCGAAAATCAGGAGAGCTCCGTGGCGGGTTGCCAGATCGCGAAGATTCTGGAGAAACCCGGCTATCGGCGGAACGACGCCCATGTTGGCTGCAACGGGTTCGACGATCACCGCAGCGATCTTATCCCGATGCCGATCGAAGAGCTTTTGCACCGCCGCGATATCGTTGTAAGGAGCATTGAGCGTCAGAGCCGCGAGCGCCTGTGGCACTCCGGGACACGCGGCGATTCCCAGAGTCGCGAGGCCTGACCCAGCCTCCGACAAAAAACTGTCCGAGTGGCCATGATAGCAGCCTTCAAATTTGATGATGAAGTCGCGGCCCGTCGCGGCGCGCGCCAAGCGCACCGCGCTCATCGTCGCCTCTGTTCCGGAACTCACGAATCGTACCTTTTCGCAAGACGGAAGAGCCGTCCTGAGGCGCGCGGCGAGTTCGATTTCAAGTTCAGTGGGCATGCCGTAACTGGTGCCCCTGCGCGCCTGTGTGGCAATGGCTTCGACGACCTTCGGATGCGCGTGACCCAGAATCAGTGCGCCCCAGGAACACACGTAGTCGATATACTCATTCCCATCGGCGTCCCACAGGCGCGCGCCTGCCGCGCGATCGACGACGATGGGATCTCCGCCCACGGCGCGAAACGCGCGCACGGGGCTATTTACTCCGCCGACGAGAACTTCCGTCGCTCGGCGGAAGATTTCTTCAGAGCGAGGGCGTTCCATCTTGACCAGTTTCAGCGCACTCATTGGTGGATATGGTCCTCGATTTCGGAATCAACAGGCTTTCATCCAGCGGGCGATGTCTTTGGCATGATAGGTGAGCACGATACTCGCGCCTGCGCGATGAATCCCGGTCAGAATCTCGAGCACGATTCGTTTTTCGTCGATCCATCCATTCGCGGCGGCCGCTTTCACCATCGCAAATTCTCCGCTCACGTTGTATGCGCCAACGGGAACGTCGAACGTTTCACGGACGCGATGAATGATGTCGAGATACGCGAGCGCTGGCTTCACCATCACCATGTCAGCGCCCTCAGCAAGGTCCAGCTCGACTTCGCGAATCGCCTCGCGCGCATTGGAAGGATCCATCTGGTAGCTGCGCCGGTCGCCGAATTGCGGCGCTGACTCCGCCGCCTCGCGGAACGGCCCATAGAATCCCGAACAGTATTTCGCCGCATAGCTCATGATGGCGATGTCTTCAAACCCGGCGCCGTCGAGCGCCTTGCGAATCGCGCCGACCCGCCCGTCCATCATGTCCGAAGGCGCGACAATATCCGCCCCCGCGCGCGCATGAGACAAGGATTCCGCGGCGAGCAGTTCCAGCGTCGGATCGTTTTTCACTTCGCCGTTTTCAACGACGCCGCAATGCCCGTGGTCCGTGTATTCGCACAGACACACGTCGGTCATGACCAGCAGGTTCAGCTTGGCGCTGCGAACCGCTTCAATAGCCCGCTGGACCACTCCGTCGGCGGCCCAGGCCTGGCTTCCCCGCGCATCCTTCTTCTCCGGGATGCCGAACAAAACGATTCCAGGAATACCAAGTTGCTCAACCTCGCGGCATTCCTCGAGAAATTTATCTACCGACTGCTGCGCGACACCGGGCATCGAGCTGATTGGATTTCGCACGCCTCGCCCGGGACAAACAAACATCGGGTAAAGGAGGCCCTGCGTCGAAAGACGCGTCTCGCGCGACAACGATCGAATCGCTTCGCTGCGCCTCAGGCGCCGCGGGCGGACTACGGGAAAACTCATGAAGACCTCATTTGGGACGCAGTGGCCGACGAAAAATATTTTACGATCGCCGCGGTCATCGATTCGTCCGTAGCATCTGACGCCTCGATCGCAACAGGCAAGCCCGCCTTCCGCAGAGCGCTGGCCGTCACCGGGCCAACCGCAGCCAGGAACGCTCGCGCTGCCAGCCTCGAGAGAACTTCCGCGCCGAGTTTGGCGCACAGGTTCTCCACAGCCGACGGACTGAAGAACGATACAACATCCACACGCGCCTCGCGTATTGCTTCGATGACTCCTGGCTCTGCCGCGCCAACACCGCCCGTATGATACGCCACAATCTCAGTAACTTCCGCGCCGGCAGCCCGAAGGGCATCAGGCAAGTCGCGCCCGGCTCGCGCGCTGCGCGGCAGCAGGACGCGTTTCCCACTCAGCGCCGCCCTCAGCTCGCGAGCCAACGCCACTCCGACAAATTCTTTCGCAACGTAATCGATCGCGAACGCCTCCGCTGCCGCGGCGCTGGCCGTCGCGGGCCCTACTGCGGCGCAACGCGGCCTGTCGCCGCCTTCCAGATTTCGACCCAGTTTACGGCATCGGCCCGCAAAAAATCGCGCTGCGTTCGCGCTCGTAAACAGCAACCAATCGTAGGCTTCCAGCGAACGAATGGCGCGATCGAGGTCCGTCGTATCGGCAGGTTCGGAAAAACTCACCGCGGGAAGCAGCAGGACACTTGCGCCAAGCTTTTCCAGGCGTTCCTTCAGATCACGCGACTGTTCCACCGCGCGTGTGACCACGATGCACTTTCCATCGAGTGGCTTGTCCGCGCTCATGCACGCGTTCCACGGCCTTCGCGCGCGAGCAGCGCGGCCGCTCCCTGATCGAGCATTCTGGCGGCAACTCTTTCGCCAAGCGCCACGGCATCTTCCGGCGCGCACGAACTCTTCTCTCTCATGCGTTGTGCACCATCGGGAGAAAGCACGGCAACTTCCAGCACTAGTTTTCCGCTCTCCACGCGCCCCCACACGCCGATGGAAACCTGGCAGCCGCCTTCCAGGCCAGCCAGGACGGCACGCTCGGCTTCCACTCCGCTGCGCGTTTCCCCATCGTTCAATGCAGAAAGAATTCCAAGGGTTTCAGTGTCATTAGTGCGCGCTTCGATTCCGATCGCTCCTTGCCCCGCGGCGGGCAGGCAGACATCGGTCGACAACACTTCGGTGATATTCGCGCTTAGGCCCAGGCGGTCCAGGCCCGCCTTGGCGAGCACGATGGCATCGTAGTCTCCCCGCTTCAATTTTTCGATTCGCGTATCCACGTTTCCGCGCAGGTCGAGGATTTGCAAATCGCTCCGCGCGTAGAGCAACTGAGACTTCCGCCGCAAGCTACTCGTGCCTACGCGGGCTCCGGCAGGGAGATGAGCGAGTGACGCTGCGCTGGTCGAAAGCAGCGCATCCCGGACGTCTTGCCGTTTGCAGATCGCGGCAATCGTCAAGCCGCCTGGAATCTCCGTGGGGACGTCCTTCATACTATGTACGGCCAAATCTACACGCCGCTCGAGGAGAGCGTCTTCCAGCTCCTTAATGAAGACTCCCTTTGTTCCAATCTCGCTAAAGCTAGTCTGCTGGAATTTGTCGCCGGAAGTCTTCACGATCACAAGTTCTGATTGGACGCCGGCAATGGCGCGGAGGGCTTCGCTGATGCTCCGGGCCTGCCAGAGAGCCAACGCGCTGCCTCTGGTCCCGATTCGCAGTGCCTTCAAGGCTTCTCCCGGTCGAGATGAAAAAGATCCCGCAGCGCTTCGAGGTTCTGGAGCTTACGGCGCAATTCCGGTATACCGCGGAGCCGCTCGGCGGGATTGAGCACCACGCGATCCGTAAACTCTTCGAATAAGACGGCCACCTGGGCGCGATCCCGTTCCGAGAGATCCGATATCGACGAAAGTCGTTCGCGCAGGAACGCCTCGCGCTCGGTGGCCAGCTTCGTGCGAAGGTCTCCGAGGACGGCGCTGGCCGCAACTCCGGCCTGCCAGTGCATGAATTTCTCGATTTGCTCTTCGATGATGGTCTCCGCCCGGGGAATTTCCGCCTGGCGCGCTTTCTTGTTTTGCTCCACGATTTCGGTCAAGTCGTCGATGTTATACAAATACGTGTTGTAGAGATCACCGACCCCTGCGGCGACGTTGCGCGGGACGCCGAGATCAATCATCAACAAAGCGCGATTGCCGCGGCGCCCCATGGCGCGCTCGATCGCCGCGCGCGCCAAAATCGGCTCCGCGCCCGATACGGAAGTTACGATCAGGTCCGGCCATTCGAGCGCACTGGCCAAGTTCTCCCAAGGGATGACTTCGCCGCCAAATCGCGCGGCAAGATCCACGGCGTGCTCCTCCGTACGATTCAGGACGCGCAATTGTTTGACTCCGCGGTCGCACAGATGCCGCACGACCTGCTCGCTGGTCGCTCCCGCCCCGATAATCAACGCGCGATGATTATTCAGCTTGCCAAAGATGCGCTCGGCCAGTTTTACGCCCGCGAACGCTACCGAAACCGGCCGCGTGCCAATCTCCGTCTCGTTGCGAACGCGCTTGCCCACCTCCAATGCGCCCTGGAACATGCGGTTGAGAACTGGGCCGGTTGCGCCGTGGTCGAGAGCAATCCGGTAGGCCTCGCGAACCTGCCCGAGGATTTCGGCTTCCCCCAGCAACATGGAATCGAGCCCTGCCGCGACGCGAAACAAATGGTCCACCGCGCTGCGGTCCCGGTGCCGGTACAGCGAACCATTCAGGTCAGCCGGCGCCAATTGGTGAAACGATGCGAGGAACAGCTCCACCGCGCCGGCGCTATCCGTGGCCAACTCGCGAGGGACGCCGTAAAGTTCGCTCCGGTTGCAGGTGGAAAGTACCAACGTTTCATCCAGAATTCCGCGCGAACGCAGCTGGTCAGCGGCCTCGCACGCTTGCTCGACGCTGAACGCGACCCGCTCGCGCAGCTCGACAGTGGCCGTGCGGTGATTCAGTCCGATGAGGACAATTTCCATTTACGAATCGCTCGTCTGAATTCCTTAGTTCTTCTCGTTCACACCCAATCAGAAGTAACGGTGAAAGTGTGAAAGATACCGGTTCACGATGCTGTAACTGAAAATCACAAACATGAAATTGAGAATGCAAAGCACCGACGCGCGCGCCCCACGCCATGCGGCCGTCTGCGCCAGAAATGTGTAGCCGATATAGGCCGCAAGAATTAAAATCGTGACGATTACCTTTGGATCGCCATCCCAATACACGCCCTGCAGCCGGTGCGCCCAGATGAATCCCGCTGTCATACCTGCGGCGAGCGCCCCGCAGCCGATCAGGACACTGCTGCGCGTCATTCGCTCCAGAACATCGAGCGCTGGGAAGCGCCACCCGACCATTCCCAGCTTGTGATCGCGGAGACGCCGGTTCTGCAGCAAAAATATCACGCTCAACACAAAGGAAATCGCAAAAGCGGAATACGCCAGAATGTTGAGCGTAACGTGAAACGCAAACAGCGGACCCTGCGCCGGGGGCGCCTTAATCGGCCGCGCCTCGCTCGCGTGCGCCAGTAAAAACACCACGAGCACGATCGGCAACACAAACGGGCCCACGGCCTGGCGGCGGTGGATGGCCTCCAGAACCAAATACGTGGCGGCCAGCAGCCACGCGAACAACGACAGGGAACCGAAGAGGTCGTCATATGGCACGGCATGAATCAACCGCGACCTCTCTAGCAGCGCCAGGTAGTGAAGACCACAAGCGCCCCAATGAGGCACACGGTCGCACCAATTCCGGCCATGCGCGATGGTTCGCGCAGATTCCAGATATAGAGCGCAAGG
>Ga0137420_1311784_pt1 | contig 12649 bp, 10 predicted proteins | sample CZODoug3_1_2_16f_FD_122167 | JGI IMG/M metagenome (GOLD analysis project Ga0137420, IMG submission 122167) | Vadose zone soil fungal communities from Angelo Coast Range Reserve, California, USA - CZODoug3_1_2_16fungal (PacBio error correction) | ecosystem: Environmental > Terrestrial > Soil >... | reverse complement strand
TCCGGCTGGCAAACCTGAGATGCCCCGGGCAGTGCTGCGTGGCAAAACCGAGAATGTCAGCACAGGTGGTATATGTGTTCGCACCAAACGGGCGCTGAAAACCTCCGGCCTCGTGCGTTGCGGGCTTCGTTTGCCCGGAATTCCCGTTCATGTCCCATTTTTGGCCCAGGTGCGTTGGATTGAGAAACGCTCCGGCGCGAATTCATACCGAGTTGGCTTACAGTTTATTGTTTAGGTCAGGCCATCCACTCTCGGCCTCGCTCCGTCGTTCCTTGTGACATCACGCATACAGCAACTTACCTAATCCTTTGGATTAACCCATGCGGGGAATTGTTTTGCCCATGCTGAGTCCTCATCCTGTGTCGAATGGTTAGCCGCCTGTTACGCGATCATGAATTCTTCATGAAGCAGACAGCGCTTCCATTTGCGCTGCGGGCCTTACGCAAATTCGCAGGATATCAGCGGAGAATTGCACGGCTGTCGCAGAGGTCAGCAAATTTGGCCGTTGAATCTCACATTTTGCAAACATGCGCTTTTGAGCTCTTCAATGCTTTTTCGTGAGGCACTTCGGAGAAAGTCCTTCTCAAGGATAAATATCTGAAGTCTCGCCAACCCCATAACAGAAAGGAGGTGAGAAACCATGAGGCATATCAGTCTCCAACTGCAAAAGCTGGAAGAGCGCATCGCTCCCGGCGGCTGCGGTGGTGGCGGAACTGGCGGCAGCCACGGCTCCAAGAGCCACGGCTCGAAGAGTCACGGTTCCAAGAGTCACGGCTCGAAGAGTCACGGCTCCAAGTGAAGTGGCTCTCGTCGGCGTAGTCAAACTCAGGGCGTCCACCGGGCGGCAGAGGCAATCTACACGCCTGGTGGCTTATTCAAAGGTGAATCGAGGGCGGCGGAGAACATCCCGCCCCCCTCAGTTCACAGTATGGCTCTTTTTTTCAAGGAAGTCATGACATCCAGTCTTCCAAGACTTCGGAGCGACTTGATCGTCCGCCATCAGCAGATTAGCCAGGGAACGTCTGTCGTCATCAAGAACCCGGAGTCCCGCAAATTCTTTCGGCTGGGAGAGGCCGAGTACTTCATCGCGCAGCAACTGGACGGAGAAACACCGCTCGAGGCAATTCGGCAGAAGACCGAAGCCAAATTCGGCGGCGAGCTTGCCATCGAGACCCTAAACGCCTTCCTTGAAAATCTGAAGAAGAATCACATCCTGGAGACCACGGAAGCAGGAGAAAAGGGCGCGTACCGAGAGCCGCCGCGCTTTCGCGGAAGCCCCTTGTATTGCCGGTTCAAGGTTTTCGATCCGTGCCGGCTCCTGCAGCGCCTGGTTCCCTGGACGGGCTTCTTCTATTCATCTTTTTTTGTCTTGCTGTCGGCTGCGGCCATTCTCGCAGCTGCGGGCGTCACCGTCACCGGCTGGAGCGACTTCAGACAGGATCTTCCTCGGCTCTACGGCAGTTGGTCCTCGATTGCGGTAGTCCTGGCATTGAATTTTCTGGTCGTTGGGGCACACGAGTTTGGCCACGGCCTGACTTGCACGCGCTTTGGCGGGGAAGTTCACGAAATGGGTTGTGCTCTGGTGTTTCTCCAGCCGGCCTTTTATTGCAATGTTAGCGACGCCTGGCTTTTTCCGGAAAAATCACAGCGCCTCTGGGTGGGCATCGCCGGTCCCTACTTTGAGTTGTTCCTTTGGTCCTTGGCGGTATTGATCTGGCGCACGACGGAACCAGACACCTGGATCAATTTCATCACCCTGAGCGTCATGGCCACTTCTGGCGTCAAGACCCTGTTGAACTTCAATCCCCTCATCAAGCTCGATGGCTACTACCTGCTGAGCGACTACCTGGAAATACCTAACTTGAGGAGGAGGTCATTCCGCCACGTCGGGACCCTGGTAGAGAAGTTATTCGGCTTGGAGTCTCTGGAGGATGAAGAAGTTCTCCCGCGACGTGAGCGGGCAATCTTCTCGATTTACGGCACGCTGGCGTTAGCGGGCTCGTTCTCTATCCTGGGGTTCATCCTCCTGAGCGCGGGCGGGGCGCTCGTCGATGGCCGGTCGCCAACGGCTGTGCTGGTAACTCTGGGGTTGCTGGGGATGAAGTATCGCAGAAGGTTTCGCCGAATGTTTGGCAAGCCATCCGATGCCTCCGATTCATTCGATGACGAAGATTTCGAGACTCCGGAGAAGACCGACGATTTGGACGAAACTGTCGCGCCGAAGCAAAGCGGCCATTTCCAAGCATCGTACAGGGCCAGCAGCGCACTGCAGCCTGCAACGCCAAGAAAGGTCGACAAGGTTGAGGTTGAGACGCCGGTCATGGTCAACCGCTTCGTCCAGCCCGGTGTCCCTGGAAACGGCAATACTTTCGAGGCGCGGACCGGGACCAGCGAGCTCGAGAGGCCTTCCATATTTGAAAAACTCCGCCGTCTTGAGCCGGCCCAGGGAGTAGCGACGTCATTCGACCAGCTCGTGGCCATGATGAATGGCCGTCGCATTCAAACAGTGCCCAGCATGTCCTGTGGCGCACCCGGTTCCTTCGGTAGCGGGCAGGAGATAGTCGCGGTCTTGGATGAACCTGCAGTGCCGAAAGGCGTGGATCGTTTCGAGGAGTCGGTTGCGGCCAGCGGCCTCCCTCAAACTGCGGTTCCAAAAAATAGTGAAGGCGTGGCCATGCCGCACATGGCCGGCACTGTGCACGAGCCTGCGTCGCCGAAAAACGGTCGCAAGGCGGAGACGGCAGCAGCAGCCCGCAGTCTTGAGAGGGCCGAAGGACCGACGAATGGCGCTCATACCGAAACGCCGGACGCGGCCAGTAGGTCGGACAAGTCTGGCGACGAGAAAAAAAAGAAAAGCCGCCGCTGGGGACGGCGGGTGCGACGCACGGTCTGGTTGGCCTTGGCAGCCGGCGCCGCCGTTGCTCTGGTTCGCGGGCATGCCGAACTGCGTGTGGCAGGTCCATTCAACGTTCTACCCATCGAGAACTCCGATGTGCGGGCAGCCGTGGATGGCGTGGTCGACAAAATTTACGTGCATGAGGGAGATTACGTACGCGAAGGGCAACCCGTTGCGCGGCTCACGGATATCGATACTCGCGCCGCTCTTGAAAAGACAGAGGCACAGCTTGCGGAGGCTGGCGCCAAGCTCCGCATGCAGGTGGCGGGTCCGACAGCCAATGAGATCGAGGTCGCTAAAGCCAGCGTTACCAAGGCTGAGGACAACCTCAAGTACGCACAAATCAAGCTGGCCATGGCGAAAAGAGTGTTTGATGAAAATCTTCTTTCCCGAAAGGAGTACGAAGATGTGGCCGCTGTGGAAAGCGCGGCGAGAAACGATCTCGCCGTAGCCAAGGATCAACTCCAATTGCTTGTCAGCGGCACCCGTCCGGAAGATATCGAAGCGACAAAGGCGCAGATCGACCAATTGCACGCGGACCAGCGCCACTTGGGCGAGCAGCGCCGGATGCTGACCGTCTACAGCCCATCAACGGGAGTCGTAGCGACGCCCACCTTGCAATTAAAACAATTGACCCATCAACTTGTAAAAAAAGGAGATTTGATCGCCAAAGTCTTCGATCTGCGAACGGTGACGGCGCAAATCGCAGTCGATGAAAAGGATATTGCTGATGTGCAGGTGGATCAGAAGGTCGTGCTTCGGGCCCGCGCTTATCCGGACGAGGTGTTCTACGGGACGGTGAATTTCGTCTCTACCAGCGTCCTGGGAAGCCCTGCCAGTGGCGGAGAGGCCGCGCCCCTTCCTCCGGTAGCGCCCTCAAGCTCATCCAGCAGCACAAAGAGAACCATCCTCATCAGCACGCAAATTGATAATCACTCCCTGCTGCTCAAGCCGGAAATGACAGGACAGGCCAAAATCCTGTGTGGGCAGCGGCGCGCCCTCGACTTGGTCACCCGTCGATTGGTCCATACCGTTAAGGTTGAGTTTTGGTCGTGGTGGTGAGGCGCGCAATTTGTCGATTGATTCTCACTGCCGTGAACGGAGAACAAAGAATATGACCATTGCGCCGGTTAGGAACGGAGCTGAAGTCAAAAGGGCAAAGGAAATAATGGCAGGTGGTCCGCAACTGACCGTTGCTCTCAATCCGCAAAGCGAAACGGGCGAGAATCTCTATCTGATCGGCCGTCCGACGCTGAAGAAATTCCTTCGCTTCGTCAAGGATAACGCCATACATGCCCCCAGTTCGGGGGACCTTGTCGTAGAGTGGCAAGCTGCCAACCGCGTTGTGCGCGAGCTGGAAAAGGAGGAAGCGGGCCTTGCCGACAATCCTTCGATAGAGCCAGTGGACCCCGAAAACGAACTTCTCCTCGAGTTTTTGAAAAACCCGCTGGTGCGGGACAGTTTCAACACCGTGCCGACGGAGGTGGCCTACGTCCAGTTGGACCGCATGGTGGTGTACCAGCACCACATTGATTTGGCCTTTGTGCAAGAACTGAAAAACAGGCTAGGGCCATCGCCCAGCGAAGAAGATATCTTCCGTGTCTGTCTGCCTTGCGATCGTCGTCAACCCCCGGTGAAATGGGCGCGCACCAATCGAGACACCTTCGTCTTCATATCGCCATCGGACGATATGCGCTTTCTCGGCGCCATGCAACTGCAAGCGGAGCACATCAAGGACTACCCTCCCCCCGGTAACCTCGCAGGCGTAGTCGGGCTTGCGGTGGGTTTTGGCAGCAACTTCCTGAATGCCATTTACGCGGAGAAGAGGTTGATCCTCAACAATGGAAGCCATCGTGCGTACGCGCTCCGAGACATGGGGATTACGCACGTACCCTGCATCGTCCAGCACGTTTCGTCGCGGGACGAATTGAGCATCCTGGCCTCCACTGCCATCACGGACGCGCCCAACTTCTATCTGCAAGACGCGCGGACCATGATGCTGAAGGATTATTTCGACCCGCGGCTCCGCAAAGTAATGTCCGTGCATCGCCGGCTGCGTCAGGTCACGGTCAAGTTCGATGTAGATGTAACGTTTACCCCCGTACTTTGAAGCGCAAAACTAGCGGGGAGTGACACTGTTTTTTATTGGACGGGCTAAGAGCCACTGAGGTTTGGGAGGGCAGATAAACATGGACAAAATTAATCTATTCAAAGATGCACTGCCGAATCAGCTTTTTCGGCGACTGGCACGTGCAGTGCAAGCGGTTGGTACGGAACGAATGGAAAACATGGGCAGCTATAACACCACATTCTGGTTTCCCATCGGTGCGGAGCCCACGAATATTGTTGAGCAATGTGTCAGCAAGTTGTACGCCTTGGTTCGGCCCGGCCCCAAGTGCATCGGAATGGAGTGGTGGCTGGGACGGCTCAAATTTGGCGAAGAGCTTCCGTTCCACACCGACCGAGACCGGAGCCTAAGACACAAGACGGGGCAAATTGTCCATCCTTTGTGGTCGAGCATCCTGTACCTGAACCGGTTTCCTTCCAGCCCGACAGTCGTTCTTGATCAAGTACTGAGCCCCGATGGGAAATCGTGGATACCACCAGAGGCAAACTCCGGCAGGTCGCTCGACGCTGTTCCGAACCACTATGTGGCTTTTCGTGGTGATTTACGGCATGGCGTGGTGACCAACGGAGCAGGGCAAAAAGAGGCTCGCCGTTCCGGGGACACACAGAAGACTCCCGGGTTGCGTTTGACGTTGTTGGTCAATTATTGGGACAGGCGTCCAGCTCCCCCCAACTGTCAAGATTACGATGGCACTGTCTATCGTTCCATCCAAGACGAAGGGACTAGCCCGACGACAGGATCGCGTCGGCTATCCGCCGCCTGAAAGACATGAACGATCAGATCATGGCCGGGCTCGCTCCTTCTTCGCCTCCTCAGCCGTGCGAAGACGCACCTTCCCAGCCGTTGTCAACACCGCCCTCCCCAGCCGATCGATGGACAGCGTGGGATGCCTTTGTGGAAAAAACTCCCGAGACGGGATTCATGCAATCGTCTTGGTGGGTGGATTTTCGAAGTGTCTGCGGATTTGAAAACTTTGGAATCACACTCAGAGACGGGAAGGACATCGTCGGCGGCGCGGCGGTATTGAAGTTCTGGTACGCAGAAGATGCTTGCTTCTACTACATCCAAGACGGCCCCGTCCTTCCAGGTGACCCCCTCTTCGGCGAAGAAGTTTTCCACGCCATTCTCCAGGGAATCGACGAACGGCGCGAACACGAGCAATGTGCGGTCAGCCATCTACGCCTGGAACCGCGTTGGCCACACCTCCCTGGCTTCGTGTCCGGATTTCGCCCCATTCCCCCACTTACGGACCATTACTTGGAGCCTAGGGACACTCGCTGCATTGATCTGCGTCCTTCAGAAGATGCCATCCTGGCTCAGATGAAACCCAAGGGCCGGTACAACATCCATGTCGCGCAGCGGCACGGCGTCTCGGTCATCGAAGACACCTCCGCGCAGGGCCTCGCGGACTTTCAAACCCTCTACGAAGAAACCGCCGATCGTCAGGGAATGGCGGCAAAACCTCCCGACTATTTTGAGACATTATTATCTTTTCTCTCGCCCGGCCACCGGGGATCGCTTTTCTTCGCCGAGTACCAGGGCATGCGGCTTGCCTCTGCGTTGGTAGTGTATTTCGGTCGCACAGCTACTTATTTCTACGGCGGATCGCGCGATTTTCACCGGAACGTCATGGCTCCCTATCTCCTTCACTTCGAGGTCATGCGCGAAGCCAAGACTCTGGGTCACGAATGGTACGACTTGTGGGGCATCGCGCCGCCAAACGAACCAGACCATCCATGGCAAAACTTCAGCGCCTTCAAAGCCAAATTCGGCGGAGTGGAGGTACATTCCGTTCCCACTCTCGATTTCGTCTATGACCCCGCCGCCTACGCCCACTACACTGCGTTGAACGGTTAAGTCGCACCTGTTTTTTCACGCCGACTTCACCACCTGTCTCTACCAGAAACTTCATCGGGCCGACCGTCAGCGAAGTAAGCCGTGCTCCATGCCGTGGTGTCTCAGATCAACCCGCGAGCGGCGTTGGTCCTTCCACAAAAAAATGTATTTCGCATAACAAACGAGCACACGGCTCGTTCTGCTTTCTCAAGCGAGCGCTTGGAAGTGTTTTGCGATTAGGCAGCTTTGCGCGTGTAAAGATGATGCAGGCCGCCGACTTTTGGAATCTCGGTCACCGGACCGAGCGAGGGAGGCTCGACAGGTCGGCTGATAGGCGCATCTTTCTCGAGCGACAGATGCGTGCGGCACATTTCGTAGTATTTGAAATAGTCCTTGAGGATCCGGCGCAAACCGGCCTCATGGAAAACAATGACGTGATCCAGGCATTCGCGCCGAATGGACCTGATCAAGCGCTCCGCGTAGGCGTTTTGCCATGGTGAGCGCGGCGCGGCCAAGACTTCCCGAATGCCCATCCATTTCGCCGTATCACAGAACTTCTCTCCGTAAATACCATCGCGGTCGCGCAACAAGTAACGTGGGGCCTTGTCCCAGAGGAAGCCTTCCAAGAGCTGTCGAGCTGTCCATTCTGCTGTGGGGTTAGCGGTCACGGCGAAATGAATCGGACGCCTGCGGTCATGATCAAGAATCACGAAGACGAATAGGAGTTGAAACGCAATCGTTGGGACGATGAAGAAATCGGCGGAAACCAATTCTTTGGCGTGATTGTTGAGAAAGGTTCGCCACGTTTGTGAGGGAGGTTTCTGCTGCCGGACCAATGGCTGCTCTCCGAGCGGAATAGAAACACTAAGTATTGACCTCTGAAACGCGGTGAGTGAGGACGACTTCTAGATTACTCAAACGCGCCGAGGGTTCAGCCATCCCTCTTCAATCACGCGTCCGCATAGCGGTGCGCGTTGAAGTGTGGTTCGGGCTCTAGCACATTCCGAGCGCACGAGGTCTACTCGGGAACTGAGCCACTAACCCGCTTGTTAAAGGATTATTCTGGGCATAGCGACAGAAATTGGCCCCCCTGAAAACGAAGGCGATCTTCGCTGAGGAATCGCCCTGCGCTCGGATCAAAATAGCGCGCCCGATAGTAGTAAATACCAGTTTCGGAATCGAAGTCGCGCCCCGTGTACCGGAACGGATTCGTCAGCGATCCAGTCACAGAAGTTTGGTTGCCGAACGAATCGTACACGAAAACCGGGCTATATTACTGCCACGCCAGATACTATGACCCAAATGCGGGAAGGTTCATCAACGAAGACCAGCTGGGTTTGACTTATTTGCGAGCCTTATGGAGTTTGATCTGAAGGATATTTTTGTAATTCTCGAAATCAGGGTCGCTTGTAAAGACGGACCAGCCGCGAGTTAAAGCGATCGCACAGATCAGCATGTCTGGAACGGAGACAGCTATGCCCTTCGACCTGCAGTTATTGCTCAGTTTTGCGGCGGTTTCATAGTCCTCCGTATTGATTGGTTCGTCGGGAAACGACCGAAGAATTATCCGAAGTTTTTCGTATTGGGCCGATGTCTTGATGCCCGATAACAATTCCTGACGCACCAAACCGATGACTCGGGTGCGCCCCTCTTTGATTAGCTCAGTCAACTCATCAACGACAGATGCCTCGGCCGGGCTTAGATCTTGTCCGTGCCGGCGGAGAGCGAGCGACCACGCAGAGGTATCAACGAGGACGTTCACGCGCGTTTCGACGTACGTTCGCGCTTGTAATTGTAGGCCTCATCGTAGTCGATCATTCCAAAGAGGGAGACGATATCTTGCTGCTTTCGGCGCTTGATGTACTCATCGAGCGCAGCCGTAACCGTCTCCTTCTTCGTACGGTGATGTCCCAGTTTCCGGGCTTCCTCAATAAGCCGGTCGTCGATGGCAAGGTTAGTCGGCATAGCACGGCCTCTGACCTCACTTTACACAATTCCATGTGTGACTGCAATGAGATCCTGGTGTGTGAATTAGGTACAGGCTAGGTACAGCTAAGAGGGGAGAAATAAGGCTTTTCGTCCCGTAAGCGACGCCAAATAAAGCGTTCATGGGATTCAGATGCCTGGTTCGGGACCAGGAGGTCGATGGTTCAAATCCATTCGCCCCGACCACTCTCTTATGCACCATTTCAATTGTGCGTCTATTGATGTGGCCGGCTTCCCACGCTAGCGTTCTCTGACGACTATTCGCCGTAGGGGGCCCAGATATTTTTCACCTGCACGGCGTGATCGAGGAACCAGCGGCCCTCGCCTTGTTTGACGTCAAACCAGTCGATAGCGCGGCCTTCGTTCGTGAACACCTGCTTCAGATTGCCAACCGAGAGCGTTTTCACTGCCGCGGCGCTGACTTCATCCGTGAAACACCAGATCGCGTCGACGTCGTCGTGTTCTGCGAGCGTTTTCATCAATTCGGCTGTGCGGCCGGTGACGATGTTCACGACGCCATCCGGCAGATCGCTGGTTTCGAAAACCTGATAGAGGTCGCCGGTTATCAGCGGATATTTCTCCGACGGAATGGAGATGACCGTGTTGCCCGTTGAAATGGCAGGCATCACGAGGGAAAGAAAGCCCAGCAGCGGCGCATCAGCGGGACATACCACACCCACGGTGCCGATCGGTTCTTTCATGGCCAGGGCGACGTTGCGGAACGGCGGGTTATGCACAGCGCCATCGTACTTGTCGGCCCAAGCAGCGTAGGAAAAGATGCGTTCGATCCCGAGGCTAACTTCGGCATCGGCTTGCTTCTTGCCGACCACGCCGGCCAGGCGGCCGGCGATTTCTTGACGGCGCTGTGAAAGATTCTCCGCGATGTAATAGAGAACCTGCGCGCGATTGTGGGCGGTCGCTTTGCCCCAGCTTTCCGCTTTGCGTGCCGCTTCGACGGCGTTGCGAATGTCCTTGCGGTTGCCAAGCGGCGCTTCGCCAAGCAACCGGCCGTCGGTGCCGCGCACTTCGATGGTGTAACCCGAATCCGGCCGCGCCTGCTTGCCGCCGATGTAGAGCTTCACAGTGCGGTCGATCGGGGGAGCAGTGAAATCAGAGGGCTGCTCCGGCGGCTGATCGATCGCGAGAGGCGTTGCATGCACCGGTGGCGCGTTCTTAAACCACGTGGGTTCGAGATATTCGAGAAGCCCCTCGCGTCCGCCCTCGCGTCCATAACCGCTCTCGCGATACCCTCCGAAACCGCAGGCGGCGTCAAAGAGATTCGTGCAGTTGACCCACACCACGCCAGCCTTCAATTGCGAGGCGACGTGAAGTGAAACATTGATGCTCTCGCTCCAAACGCAAGCGGCGAGGCCGTAGACCGTGTTGTTGGCGAGCTCGACAGCTTCACGCGGCGTTCGAAACGTCATCGCAGCCAGAACCGGGCCGAAGATTTCTTGTTGGGCCACCACGGAACTCGGATGGACGTTGCTTAGCAATGTTGGCGGGAAGTATAAGCCGCGCGTTGGCACCGGAATCGACGGCTGCCAGCAAGTTGCTCCCTCCGCGACGCCCTCATCCACCAACCGCTGGATGCGCTCGAGCTGTACGCGCGCGACGATAGCGCCGATATCAATGGCTTTATCGAGTGGGGGACCCATGCGAAGCGTGTTCATGCGGTCCTGAATTTTGCCGATCAATTTCTCGGCGATGCTCTCCTGCATCAGCAACCGCGAACCGGCACAGCAAACCTGCCCCTGGTTGAACCAGATGCCGTCGACGAGACCTTCCACGGCACTATCCAGATCGGCATCTTCAAAAATGATGAAAGGAGATTTGCCGCCGAGTTCGAGCGAAAGTTTTTTGTGGCTCTGGGCTGTTGCCTTGCGAATCACGCGTCCCACTTCCGTCGAGCCCGTGAATGCAATCTTGTCGACGTCAGGGTGCTTGACGAGCGCTTCGCCGGTTGAACCGTCGCCAGTGACGATGTTCACGACGCCGGCGGGGAGGCCGGCCTCCTGGCAAATGTGCGCAAACGCGAGCGCCGTCAAGGGAGTGAATTCTGCCGGCTTCAGGACGACCGTATTGCCGGTAGCAAGCGCGGGAGCGATTTTCCATGCCAGCATGAGCAGCGGAAAATTCCACGGGATGATTTGACCGACCACGCCGCACGCGATGTAACCGGGAAATTCCTGCTCGAGCAACTGAGCCCAGCCCGCATGGTGATAAAAGTGTCGAGCCACGAGAGGAATATCGATATCACGGCTCTCGCGAATCGGTTTGCCGTTATCCAGCGTTTCGAGCACCGCGAGCCAGCGCGAATGTTTCTGCACCTGCCGCGCAAGCGCATGGAGATAACGCGCGCGGGCGTGAGGAGTCAGGGCCTGCCACGCGGGCAATGCGCCCCGCCCCGCTTTCACCGCCGCGTCAATGTCCGCGGTCGATCCCTGCGCAACGGTCGCGAGTTTTTCGCCGGTAGAAGGATCCGCCGTGTCGAAATAAGTTCCTGCCGCCGGCGCCTGCCACGCGCCGTTGATGAAATGCCCAAAACGCCGGCCGTGACGGTCCAGCCATGCAAGAGCCTCGCGCGGATCTTCGGGCGCCGGGCCGTACTCCATGGTCATGAATTTTTCGACAATGCTCATTCGCTTCTTCTCGCTTCTTTTACGATCGAGCTAGCGTTTTCGCCGCAACTAAGCAATTGGATGCCGATACTCCGCCGAATAGCGTCCGGTGGCATAGTGTTCGAGTTGCCGTTCGATATCCGCCAGCATGCCGCTCGCGCCAAACCGGAATAATTCCGCCTTGAGCCAGGAATCGCCAAGTTCTTCCTTCATCAGTGCCAGCCATTCGAGCGACTGCTTCGCCGTGCGAATCCCGCCAGCCGGCTTGAAGCCGACCGCCATTCCGGTTTCCTGCGCGTACTCACGAATGGCACGCGTCATCACCAGGCTCACGGGCAGCGTCGCGTTGGTCGCTTCCTTGCCGGTGGATGTCTTGATGAAGTCCGCTCCGGCCATCATCGCCACTCTGCTGGCCCGGGCCACGTTGCGCAGCGTCAGCAAATCGCCGGTGCCAAGGATTACCTTCAGGTGCGCGGGCCCGCACGCATTCTTGAACGCGGCGATTTCATCGTAGAGCGCTTGCCATTTGGCGCCGAAAACATGCGCGCGAGTGATGACCACGTCGATTTCGTCGGCGCCGGCTTCCACCGAGCGTCGAATTTCCGCGACGCGTTCCTCAAACGGAGAAAGACCTGCCGGGAACCCTGTGGAGACCGCGGCAACATGAATGCCGCTGCCCTCGATGGCGCGCCGCGCGGTTTCCACGAACGTGTGATACACGCAGACGGCGGCGACCTTGATATCGAGGCTCTCGATGCCGAGTTTCTGTGCGAGTTCCTGCTGAATCGGTTGCCGCGCCTTGGCGCAGAGCCGGCGAACACGCTGATCGGTGTCGTCGCCGGAGAGTGTCGTCAAATCCATGCAGGTGATGGCGCGCAGAAGCCAAGCCGCCTGCCATTCCTTCTTCACGGTCCGCCGCGTGCCGATGGTTTGCGCGCGGCGTTCGACGGCGCTGGTGTTCACGCGCACCGCGTTCACCGATTCCAAATTCAGCGGGATGCCGCAGTTGGGCTGGAGTTCCCGCCCTGCGTAACTGGCGATCGCGGTATCAGAAGGTGAAATCGGATTACGAAGGGCGGGGCGATCAAGGCTTGAAGTGTTGTCGATTCGCGGATTGTCGGGCACAGTCATAAGTTTTCACCGCGTGCAGCGGAGCAATTTGCAATGCTATGCTTCTTATCT
>Ga0137420_1274924_pt1 | contig 12849 bp, 13 predicted proteins | sample CZODoug3_1_2_16f_FD_122167 | JGI IMG/M metagenome (GOLD analysis project Ga0137420, IMG submission 122167) | Vadose zone soil fungal communities from Angelo Coast Range Reserve, California, USA - CZODoug3_1_2_16fungal (PacBio error correction) | ecosystem: Environmental > Terrestrial > Soil >... | reverse complement strand
GGACTTTGAATCCCGCTATGATGGTTCGAATCCATCCGCCCCAACTCCCTTCATTGCTGGGCGCGGGTCATTTGAACAAGACGAAGCCGGCGTAGTCGGCAGCGCTGATGCTGCCCGTCTGGTCGCCGTCGCTCATCACGCCGATGCCCTGTAGCTCGGGGACGTCCGCGCCGGGGTCGCCGCCGGCGAAGTGCTCGCGGAAGAGGGCCTCGGGATCGATCGTTTCCTCGACCCAGTCGCCGCTGGGCGCTCCAGTGCGCAGGACGATGCTGTCCGACGCCACCAAGGGGTTGCGCATCCTGTTGCACGTTGCGCCCAGGGGGGCGTCGCTGCTCCAGACGAATTTCAGCGAGTACCAGCGGAGGCCGCGCTTCCAGGTGACGTAGACGGCGGCGGCAGAGTCCCCGAGGCCGCCTACGCACTCGTTGCCATTGCGGGGGAGAGCGAGCGCTCGCCAGCGCCAGCGCATCGCCCGCACGCCCCGGCGTACCTGCGCGGGCACTTCGTGGAACAGCGTCACCGTGTCCATGGGCGGAACGTAGACGCCGTGGATGAAGCTCTCCTCGGCGCCGTCGATGGTGCGGTAGTAGGTCGTGGCCTCCCGGCCGGGGTTCTCCGGATCGTAGTCTTGACCGAGCACCCTGAACTCGTGGACGTCGAGAGGGAATGAACGGACCCGCGACGCGCCATCCGCCGCCGCCTTCAGGGCCGGTGAAAGCGCGAGCACGGCGGCAACAATCGGAATCGGCGTCATGCCCCCTGCCCTCTGCATGTGACGCGCCAGTGCGCCGCGGGATTCGAGATGCTGGTCCATGACGGCCGCGGTGTCGGGCGATCGGGCAGTCATGTCGGAGATTCCAGCACCGGCGTCACATCATCGAGCTCTCCCCCGCCAGCTTGCCGGCCGCGCTCCGCCAGGGTGCGATCGTCCGCTTCGGGGAAGCGGTGCGAACGGACTTCGAATGCCGGTATGATGGATTCGTGCTCATGCGACAGACCGGAAGAAACCTGGCCGCACTGGTGGCACTCATTTCTCTCGCGGCCCCCGCGCAGCAACAGGCCCAGCTTGCGGACAAGCCGTACGCGATCCAGCTCCGCGTCGGCGAGTCGGTGGACATCTGCAAGACCGGAACGATCGCTTGCCCGGCGAACAACCCCATCTGCGATGACACATCGATCGTAGGCGCGGAGATCAGGGGCACCCAGGGCCTCGTTTTCAAGGGCCTGAAGCCCGGGACGACCCTCTGCTCGGCGGCCGCCGGCAGCGGCTTCGGGCTGCGCCGGGTGTATCGCGTGACCGTCTCCTGACGGCTGCGCAGGTCCGATCCATCCGCCGCGGACCCCCCGCCGGTCACCCACTGCCTTTCCGACCGGCTGCAGGCGGCCCGCCATGCGCTGCCCTGCGCACGGGTAGCGCCGGGATCGACTAAGGTGCTGCACCTCGCTTCGGAGGCGCGATGCACCGGCTGGCCGTCCTGCTCATGACCGTCGCTTGCGCAACCGCCAGAGAGTCCCCCCGCGCGGAGTCCTCCTGCACCGGCACCGTCGGCTGTGGACGCGAGAAGTTGGTCGCCTCGGACCAGGCGCTGCGGCAGGCGATCCAGAAGCGGGGCATGGCGCCCGCGTTTGCCGAGGTATTCCAGGACGACGCAAAGCTGCTCGTCGAAGGAAAGGGCGTGGTCTCCGGCAAGGAGCGCGTGCTCGCGGAGCTCGGCCCCATGCCTCCGTTCGCCTGGACGCTGGCGCGCGCGGACGTCTCCAGCGACGCCATGCTGGGCTACAGCTTCGGGTGGATGGAGAAAGGCCACTACGCCGCCATCTGGCGCCGGCAGGGCGGCGACTGGAAGCTGGCGGTGTTCATGCAGAAGGCGGCGGAACCGCAAGCCACGGCGCCTCCCGCCTGGTTCGTGCCCTTCCCTGGAGACCGCGAACCGGTCGCCGTTCCCCCGACGGAGTCGGTGTCGGCTGCCGACACCGCGTTCGCGGAGCTCGGCCAGAAAACCGGAACGCAGGCCGCCTTCACCACCTACGCCGCGGAGGACGCCGTGCAGCTCGCCCGCACGATGATCTTTGGCCGCGCGGCCATCCACCAGCTGTTCGACGGAGCGCCGCCCATCCAGTGGGCGCCCATCGCCGGGGATGCCGCGCGGGACCTCGGGTACACCGTCGGCGCATACACGGCGGGAAGCGGCCGGGGCAACTACCTCACGGTCTGGCGTCTCGAGCCCGACGGCTCCTGGCGTTATGTCCTCGACGGCGGGGTCAGCGGCTGACCCCAGCCTGCGCGCGCGCGTCCATCAGCTGGACCGCGAACGTGCCGAGCCAGTGCTCGCCCTCGTAGCTTCCGCTGGCGATGTAGGGCAGCGAGGCCTGCGCGTGCGTGTCGCCGAGCCGGGCCAGGGCCGGCCGACCCAGCGCCGCCGAGAGCGCGTACAGACAGCGCGCGCGGGACAGGTTGAGCCCGTCCAGGTGGACGATCTTGGGGTCGGTGCGATCGGACACGATCGCCGGCGTCAGCCTCAGCGCGGGGAGGAACGACTTCATCCAGCGGCGGAAGTCGCCTGCGGGCAGGATGCGAGACATCAGCGCCGCCTCCTCCAGCGACGGGGAGAGGAAGTCCTCGCCGCCGGGCTCCCACTTGAGCGGCGCGTCCGTATCCTTGCCGAAATACGTCCGCGCCCGTTCGGCGATCAATCCGCCCAGCTCGTCGTCGCGCATCGCTTTGGCATAATCGAGGGCGAGGGAAAGTCCATACGCCGTGTTCGGGTGCACGCCGGTGCGGATCGGATAGGTCTGCCTGGGGAGGAAGTCGAGATAGGCGCGCTTCACCCGGTCCGCCAGAGGCTGCAGCGCTTCCGCCCAGCGGCGCCCGTCCGGCGAATCCCAGGAGCGCAGCTCGGCCCGCAGCTCGAGCAGCCACGCCCACCCGTACGTCCGCTCGAAGCTCTTGCGGTTCGGCTGCCCGAAATACTCTACCTCCACCGCGACGGCAGCCGGCGCGAGGTGCTCGTCCAGGACGCCGCGGATCGCCCCTGCCTCGGGCAGCTGCGGGAACTGACGCAGCAGCCGCGCCAGCATCCAGTGGCCGTGCACGGACGAGTGCCAGTCGTAGCAACCGTAGAACGAGGGGTGGAGCGCGCGGGGCGACTGCACCTCCTGAGCCCCGTTCATCACGTGGTCGAGCTTGTTGGGGTACTCCTGCCGGACGCACTTGAGGGCGAGCTGCGCGAAATGCGATGCCCCGCCCGAGTCCAGCGAGAGCGCGAGCGCGAGGATGTGGACCATGCGGCCCAGTGTACTCGCACCCGGCGTCCCTGAATCTGCGGCGCGGCCCTGGTGGTTGGTGTAGATCGCAGCCCCTATGGGACTTGCGATCGGGATCGTCGGCCTGCCCAACGTGGGCAAGAGCACGCTGTTCAACGCCCTCTCGGGCGCTTCGGTGCTCGCCGCCAACTACCCGTTCGCCACCAAGGACCCGAACGTGGGCGTGGTGCCGGTGCCCGACGACCGCCTGGAAAAGCTCTCCCGCCTGTACCAGCCGAAGAAGACCACGCACGCCGCCCTGGAATTCGTGGACATTGCCGGGCTCGTCAAAGGAGCCTCGAAGGGAGAAGGCCTGGGCAACCAGTTCCTCGGCAACATCCGCGAGGTGGACGCGGTCGCCCACGTGCTCCGCTGCTTCAGCGATCCGGACGTCGTGCACGTGGAAGGCACCGTCGACCCGCTGCGCGATCAGGAGGTGGTCGAGACGGAGCTGCAGCTCAAGGATCTGGAGTCGCTGGAGAAGAAGCGGGAGCGCCGGGTCAAGGACGCCAAGGCGCCGGGAAAGCCGGGAGAGGAAGCCCGGGCCGACCTCCTCGTCTACGACAAGCTGAAGGCCGCCCTCGAGGCAGGCAGGCCGGCGCGCAGCGTGCGGCTGGCCGACGACGAGAAGCCGCGCGCCCGCGAGCTATTCCTGCTCACCGCGAAGCCGGTCCTGTACGTGGCCAACGTGGACGAGTCGCAGCTGGCGAGGATCGATGCCGATCCGCTGGTCGCCAAGGTGCGCGAGCTCGCCGAGCGCGAGGGCGCCCGCGCGGTGGCGATCTGCAGCAAGGTCGAGGCGGAGATCCAGCAGCTTCCCGCCGGGGAACGCGCCGATTTCCTCGCCACCGTCGGGCTCACCGAGCCCGGCCTGAACAAGCTGGTCCGGGAGGGGTTCGCGCTTCTCGGGCTGCAAAGCTACTTCACGGTGGGCGAGGACGAGTGCCGCGCCTGGGTGATCCGCAAGGGCCTCCGAGCCCCCCAGGCGGCGGGCGTCATCCATACCGACTTCGAGCGCGGCTTCATCAAGGCCGAGGTGATCCCCTGGGACGAGCTGCTTCGCCACGGCTCGGAGGCCGCTGCCAAGAGCCGGGGAGCCATGCGCGTGGAAGGAAAGGACTACCTCGTCCAGGACGGCGACGTCATCCACTTCCTCTTCAACGTCTAACGAAGGTAGTCCGCAGCTTCAGATCAAACGCCGAGCACGCCAAGCACGCCGAGATAGGAAAGCAGGCTCAGAGCTGTTTTTGGGGTTTTTCGTCGGGAGCCATCCCGGGGCGGCGGGGTAGCCCCGGGCCCAACCCAAAAAAAGACGACTCCCACTCCGGCCTGCAAACCGAGGAAAATCAGCTCAGAACGAGGCTGGAACGCTGACCTTCTGCAACACGTTCCCGCCCTTGTCGATGACTTGGAGATCGACGCTGCGCCGACCTCGGGCCCCCGAGACACGGCCGGTCGCGGTGAGCTGCGGGTCGTTCGCGACCTGGAACTGCGGCATCGAATCGAGCGCGGCCCGCAGCTCGCTGGCGAGCAGCGTGGCCAGCTCCGGCTGCGCGCCCGGACCCGGCTGCACGGCCTCGACGCCGATCTTGAGCGGCAGCGAGGTCAGCGTGTCGCCGTCCTCGATCACTCCGCCGGGCTCCCGCTTCACCCGCCCGCTGCAGCCGTTCCTCGACCAGGCGCTGAGCAGGAAGTAGCCTTTGCGCGTCTCCTGCTCCGTCACTTCATCGCGGCCGGAGATCTCGAAGAACTCCCCCTTGAACGGCTGGCCCGAGGCGAACGAGCAGGAGGCGGTCCCGTTCGGCAAGGCATTGACGATCGTGCCCGTGAGCTTCGGGAACCGCTGCGCCAGCGACCGGGCCACGTCCTGGGCGGAGTCCTTGACCAGCGCCGGGTCGAAGTCGCCCAGCACGTCCCCCGACGCGGATGCCGGCGGAGATCCTCCAACGGACGGCCCGAGCAGCTTCTCTTCCATCCGGCGGGCAAGCTGCTTTGCGCCTGCGTCCACCTGCTCGTCCGAGCCGACCTTGAGGCTCTCCGAGAACGCCACCTGCGCGCTGGATGAATCGAGCGCGCGCAGGGAAACCACGTAACTGCGGCCCTTCGTCCCCACCGTCCCCAGCACGATGAAGCGGGCGCCCACCAGCTGTGCGACCTTGATCTGCACCTCGTCGCTCATCACCCCCGACTGCGCGAGCATCTGCTCCTTCATCACCTTGGCGATCTGCTGCCGCTCGACGACGCGCAGCCGTGCGCCGGCCACCAATTGCTCCGTCAGCGCGTCGCTCATCTCCGAGGCCAGGTCCGGGCCGGCGTTGCCGCGCGCGGTCACCTCGGCGATGGCGACGGTGGTCGGTGCGCTCTGCGGCTGCGCGAACGCAGCGGGAGTCGCCGCGAGCAGCGCCGCACAGGTGAGGAAATTGCGCATGTGGATCCCCCGCGGATGGGTGTCTCTTCCTTGCTATCGCCGCACGCGGCTACGGTCCAGAAAGTCGTCAGAGAATTTGACCCTACCGCAACGCGGATGCTAGCGATCGAAAGGGGCGCAACTCGCCCAAGTGCCTCGGGGAAACCGACCATGAAGAACCTCGTTTTCAGCGCGCTGGCGGCAGGGTTTCTCTGCGCTTGTGGCACCGTCGCCGTCCGCGTTCCGGTGATGAGGCCGGCGGAGATCAACATGGCTCCGTACCAGAGCGTCGCCATCGGGGACATGAGCGGGGGCGGAAACCGCCCGATGACCGATTCGCTGGAAGAGGCGCTGGTCAACACCAACCGGTTCACGGTCGTCGATCGCCAGCACATGTCGCAACTGATGCGCGAGCTGCGGCTCTCCTCCAGCGATCTGGCCGACCCGAGCGCCGCGGCGAAGCTCGGCAGGGTGGTCGCCGCGGGCGCGCTGATCTTCGGCGACGTGCAGACCAGCTACCGCGAGCAGCCTGACGAAACGCGCTACAAGGACGACAAGGGCAACTACCACACCTGGTACTCGCTCAAGGGCGAGACGTACGTGCGGAGCACCTTCAAGATCGTGGACGTCTCCACCGGCCGGCTGATCGTCGCCAGGACCTATGAGGAGAGGGCCGACGACGTGAACCGCGCGCTGGACAAGCGCCCGCAGCAGATCGATCGCATCGCGCTGGAGAACGCGGCGCGCCGCGCGGTGGTCGAGCGCTTCATGAGGGCGATCGTTCCGCACCAGGAATTCCTGTACGCGCATTTCCAGAAGGACGGCGACATCCCACAGCTCGAGGGCGGAATCGGCTGGGCGGAGCGCGGCGACTGGAAGAAGGCCCAGGCCGCTTTCAACGACGCCGCCCAGGCGGCGGAGAAGAACGTGAAGCTGAAGGCGGCGCAGGTGGCGAAGTGCTATTGGAACCTCGGCCTTGCCTACGAGTACGCGGGCGACTACGACAAAGGGGAGGCGATGGTGAACAAGGCCTACTCGTTGTCGAACGACCGCGACATGCTCGCCGAGATCGACAACATCCACCGGTTGCAGGCCGACGCCAGGAAGCTGGCCGAGCAGACCCCGCCGCCGGAGGCCATCGGTGCGAAGTAGGCTCTGCGCGCTCGCCGCGTTCGCCCTCTGCGCCTGCGGGGGCGAGAAGGCGGCCGTGAAGACCAGCTCGTCGCCCAGGCCCCCGGCCTGGCTCGCCAAGGCCCCCAGCTCCTCCGAAACGCTGTATTTCTCCGGGGCGAAGGAGGGTGCTCCCTCCCTGGAAGAAGGCAAGACGAGCGCGATCGAATCGGCTCGAAGCCAGGCAGCGCAATACATCGGGGTCGAGATCAGCGCCGAGCACCACGACGTGATGAGCACCGAAGAAGCGGAGAACATGGCCAGGGACACGGTGAAGAGCCGTGCCAACGCGATGCTCCGCTCCGCCGAGCTCGCCGACGTGTATTACGAGAAGATCTCGCGCGAGGTCGGCTCCGGCACCGTCGACCGCTTCGACGTCTGGGTGCTGCTCAAGCTGCCCCGCTCCGAGGTCGAAAAGGAGCGGCAGCGGCAAGCGCAGGAAGCGCAGCAGACCGCCGCGGCCGGCGTGGCGCTGTACCGGGAAGGCCGCGTGCAGGAGAAGCAGGGCAACGTGATCGGCGCGCTGGTCCGCTATCGCGATGCGCTCTCGAAGGCCAAGGCGGTGGCGGGCTCGACCCCTACCGGAGACCGGGACGTCGCGACCGCTTCCGCGCTCTTCCAGAAGGCGCAGGACGCCGCCAACGCAGCGCGAGGGAAGGCCCGCCGGGCGATCCTGATCGCGCCCCCCTGGGTCGCCGGCGCGGTGACGCAGGCGCTTGCGAAGCAGGGGTTCGCCGCGCAGACCCAGGACGGAAGCAGCGAGAACGCCGCCCTGGCGCAAGCGAAGGCGCAGGGCACTCCCTGGGTGATCGTGGTGCATGCCACCACCACGCCCGGAGGGCCGGTCTTCGCGCAGGTGGCCGCCACCGCTGCCCTGGACGTCCGTGCTCTGGATGCGCAGAGCGGGGCAGTGGTGGCGTCGGCCCAGAAGCAGGCGAAGGGAGTAGGGCGCACCGCGGAGGCAGCGCAGCAGGCCGCGGCGAACGAGGCAGGGCTCGGCGCGGGAAACGATCTCGCGGCGGCGCTGGTGGCGAAGGAAAACGCGGGACTCTAACCAACGCGCGTCGGCAGGGCCGTCGCGAAACATGGAGGAACGACAGTGAAGAAGATCCTTGGGCTCGCGACGGTGGCGTTGCTCGGAGCGTGCGGTGGCAGCAAACCGCCGGAGATGTCGAACCAGGTGCTGCATGCCAACGGCCCGGATTGGGTGAACCGGGGGACGGGAGCATTCGGCGGCGACAAGGGGAAGGTGTTCTACGGGGTCGGGATCGCCAGCGGCATTCGCAACGCGGCCATGCGCCGCTCCACCTCCGACTCGCGTGCCCGGGCGGAGATCTCGAAGATCCTCGACACCTACGTGTCGGTGCTGAACAAGGACTACATGGCGTCCACTACCGCGGGCGACATGGACAAGTCGTCCGAGGAGCAGCACGTCCAGCAGGCGCTCAAGACGTACTCGCAGATGGAGCTGTCGGGGGTCCAGATCATCGATCACTGGGTGGACACCGACGGCACCGAGTACGCCCTCGCCGCGCTCGACATGGACTCCTTCAAGAACAACATGGACAAGATGAAGGAGCTGAACGCCAAGGTGCGCGACGCGGTGCGGGCGAACGCGGACAAGGCGTTCGACGAGCTGAGCGCCGAGGAAGCCAAGCGCCAGCGGTAGGGGTCAGGACGGCGGCTCCATGAACCAGGTCGCGCGGGTGGCCGCCGCGCTGGCGCTCTGTGCCGCCTGCGCCGGTGCGCCGAAGCCCCCCGCCCCGCAGCCAAAGGTCGATCGGTCCAGCAATCCCGACAGGAAAGTGGCTGCGGTGCCGGCCTGGGTGGACCAGGTGCCCGAGAGCAGCAAGGGCAAGCTGGTCGCGGTCGGGTATTCGCAGCCGAGCTTCTGGCCGCAGGACGCGATCGACGCCGCTGCGTCGGACGCGCGCGGCAAGCTCGCGCTTGCGCTGGGCTCCCACGTGGAGGTGCTCGGCATCGACACCGCGACGGCCACGGCCACTGGCGGGGCGACCATCAGCAAGGAAGCGACCGACGTAGTGATGCAGAACTCGCGGATCGAGGCGACGTGGGTGGACGCGAGCGGAGAGCGGAGCGACCCCGGCGGCGTCTGGGCGCTGGCGTCGCTCGAGCTCGAGTCGATCCGCGGCAAGTCGCAGCCGGTCCCGGAGACGGCGCCGGGCAAGGCTGCACTGGGGAGGTCCGGACCGGCCTGGCTCGACCGGCTGCCGGCGTCGAGGACCCGGATCTACGCCGCCGGCTATTCGGGCCCCACCTACCACCCCGAGGACGCGAAGCAGTACGCGCGCGACAACGCCATCGACAACCTGGCCGCTTCGCTGCGCGCGCACGTTCAAGCCTACACGCTGCTGGTCGAGAACGCGTCGGGACTGACCGTCGACCAATTCGCGCAGACGCTGGAGGATCCGGACGAAGCATTCCGCGGAATCGTCCGCCGGAGCGCGAGGGTGGAGGACACCTGGGTGGATGCGGAAGGCATTCGCCCCGGCGATCCGAAGGGCGCCGTCTGGGCGCTCGCCTCGATCGACGTCCAGTCCACCAAGGGCGGGGTGAGAGCGGTGGAGAGTCAAGACCTGGGGCCGGCGCTCGACTCCCAGGGAAACCGGGCGAAGGACTCGCCGGAATAGCCCTCAGAGCTTCTCGTCCACCTGCGCGGACTTGCGGAGCTGCGAGAGGTAGTGCTCGCGCTCCTTGGTCACGGACTCGGCCGTGAGCCGGTTCCGGATCTCCTCCTGCACCTCGGAGAGCGGCCGGGGGGGAAGCTGTCGCCGGTCTTCGACGGTCACGAGATGGAACCCGCCGTGGTCGCCTTCGATCCGGATCAGGCCGGAGATCTCCCCCGGCTGCAGGGAGAAGGCGGCCTGTTCCAGCTGCGGCAGCATCTGCCCGCGGCGGAAGTAGCCGAGATCGCCGCCTTCTTTCGCGGTGGGGCCCTCGGAGACGTCACGGGCGACCTTCGCGAAGCTTTCGCCGGCGCGGACACGACGCAGCGCCGCGTCCGCCTTGGCGCGCGCGGCGCTCACCTGCTCCTGGGTGGCGCCGTCGGGAGCGGAGATGAAGATGTCCCGTGCGCGGACCTCGTACTCGCTGGTCTTGGTCATGTTCGCGTAGGCGGCCTGGACCTCCTCGTCGCTGACCCGGCGAGGCTTCACCTTGTACTGGAGCAGCCGCATCATCAGCTGCTGCCGCTTGAGCGAGTCGCGCACGCTATCCATGCTGAGGCCCTGCTGCGCGAGCGCCTGGCGGAACTGGGTCATGTCCATGTGGTTCTCGCGCGCGAGCTGCTCGACCAGGCGCTGGACCTCGTCGTCGGACACGTCGATTCCCAGGGCCGAGGCCTCGCCCTGCACGAGCTGCTCGTCGATCAGCTGCCCGAGCGCCTGTCGGAGAAGCTCCTTCCGCTGGGGGACGCCGGCCGGACCGGCCGGGACCCGCGCCAGCTCGGGCGCAACCCTTTCTTCGACGTCGGAAAGCGTGATCGCCCGGCCATTCACCACCGCCGCGATGCGGTCCTTGATCTCCGCAAAGGCAGCCAAGGGAAGGAGGCTGAGCAACAAGAGGCGTCCCATCGAGGCCGAACCATAACGAATCTCGGCTTCAGATCAACCGCCAAGCACGCGAAGCACGCCAAGAAGGGGGGGTTGTCGGTACACGAACCAAATCAACCTTGGCGCTCTCGGCGTGCTTGGCGGTTGATCTGAAGACTCTCTTAGCGCACCAGCGCGAGGGCGGTGTCGTCGATCTTGATCTCCGCGCCGGTGCGGATCTGCTGGAGCAGCTGCCGCTCGGCCTGGGCGCGCTTCTCGGCGGTAGCCCGCCGCTCGGTCTCGGCCTTGACCTCATCGAACTTGCGCGTTCGCGGGGCGCGCCGGCCCAGCACCTTGAAGACGTGATAGCCGTAGGGCGAGGCGACCACGCCGGAGATCTTGTTGGTCCCCAGCGAGAAGCAGGTGTCGTCGAACACCTTCGGCATCGTCCCCTTCGGGAACCAGCCCAGGTCGCCGCCGTTTCGCGCATCCGGCGAGGTGCCCGCCTGTCGGGCCACCTTGTCGAACGGAGCGCCGGCGCGGAGCTGATCCAGCACGCTCTTCGCCTCCTCGGGAGTGCGGACCACGATCTGCAGGCAGTGGACCGCCTCCGGATCTTCGAATTCGGCCTTGTGCCTGTCGTACCAGGCGCGCGTCTCCGTCGCCGAGGCCCGTTCGGCGCGGGTCTGCTCGGCTACGTACTTCTCCGCCAGGAGGCGCTCGCGCGTCTCGTCCGACAGCTGCTCGGGGTTGAGCCCGGCGCGAGCGAGGTGCTCTCCCCACGCCGCTCCGCTCTTGCGCGTGTCGTCGGCGAGCGCGTCGGTCGCGCGCTGCACTTCCGCCTCGCTCACCGACAGCCCGGCGGCCTTCGCCCGCTGCAGCACGAGGGCGCGATCGATCAGCGTGTCGAGCACCGCCCTGGCCTGCTTGGGGACGTCCTGCGGCGCCACCTTGGCCTCGCCGCTCTCCTCCGATCCGAGCCGCATCCGGTCCAGCTCGACCTGGACGCGGCTCACCGGGATGGGTGAGCCGTTCACCGTTGCCGCGGCGCGCGGCGGCGCGGGCGCGGGAGGGGGGGCGCGGCGGCAGGCCTGCAAGAGCGCGAAGAGACAGAGCGCGAGCAGCGCACCTCGGCCTCCCCGGTCCAACCGCACCGCGACGAGAGGACCCGGAGGCATGCCGAGGCTAGTTTCCGCCGATCTTCGACGCTGCCGTCGGAGGCGCCTTCTGCGCCGGCGGCGGAGACCCGGCCGGAAACACCTTCTGCGCCGGCGGCGGAGACCCGGTCGGAAACGCCTGCAGGGGCGGGTGGACGTTGATCCCCGACTGTGCCGACGGCCCGGGCGGTGGCGCCGCGGGCTCCACCTGGATCTTCTCCAGCTCCTGCTCGTAGATGGTGACCTTGGTGCCCTCGCGCAGCTTCTTCACCCACTCGTCGTAATCCCGGCTCCGGCGCTCGCGCGCCATCCGCTGCCGGATCGACTCCTTGCTCTCGTCGAGGGTGCGGCTCAGCGCCACCGTCTTTACCTGCAGCTTCACCAGCTCGACGCCGGCGGGCGTATCCAGAGGCCCCGCCTTGTCACCTGGATTCTTCAGGTCGAACGCAGCGCTGGCCAGCTCCGGATTGTAGGCTTTCGCGAGCTCGTCCTTGGAGAGGAAGCGCAGATCGCCGCCCATCGGCGCAGAGAGCGGGTCCTTGCTCTCTTTCATGGCGACGCTCTGGAAGGCATTCACCTCCCCCTTCTTCTCGCGTCCGTCGATGTCCTTCAGCAGCGTCGCGGCGTGCTTGCGCGCCTCGGCGCGCTGCTTGGCGTCGGTGGCGGGCAGGAAGATGTGCAGCACGCGCGCGCGCTCGGGCTTCACGAACTCGTCGATGTGCGCCTCGTAGAACTTCTTCAGCTCCTCATCCGGGATGTCGGACCCCGACAGCTTGGCGTCGAGCTGCCGCTTGATCAGCTCCTGGATCATGGCCCGCTTCATCTGCTCGCGGACGGCCGGGCTCTTGTCGAAGCCCTGGCGGATCGCCTCCTGAGCGAGCAGCTCGTTGCGGACCATGTTCTCCAGGAACTCCTTCTTGCGCTCGATGGTGCTGTAGCGGGCGCGCAGGAAGGGACTGGTCTCGTTCAGCCGCTGGCGGACCTCGTCGGCGGTGATGACCTCATCGCCTACCCGGGCGACGGCGGGGCCCGACTTTTCGCTCTTCTTGCAGGCCGGGGCGGCGGCGAGGGCGATGCACAGGACGCTGGCAAGACGGGTGTTCATGCGGCGGATCCTTGGCAAGGGGGCCGAGCGGAGATACCAGACGGAACAGGGCACGGGAAAGATTTAGTTCCATTGCCGTGCAGTGGTGCGCAGCTCCCGGACGAGCTGGCGGGCAGCCTCCAGGATGGCCGCCTGCCCGTCCACGGTGGCCACCAG
>Ga0137420_1240470_pt1 | contig 13054 bp, 8 predicted proteins | sample CZODoug3_1_2_16f_FD_122167 | JGI IMG/M metagenome (GOLD analysis project Ga0137420, IMG submission 122167) | Vadose zone soil fungal communities from Angelo Coast Range Reserve, California, USA - CZODoug3_1_2_16fungal (PacBio error correction) | ecosystem: Environmental > Terrestrial > Soil >... | reverse complement strand
GTCCGTGAAATTACGCGGATGGCCTGTATTTGACCAAGGTCGGTGATCAGCGCCTCGGTCATACCATCAGCGAAATAGTCCTGATCAGCGTCCCCGGAGAGATTCGCAAAAGGAAGCACGGCGAGCGACCGAATCTGTGGTGATGACTTGGTGCGGACTAGCATTCGGTTGCGCCAGCCTGCGGCGTACATCGCCGTCAGCATTGCGGCGAGCGCCACCAGCGCCACCAGGCCATAAGCGGCCAGCTTCGCGCCCCTGCTCCAGCGCTTTGGCGGCGGAGCTGGCGTTACTAGCTCCCCGGAGGCGGACTGCTCCAGTCGCCGCAAGTCCACAAGCAGTTCTTTGGCCGACTGGTAGCGCTGTTCGGGATTCTTGTCCAAGCACTTGAGGATGATGCGCTCGAGCTCCGGGGAGATCCGCGGGTTCAGCGCGCGCGGCGGCACCGGGGTCTGGTGCAGCACGGAATCAATGAGCCGCGAAGCCAGCGGTTCGCCGAAGGCCCTTCGGTAAGTCGCCATTTCGTACAAGACCGCGCCGATAGTGTAGATATCCGAGCGAGCATCCACCTGCTCGCCCCGCAATTGCTCCGGCGACATATAGGGCAGCGTGCCCGCGGCCCCGTGCGTGCTCGATAAGCTGTCGGCTGTCGTTTCGTCCCGCGGCCGCAGCAGTTTCGCCAGGCCGAAGTCCAGCACTTTGGCTTGGCCCTTCTCCGTCAACGCGATATTTGCCGGCTTCAAATCGCGGTGCACTATGCCGTGCTCGTGGGCCTCTGCCAATGCCGCAGCAATCTGCATGCCCAGCGCGATGACTTCTTTTTCCGGGAGCGCGCCCCCGATTAGCCGGTCCGCAAGCGTTTTGCCTGGGACGTACTCCATCACTAGAAAGTCCGTCCCGTCCTGGGTATCAAACTCATAGACCGTTTCAATATTGGGATGGTTTAGCTTGGCCAGGGCCAGGGCCTCATTGCGGAAGTGCCTGCGGGAAGCATCGTTGCTGAGGGTACCAGACGGCAGGACCTTGAGCGCCACATCACGCTCAAGTTGCTCATCGCGAGCGCGGTAGACCACGCCCATTCCACCGGAGCCCACCTTTTCTAGGATGCGGTAATGGCCGAGTGTTTGGCCAATCATGCGGAGGGAACCTACCCTTGCGGGCATATTAGGTTGCGCAGGCGGCTAAGTCAACGGTACGAAGCCGATCACCTCGCGCAATTCCAGAGTATTATCGTGGACCAGGAACCTTACATGGAATTGTGGCAAGAGGCGAGGAAGCGAGAGACGGCGGCTTCAGCGGTGGCTGGATGAACTCCTCAACAGGTCAGGCGAGTCTGCAAATTATTCCGAACATTTCCACGATTCGTGAGGCGCAAAGATTTCTGGCGAAGTATTTCGCGCCGACGCGGCTGATTGCTGCGCCATTCCTCAGCCAAACTACGGGCAGAAACGTTTATTTGAAATTGGAAACGGAGCTGCCGACGGGATCGTTCAAAGTGCGGGGCGCGTTTTGGGCACTGGCGCAGAGATTGCATGGCGGGCCAATAAAGGAAGTGGTGGCTTGCAGCACCGGGAATCACGGAGCGGCGGTGGCTTCTGCGGCGAAGGAATTTGGAATCAAGGCGAGGATTTTCCTGCCGGCGAATTGCAATCCGGTGAAGCGTGGGCGCATCGTGACCCTCGGGGCGGCCATCACGGAGAGCAAGGACAGCGATCCGGCGTCTGCGTTCGCGCTGGCAACTGAGTATGCCAAGCGGCCGGGGGTACATTTTCTGAACGACGCTACCGACGCGGATTTGCCGGCCGGTCCCGCAACGATTGGCTGTGAAATCCTGGAGCAGCTTCCCGAGACCAGTGCAGTCGTTGTGCCGATGGGGGATACGGCGCTGATTCGCGGGATCGCGGCGGCGGCAAAGCAGATCGCGCCGCAAGTGAAGATCATCGGTGTGCAGGCGGAGCGCGCTCCGGCGTACTACCTCTCCTGGAGGGAAGGCAAAGTCGTGGGCACCGAGACGTGCGACACCATTGCCGATGGGCTGGCGACACGTACGCCGGAGGCGGCGAACGTGCGCGACGTGAAGGACCTCGTCGACGACGTGGTCCTGGTGAGTGAAGAGCAATTGCTGCGCGCGATTGAAACGTTACTTCTGGAAGAACACGTGTTGGCGGAGCCGGCTGGGGCGGCGAGCACGGCGGCGCTAGCGCAATGCAGCGTGCGCTGCGGAGATCACATGGTGCTTGTGGTAAGCGGAGCCAATATATCGCGAGAAGTGCTCAAGCGGGCCATCGGCAACGTCTAGCCGTCAGAAAACGCGATCAGCGGCGGGGTTTTGCTGATCGAAGATGCGGCGGCAGAGTACCCATGCCTCGGATATTGTGCGGATTCGTTGCTTCGCGATGATGACTAAGCGGCTTGAACTAGGGGATTTACCTTAGCGGGCTTTGCTGTATTTCCCCTCTATTTTTTTCTTCCATTCTCCCCCCATTTAGGTAGGAAAGGCCGGACGACTAGCTATTGGTTGGGCGTGCCTCCCTCAGAGGCAGGGCTGGAGCCGGCCTTTCCGCGAAATGCTGGATCCGCACTGTTCGGATCTAAAGGACGGGGCTTGGGAGAGGGAAGATGTCCAGATTTATGAAGGATTCCCTCCGGGGCGCAAAGAGAAAGTCCTCGATGGGGGCAGATTGCGCGAGGCCATGCGCGACGCTGAGGCGTAGGTGCAGATTGGAAAGGAACGCCAAGCCATGAAGCGTAGAATGTGGCTTGTTGGCGCGTTAGTGGCCCTGCTGTGGGTCACGCCCGCGAAGGCGAATACAGAGATAATCATTCGAACGACGGGGGGCCTCTCGCCGCTTCAGCTCTTCTGCAGTCTTCCCTTATCACCCTGCACTTTGGTTGGGACTGGCCCCTTGGGAGACCTATTAGGCCCTTTGGGAGACCCATTAGGCCAACTCTATCTGGTGTCGACGCCCCTCGATCCCACGACCTTCATTAATCTCCTCGGCAGTACTGTGGGCGGCTTGACGGGATTCGTGGATGCTGAGGTCAATCAGTTGCTGAGTTTGGTCGGCGGCCTGAACGTTCTTCCCGCGCCGATTCCAGCGACAGTGATGTCGAACAGAACCTTGGTGCCATACCCTGCAGGTTCCACGACGAGCGCGTGGGATGGCTACGTCAATCAGCCTGCGGCGTCGATTGTGGGAGTCCAGGACACGCAAAAGACGTTCAATGTGTTGGGGACAGGGATTGTCGCGGATATTGACACTGGGGTGGATCCCACCCATCCGGCGCTGCAGGGGGTTCTGCTACAAGGTTACGACTTCACTCGGAACCAGCCAGGTGGTTCCGAGTTGAACGATATTTCTTCTTCGCCGTGTCCATTCACTTCCGGGTGTCCGCCTCCCCCTTGTCCGAGTTGTTCGCCAGCGAAGGTGAATCAGTCTACGGCGGCAGTGCTGGACCAGTCCACGGCGGCAGTGCTCGATGGAACCCCGTATGCGGCATTTGGACACGGCACGATGGTGATGGGCGTCATCCACCTGGTGGCTCCGACCGCGAAACTCTTGCCCTTGAAAGCGTTTCATTCGGATGGGACAGCTTCGCTCTCCGACATTCTGCGCGCGATTTATTACGGCGTGCAGAACGGCGCCAACGTGATCAACATGAGCTTCGACATCACGACGGCATCGACGGAACTGCAGAAAGCCCTCGATTACACGAAGCAGAGCGGCGTGATTTGCGCGGCGTCTGCGGGAAACGACGGGAAGATGGAAATTGTATATCCCGCGGCGTTGCAAACCGATGTGATGGGCGTGGCGTCAACGACTGACCAGGACGCGCGCTCGTCGTTCTCTAACTTTGGGAACGCCATCGTGTGGGTGGCGGCTCCTGGCGAAGCGATTGTGAGTACCTACCCGTACAACACGTATGCGGCGGGATGGGGGACTTCGTTCAGCGCGCCGTTTGTGTCGGGAGGGGCGGTGTTGTTGCACAGCCTAAATGCCGCCATTAACCAGTCCAGTGGCGCTGCGGCAGTGGCGCATGGGGTTCCGCTTGCGGACGCCGGCATGGGCTACGGGCGGCTGGATCTTTGTGCGACTCTCGCGTCAGTGTCTACGACGAGTTGTTCACCGGACTTCGGCGTTTCTGCAGCACCACCCAGCGCGACGATTACTGCGGGACAGCAGACTACCTTCACGGCCTCTGCTACGCCGCTGCATAGTTCCACTCAGACTGTGACTTGGACTTGCACGGGCGCGCCACCCCAGTCGACATGCACGGTATCGCCAACGTCGACACCGCTGGACGGGAAGAACGTTGCGACGGCTATGGTGACTTTGTCGACGATGACGCGAGTCTTGGCGCCGCCATTGGGCTTGCCGCGATATGCGCCTCCGATGCCTACATGGGTGGCATTGGCTGCATGTTTCGCCGGTCTTGCGGTTTTGCTGTTGTTTTGCACTTTGAGCCGCGCTCTTCCCAAACGGCCCGGTCTCGCTGCGGCAGCCGGACTCCTGGCACTTTCACTCTTCAGCTACGCTTGCGGCGGCGGCTACGGCGGCCCACCGGGTTCCCCAACGCTCTCCTCGATGGCGCTCAACCCAGCGAGCGTGACTGGCGGGTCTCCATCAACCGGCACGGTGACTCTCAGCGGGCCAGCTCCCAGCGGCGGTGCAGCCGTCTCTCTTTCGAGCGACAACACCGCTGCCGCGACGGTCCCGGCTAGCGTGACTGTCGCTGCGGGAGCGAGCAGCTCGACCTTTACGGTCAGCACCAGCACGGTCACGGCCTCAGCGCCCGTTACCATTACGGGGTCCTATGGTGGCGTGACCAAGACGGCCTCGCTCACTGTAACGCCGCCGGGTTCCGCCACACTTTCCTCGATAGCGCTCAACCCCATGAGCGTGACTGGCGGGTCACCTTCGACCGGTACGGTGACTCTCAGCGGGCCAGCGCTCACTGGCGGCGCGCAGGTACTGCTTTCCAGCAACAACGGGGCGGCTAGCGTGCCGGCCAGCGTGACTATCGCTGCGGGAGCCAGCAGCGCGACGTTCATGGTGAACACCACCGCCGTTACCACGTCCACTCCGGTCATCATCTCCGCGTCCTACGCTAGCACGACCAAAACGGCCTCACTCACCGTAGCGCCTCCGGGCACTCCTGCTGGAACTTACACGCTCACGGTCACGGGAACTTCGGGCACCCTCAACCACTCCACAACGGTCCAAGTTACGGTGAACTAAAAGGAACTTCGAGCACCCAACCCACTTCGGCAATTCAGCCAGAAAAAGCCATCCGTCTTCGACTGCTTGCTTCGACTGGCCATATGGCCCATTACGCTCAGAGCAAGTTCCATTGCCACCCCACAGTCCTAAACCGATGCTAAGTGAAGGGGGAACTATCCCCGTGCAACTGCCAGGACGAAGGGGCGATGGCCAAATCGAAGACGGAGTTCAACTGGAGAGCGGCACGCACCCTTGCGGTCGCGGCATGCCTGGCAGGCGCTTGCATGGCTGCAGGCTCGCTCGCACAAGCACAGGCTGCGTCTGCATCACAGGGATCGGGGTCGAATTCCCGATTGTTGACTGCGGAAGAGGGGCGGACCATCGCGGATGCCGCGCGGGATCAGGACCAGCGGGCGCGTGGCGCGCAGGACTGTTCTCACCTCGTTCATCAGACGTATCTAAGTGCGGGTTTTGAGTACCCGTATGCGAGCTCGTTCGAACTCTACGCGGGGAACGAGAAATTTGAGCGGGTGAAAAAACCGCAGCCAGGAGATTTGATTGTGTGGCCGGGCCATGCCGGCATTGTCGTGGACCCGCTACACCACAGTTTTTACAGCTTGGTGAGTACCGGCCTGGAGGCGCAGGACTACGAAGGGTCTTACTGGGAGTCCCGCGGAAGACCGCGCTTCTATCGGTACAAAGTTGAAAACCCAGAGATGCTGACTGCAGTTAAGGCCCCGGCGTCGGTACGAGCTTCAAAGTCTAAGAACCCGCGCGAAACTGCGCCGGCGATCGATGTGCGATCCCCGGTGGCGGCCTCCGCTTCCAACCGGCCACCGAAGGCGGCTTCGGAACGGACCAGGGTCGCGTATGGTCCGCCGGCTCTGACTGCGCCAGCCGTTGCACCGACTACGTTTGAGGTTCCGCAGAGCATAATCATCGCGGCGGGAAACAAGCCGCCGACGAGCAGCCAGGTTGCTGAAGGCATTTCCGAATTGAGCAACGCCTCGGGAAATGTCTTGCGCGCGGATGACCCCACAAAACTGGCGTTGCCGGTGGTCATCTTCGAGCGACTCCACGTGGAGCGCTTGGAAATCAAACGGGACCACGGATGGGCGCGTTTGCAGATTGATTCTCGAGCGACCATAGCAGGTAGAGAAACGGACTATAAACGGCGACGCGAGAAAGTTCGCTGGGAGCTGCGCCGCACAAAATCGGGCTGGGAGGCGATCACTCCCGCGGATCGAGCGTATGTGCCAAACGATGTGGCCGTGCGCAATCTGGCGGCACAGCTCGCGCGGCTGACCGAAAAGGAAAGTGCCGCGGCAGATCAGGAGACCGTTCTGCGGCAGGAGTCACAGCTCGCCAATCTGCTCAGTGCGCTGCTGAAAAACAAGTAGGCCACTTATCGGGCAGTCAAGGACTAATGCTCCAGCCTCGAGCTGGAAGTTGTGTTTGGTGATTCCTGAGGCAGAGCAAAGGCAAGGTAGACGCCGCCCGAGGGCGACTTGGGATCTTTGCCGCCGCCTGCGGCGATAACTACGAATTGGCGGCCGTTTACTTCGTAAGTGGCGGGAGTGGCGTTGCCGGAGAAGGGGAGGGTAGCTTCCCAAAGCAGCTCGCCGGTGGATTTATCGAAGGCGCGGAATTTTTTGTCGAAGTTGGTTGCACCGATGAACAGGAGACCGCCTGCGGTAACGATCGGACCGCCATAATTTTCCGTGCCCGTGTTTTTTTGTCCCTTCGACGCGAGTTCCGGGTATTCACCCAGCGGAATCTTCCAGATATATTCGCCGGTGTTTAGATTGATGGCGTTCAGAGTGCCCCACGGAGGAGCCACGGCGGGATATCCTTCCGGGTCGAGAAATTTGTGGTAACCGGTGAAGCGGTAGGGCATGGACGCTGGAGGCGGTGCGGAGCTTGCGAGCTCTTTGCTTTCACCGCTCAACAAAAAACTGATCACCGCGTAGCTTTGATCCTCGGTCAGATTCGGAAAGCCCGGCATCCGTCCTTTTCCGTTCTTGATGGTCGTGGCCATCTGCGCGGGAGTCAGCCGCTCGCCCACTCCTATCAGGGAAGGCATGGCGGGCGGCGAGCCCGTCATGGTTTCTCCGTGGCAGATGCTGCACTGGCTCATGTAGATGGCGCGCGGGCTATTTTCTCCGGTATTCGGGGCGAGGGCGCCCGTCCATGCCATCTCATTCGAATTGATGTAGATGATGCCGGTCTCTGCATCCACGGCGGGGCCGCCCCACTCGGCGCCACCGTCGAAGCCGGGAAAAATTACCGTATCTTTTCCAACGCTGAAAGGAAAGAACTGTCCTTCACTGCGGAATTGATTGAATTTTTCCACGGCCCACTGATGCGCTTCCGGCGTACGCATGGTCAGAAGTTCCTCGGTGAGACGTTGGCGCGCGAAAGGCGCGAGGCGTGTGGGAAGCGGCTGTTCGGAAGCAGCAACTTCGCCCGGCACAGTGCTCGGAGGATACTTCCGGGACTCGATGGGGAAAAGGGGTTTTCCTTTGGCGCGGTCGAAGAGATAGACGAAACCTTGTTTGGTTGTTTGCGCTACCGCGTCAATCTGCTTTCCTTCGTGCTTCACGGTGAGGAGCGCGGGCGGTGAGGGGAAGTCCCGGTCCCAGATATCGTGGCGGACTCCCTGAAAATGCCAGATTCTCTTGCCGGTCCGCGCGTTCAAGGCAATTAGACAATTAGCGAAGAGATCGTCGCCGATGCGATCGGCGCCGTAGAAATCAAATGCCGCAGAACCTGTTGGGACGTAAACAATTCCGCGCCGGGAATCGAGCGCCATCCCGGCCCAATTGTTCGCTGCGCCGCTGGTCTTCCACGCATCCTTCGGCCAGGTGTCATAGCCAAATTCACCGGGATGCGGGATGGTGTGGAAGGACCAGCGCAGCTTACCGGTTCGAACGTCGTAGGCGCGAATGTCGCCGGGAGGCGCGGGAAGAGTCTCGGGGTTGCGGCCGCCGAATATTATGAGGTCCTTGTAAACGATGCCTGGGCTAGTCAGATCTATAGACTGAGAGCCGGCAGGCTCCCGGCCAAGATTTTCGCGGAGGTCGATTCGGCCGCCGTTTCCAAAGGATGAAATCGGTTTGCCGGTGGCGGCATCCAGGGCGTAGACGAAATTCATCACCCCGACCACAATTCGCTTGTCTTTGCGATTAGCCCAGTAAGCGAGCCCGCGATCCGGCTGTGTTCCACGAATTCCAGAGTCGAACTTCCACAAGAGCTTGCCTGTCGCGGCATCTAAGGCGAAAACTTTTTGTGTGGGGGTGATTCCGTAGAGCACGCCCTCGACGATGATGGGGCTCGTCTGAAGACCGCCTTCCTCCTGGGTGTCAAAGCTCCATGCAACTGCGAGGCGTTTGACGTTGCTCCTATTGATTTGCGCTAGCTTGGAATAATGATTGTTCTCCGGCGCGCCGCCGTAGGCCGGCCAGTCTTGACGCTCCTGGCCGGGTTCATTGCTTTGTGCCGGCGTGTTTGCCGCGCGGGCGATCAACCCGGCTGTGGTGACGATCAAGGACAGAACCAGAACTGATGCGCAAATCGCGAGTGTTTTCACAATGCGCTTCTCTTTCATGGCCGCACGAGGAGAGAGGATAGCACTCCTATAATGCAAGGCGAGACGCAGATAAAGAGAGGTGTCGTTGCATTTACTTTTCTATTTTCAAATGCAGCGTGAAGCCAAGCATGGAATGTAGTGTTAAGTTGCAGCAGCTCCCGGGCGATCCTTCTCTCCCTTAGTTTCACTGGGAGTAATTCTAGGCAACCCCGAAGAAGCCGCAGGGCTCACCGCGGTTTTGCGGAAGCGGGGAGTTGGCGCAGCCCCATCACGCGCATGAGGGTTTCCTGGACGTGGACCAGTTCGCGCTGACGTTCGTGCTCTTCCTTGGTGCGGTCGGTGAGAGCTTCTTTCAACAGAATCAAGTTGCGACGGAATTCGAGCTGGGCGAGAACCAGGCGGCTTAACGCTTTCAGGGCCTCCCTTTGCTCGGGCGCCAATTCGCGCGGCGTCCGGTCGACGACGCAAAGCGTGCCTAGGGCGTAGCCGTCTTCGTTGATAAGAGGAGCGCCGGCGTAGAAGCGGATATGCGGGTCGGAAGCGACAAGGGGATTGTCGCGAAAGCGCTCATCCAGGAGCGCATCGGGGACCACGAAGACATCGGATTGCAAAATCGCCGTGGAGCAAAAGGCGATGTCGCGTGATGTCTCTGAAGCATCGATGCCCACCCGTGACTTGAACCATTGGCGGTCTTCGTCGACAAGAGAAATCAGCGCGACGGGCGTTTTGCAAGCAAACGAGGCCAGCAGGGTGAGGTCGTCGAAGGTTTGTTCCGGGTCGGTATCGAGGATGGCGTACTTCTCCAAGGCGGCGATTCTACCCTCTTCGTTGACGGGCTTGGCGATGACCATGAGCCACCTCCTGCACGATTCCTTGGTCCGGGTCGGATCCTGGCCGGGGAGGAATCATACTCCAAAACGGAGAATATGGCGCGCCAAGTGAGTCCATGCCAGAGCGGCCGGTTCAAAGGCGCTGGTTGCAGCAACTCTCTGGAAGTGAGCCGCTTGATGGCGGCAATCTCGATTGCAATTTTGCTCGACTTCCGGCGCGCATTCGCTAGAATCCACCCGTTTGATCCCGGGGCGAGTTACGGTTTTCCAATGGAGACGGACATGAAAAATGCTACGCGTGCGCGATCTACCGGAATTGCAACCGCGCTATTCGCAACTGCACTTGCGGCAGGACCAGCGGCAACCGCGCAAGAGAAATACACGCCCACACCGGCAAACCTGGAGGCGCGCGCCTGGTTCCAGGATGCCAAGTTCGGGATGTTCATTCACTGGGGCGTGTACAGCGTCCTGGGCGATGGGGAATGGATCATGGAGACGCGGCCGATCAATAGAACGGATTACGCGAAGGTGCCGGCGTTTTTCAATCCGATAAAGTTTGATCCCTCGGTGTGGGTGGCGCTGGCGAAGGCCGCTGGCATGAAATACATCACCATCACGTCGAAGCATCATGACGGATTCGCGATGTTCGATTCGCGCTGGACGGATTGGAACGTTGTGGCTCGGACGCCGTATGGCAAAGACGTGATCGGGATGCTCGCCGCGGAATGTCACAAGCAGGGCATCAAGCTGTTCTTGTACCACTCACAACTGGATTGGCATTCACCGGATTATTTTCCGCGCGGGCGCACGGGACATCACACGGGCCGTCCGGATTCCGGGAATTGGGATGCTTACCTGAATTTCATGGACGGGCAGTTGCGGGAATTGCTGACAAACTACGGAGAGATCGGCGGCATCTGGTTTGACGGAATGTGGGACAAGCCGGACGCGGACTGGCATCTTGCCCGCACGTACGCGCTGATTCATCAACTGCAGCCGCAGGCCATGATCGGAAGCAACCACCATAAGAATCCGTTTCCCGGAGAGGACTTCCAGATGTTTGAGAAGGATCTGCCAGGGCAGCACACCACTGGTTTCAACCCCGAACAATCGGTCAGTGCGCTGCCGCTCGAAACCGCGGAAACCATGAACAACTCCTGGGGATTCAATCTGACGGACGAACATTACAAGAGCACAGCCGATTTGATTCGATACCTTGTGCGCGCAGCGGGCGCGAATGCGAATTTTCTTTTGAATGTCGGGCCGATGCCCAGCGGCGAGATCCAGCCCGAGTTCGTGCAGCGCTTGACGGAAGTGGGGCGATGGATGAAGCAGTATGGGGACTCGATTTATGGAACGCGAGGAGGCCCGGTGGCGGCGGGGCCGTGGGGTGTGACGACGCAACGGGGCTCGACGGTTTACGTGCACGTCCTGGATTGGAATGGTCCGGTGCTGGCGTTGCCGGCGATGCCGCGGCCGGTTCGTTCGGCGCGACTGCTGCGCGATGGAAGCAGTGCCGAGTTCAGCGCCGTCAAGGGAGGACTGGTGCTCAAACTGCCAGAGCCGCAACCGGAAGAAGTGGATCGCGTGATTGTTCTTGAACTGGAAGCGGCGAAATAAGGAGCGCTGTGCCTAGCGCTATTTTGGGCTGCTTCCGTCTGCCGATCGGGGAGAGTCGTATACTCGTTCCAGTTGCAAATTGGAATCGCGAGGGCGGCAAAAAATTCTGCGAGGTTGCCAACACGCCGGGTCTTGCACTCCCATTCTTTAGCCGAGACGATGACGGCCACACGTTTGCCGTTAAAGGTAATGGTTTGCGGGCCGCGTGAGCGGGCACGGTCGAGGACCTCGCTGAAATTACCTTTGGCTTCGGGCACAGTCCATTGGCGCTGGAGCATAGCGGAACCTCACACAGGAAAAAGCCACTGTGGAAATTATAGCTATTTCAATTGGAGCAGACCACCGGAAGTCAAGAAGCCTCACGACTAGCGCGGGGACCAAGCGTCGTTGAGGGCACCGGAGAGATCTTTACCGGTATCCCCGAGTTTCAGGATGAGAACTTGTCCGTTCGAATGGAAGGTCCCGCCAGTGGCCGTCTTGGCTTCTTTCATGGGTTTGTCGGGAAGGAAGTGAGAGATCTCGGTGACGAGGCCCGTGGAGGCGAGAGTTTTTTCGACATAGTCGCGCTCGAGATCGATATCGGGATCGATCTTGTGGGTGATGCCGTTGTTGCGCTGATCGCGTTCGAATCCGATATCGTGGGTGGCGGCGCCGACCCACAGGGTTTCGCCGTTGACCTGGAACGGCGCTTTCCAGATACGCAGGTGATTGCGCGACCTGACGACACTGATGGGTTCGGCATGGGCCCAGCCGTAATCTTGCGGGCGGCCAAAGAGGTAGAGCTGGCTCATGGGCATAGTTAAGTAGGATTCTTTCGAAAGACTGCCGATGATGCCGTGGAGAACGGTGTCCTTGACGTCAGCATCGACTTTCACCCAGCCAGCGTTGGTGAAGACACGCTGCATAGCGACTTCCGGACCGAGGATGAGAAAGTTGACCATGTCGCCGGAATTACCCTCTTTGTCGCTGATGCGCCGCGGGATTTTCGAGAACAGATTATTATCGACGCCGGGAAGTGCGCTGACTTGCTTGGCAACCACGCGCGCGGTGCCAGCTTCGGGCGAGTAAACTTCAATGCGCACAGCATAGTTGCCGTCACCAGTGTCGTTCGCGGTCTGATTGATGCCGACGAATAGGCGGCCCGACACAGGGGCAATAACATCGCGGCGTGCGCCGATGGCGAAAGGCTGAGCGGTATCTTTATCGCCGATGCGGCCGATGAGCGTGCCGCGCCCAGCTTCATTAAACGGCAGAACGCGGAGAAGGTCTTTGAAGCCGCGCGGGAGGCCGTCCGGGCCGTTGTCGTCCTTCGCGTCGGCGTACCGGAGCTTGCCGGTGGCGGTGATGAGCACGTGTTCGCGGGCTTGAATGTCGATACTGGTGTCGATCCAGGATTCTTCGCCGGTCAACTGGACTTCTTGAGAAAGACGCTTTTTCCCCGGGGGCGTTTGCGGGGAAGAGGAATTCTGCGGGTCCTGCTTGGGCGAGACTTTCTGTTGTGGCGGCGCCGCGTCCTCGCGGACGAGTTGCGCGCCAAGAGCGTGTGGGCAAGCAGCGGCGGCGGCGAGGGAGAGTCCGAGAATCAATTGCATTTTTGCCATGAGAGGTCGAATCATAGAAGCGGGCCATCCCGCGCAGGGCCAGGAAGCATCTCCACTGTTAGCAGATGCCCGGGCCAGGGGCAAGCGTTGTCCCGGCCGAGCAATCGACTTGCATGCCCAAGAACTGAGGATAACGTGGAGACGCTGAGGCCGCGGAGGGTTCACAGAGAAGAAGCGTTCACAGAGAAGAAGCGG
>Ga0137420_1080012_pt1 | contig 15365 bp, 14 predicted proteins | sample CZODoug3_1_2_16f_FD_122167 | JGI IMG/M metagenome (GOLD analysis project Ga0137420, IMG submission 122167) | Vadose zone soil fungal communities from Angelo Coast Range Reserve, California, USA - CZODoug3_1_2_16fungal (PacBio error correction) | ecosystem: Environmental > Terrestrial > Soil >... | reverse complement strand
CTGCGCGCGACGCTTGCACGGCTGGTTCCCTCGATGCGGGCTTGGACGGAATCGGAACGCGGACATTGCGCCTACTTCGCCGCGGTCGCCTTGGAGCGCCGCATCTCCTTCAGCCGGGACATGCTCGCACAGCAAATGGACGCCTGAAACTTTGTTCGTTGGCATGCTGCCCTGACCTGCTGTCTCTTTCGCTACAATCCCTCTCCTTTGTCTGCTTGACATTTCAAGTGCTTGCTATTCTAAGAATGTTCCCTCCTCACCGGAGTGGAAGCGTCCGCAGCGCAAAACTTACCGGTGACAAAAACATGCTCGCAGTGTGGCGCTGTACTGCTATCAACTGTACGCGCCTGTAACTTTTGTGACTCATCCTTTTCGGTCGATACTTCTTCCTGGGAAGAACCGTCGGATGTTTCCGCGAAGGAGAAGGTCGCGACGAATGCAAATCCGGGCCCGGCTGGAATCGATCGTTCCAAGCGGCGCCCCATCGTCTCGCAGCAGATAGAGCAAGACACCGCCTGGCGGCGTGAAGTCTCTCAGCGTCTCGCGGCTTATCGCACTCGGCGGCGAAGGCTCGTGCCAAGCGCCGCTCAGTCTCAGTTTTCCTTCGCTGACCCTTCCGGCAAGACACCGCCGCAAACTTCTACTGCAGTTGCGGAACCTCCTGGATCCGTCGAGGAAGAGTTTTCCTTTACCGTCGCGATCGGCCGCCCCGCAAGGAAACGTGTTATCGAACAATCAAGTATGTTGATCGACGTCTCTGTGCCACCGGACTCTGAGCCCCCCCCACAAACACCGCTCGTTGCCGAACATAGAAAATCCCTGCCTGGACTTCATCCCGTGGCATCGATTGACGATCGGCGCCTCGCCGCGCTTATCGATTTCGGCTGCTTGTTGTTTGCATATGGTGGATTCCTGATGCTCTTCGGCTCACTCGGCGGACAATTTACGCTGAGCAAACTGAACGCGGCTGTGTACGCCACGACTTTCGCCATCGTGTATCTGCAATACTTCGCTCTCTTCACGACCTTCGGCGGCACAACTCCGGGCATGATGATGCGAGGCTTGCAGGTCGTCAGCTTTTCCGGCGAACCGCCTACGCCTAGGCAAATGCTTCTTCGCAGCGCGGGCTACATGCTCTCCGCAGGAACTTTTTTCTTAGGCTTCCTTTGGGCGATGTGGGACGAGGACGAACTCACTTGGCACGATCGCCTCTCACGCACCCATCTGAGTGCAGCTCAAACTTTTGCCGATCTCGAAAATTCAAGCGTCGCGCACAGCCGGTAGTTGTTCTTAACTCCCGTGCACTCGGGGATCCCGCTTCGCACAAACGTAGTTGACGACCATTTCGTCGTTTGGTGCTTCAGCGATCAAGTACTTAGCCCGGCCCGAGCCTCGGCGGTGCCTTACATCGAGCGGCATGCTCCTGCGATGCGGACAATCGCCTGTAGACTACGTTCCACGTCCGTCTCTGTGGTCGCCCACGAAGACACGCTGATCCTCATCGCGGTCTCTCCTCGCCAGACGGTTCCGCCGCACCAGCAAGTTCCGTCCTCCTGGACGCGCCGAATCACTTCTCGCGTCACTTCAGGGCGGCCAAAAGAGACTAGCACCTGGTTGATCACGACGTCGTTCAGCACTTGGAAGCCGGCTTCCCGAAGTCCCAGGGCAAACCGCTGCGCGTGGGCGCACGTTCGCTCGATCAGCGCACACAGCCCTGATCTCCCTAGCGATTTCAGCGCCGCCCACAATTCCACACCGCGCGCGCGCCTCGACGCTTCCGGAGTGTGGTGCATCGGCTCGCGACGCGAACCGGGTTGGAGATACGCCGCCGTTATACCCATCGACGCCCGTAGCGCCGTGCCATCTCTGACGATGACCAAGCCGCTGTCATAGCCGACATTGGGCCACTTATGCGCGTCAGTGGCCCACGAATCAGCCTGATCGAATCCTTGCGTCAAATGTTGGTACTTGTGCGAAATCCGAGCCCACAACCCGAACGCGCCATCCACATGCACCCAGGCACCCTGTTCCCTTGCCACTTGACAAATTTCCCCGGCGGGATCGAACGCTCCCGAATTTACGTTCCCCGCCTGAAGGCATAGAATTGTCCGCTCCGATAGGCGCGGCAACTTATCGGTGCGCATCCGCCCCTGGCCATCTACTTCCACGATGGTTACTCGTTTCCTTCCAAATCCCGCCAGACTCAACGCCTTCAGGATCGCTGCATGCACCTCCGCGCCGACGACCACCTCGAGCGGCGGTGCGCCAAACATTCCATCGGCCGTGACATCCCACCCCGCGCGCGCGAGCAGCGCATAACGTGCTGTGGCCAAAGCAGCGAAATTCGCCATGGTGGCGCAGGTAACCAGGCCCCCTGCACATTCCTGAGGTAATCCTAGTGCCTCACAAACCCACCGAAGGACCACTTCCTCCAGTTCCGCCGCGATGGGAGACATCACGCGCAGCGCTGCATTCTGGTTCCACGCCGCCGCCAACCAATTGGCCGCCAACGCTGCGGGAACCATCCCGCCGTTCACGAAGCCGAAGTACCGCCCGCCGGTGGTGGCCACTGTGGCTGGGGAGCCAATTTGGTCGAGCCGTGCGATGACGTCGCAGGGATCTCTTGGCGAGAGCGGAAAAGGTTCGTTGAGCTCCGCAAGGGCAGCCACCCCTGCTTCGGAAGGACCCACTCTTCGTTCAGCGACGTCTCGGACGTATCTTCGCGCCTTGTCTGCAGCAAGATTCAGAACCTCGCTGCTCTGCGATTGCGCTCCCGCTCCTGTGTCAGTCGCCATTCGAATCTTCCTTTCCACTCCGCCTGCGCCTTTCCTGCACTCAAAGACACCAGTGGGAGATAGGCCTTCCTTTTGCCTATTCGGATACGCTATTCAGCTTTAGATGGAATGAAAAGAGCCGAATTGTCCGCTTACTTCTTGGCGACTGCCTCGTCGGAAGCGATCTTGCCGTCGCGGATAAAGATGATGCGGTGCGCGTGCTGCGCAATATCATGCTCGTGCGTCACGAGAATGATGGTGTTTCCTTGCCCGTGCAAGTTTGCGAAAAGCGCCATGATCTCTTCGCCCGTTTTCGAATCAAGATTTCCGGTGGGCTCGTCCGCCAGAACGATCGATGGGGAATTGACCAGCGCTCGCGCAATCGCCACGCGCTGCCTCTGACCCCCGGATAGTTCATTCGGCTTGTGGTTCATCCGGTCCATCAGGTCCACGCGTTCGAGCGCCTTCTTCGCCTTCTCGATGCGCTCTTCTGACGGCGTACCGTTGTAGATCAGCGGCAATTCGACATTGTGGAGCGCCGTTGCGCGTGGCAGCAGGTTGAACGTCTGAAACACAAAGCCAATCTCTTTGTTCCGGATGTAAGCGAGCTCATCATCATCCAGGTCGCTCACCAGCCTCCCCGCAAGCCAGTACTTTCCGGCGCTCGGTGAATCCAGGCAGCCGATTAGATTCATCAACGTAGACTTTCCCGATCCGGATGGCCCCATGATGGCCACGTATTCGCCTTTGTGGATCTCCACGTCCACGCCACTCAGCGCGTGCACTTTCTCCGCTCCCATTTCATAGACCTTGGTCAGCGCTTCGGTCTTGATCACTACGCCGGAGCTGACCAGGTCTTCCCGGTAGGAATCTGTGGCTGGTGTCTCGACAGGCATTCGAATCTCCCTTGTCCTTGGCGGCGCGTCAGCTCTGCTGATCGTCTTGCTTCTTGGGCGCGCTGTTGTCCACCTTGACCTGGGACTCTGGCTTCAGGGTGCGCAGTGCCTTGTAGCTGCCAACTACGATTTCGTCGCCGGGTTGCAAGCCTTTGGTAATTTCGATATCCGTGACGCCTGCGATGCCGGTCTCAACGGCCCGGAACAAAGCCTTTTTTCCGTTGATCACGAACACGCCCTGGACTTCGTCCTTTTTCGGATCGCCAGGCGCGGGAGGCGGCGGCGCTGCCAGCGTCACATTTGAACTGCCCTGTTTCTTCGCATTCTTGGCCGCCTCTTCCAAATCCTTGCGCGTTCGCACCGCCAGCGCTTGGATAGGAATAGCCACGACATTTTTCCGTTCCGCTGTCTTGATCTTGGCCGTCGTGGATAGACCGGGCCGCAGATTCTCTGGCGGATTCGCCAGCGTCACGACGACCTTGAAATCCTTCGCTTCCTGCGTGCTTGTCGTGGTCTGCGTGGTGGTGAGCCCCGAACTGCGCAGCACGGCCTGCGACCCAATCTCCGTCACTTTGCCCTTGAAGATTTTTCCAGGCACCGCGTCGATCGTCACGTCAGCCTCTTGGCCCAGCTTCACGTTGACGATGTCTGTCTCGTCCACCTTCACTTCCGCCGTCACCACCGACATGTCCGAGAGCGTCATCAGAAAGCTGCCGTTCGAATTCTGAATGCCGGGCACGACGTAGTCGCCCACGCGCTCTGGGAGATAGCTCACGATCCCATTGATTGGAGATGTGTAGGTGGTCTTCTGCAAAACATCCTTTAGGCGCAACCCTACCGCGCGGCCTTGATTCACCTGCGACCGCGTCTGATCCAATTGCGCTTTTAGAGACTGCACGCGGGAGCGCGCCGACTCGACCGCAGCCGCTGCCCCATCATAGGTGGTCTTCCGTTGATCGAAATCCTGCTTGGGGATCAGGCCATCCTTGAAAAGGCCCTGCCCGCGGTCATAGTCCAGCTTGGCTTTCTCCAGGTTAGCTTGTTGCAAGGTCAGGTCCGATTGCGCCGCCCTGAAGCTCGCTTCCGCAGCCTGCACCCCGGACTCCGCCGAATTGATGGCCGCCGACTGCGCCTGCACATCCGCAGTCGCCTGCACATTTTCTTGCAGGAGCAACTTGTCACCCTTCTTGACGTGGTCCCCTTCCTTGACAAGGATGCCGGTGATTCTTCCGAATCCCTGGGCGGTCACATTGGTATAAGTCGTCGGCTTGATTTCGCCGGAAGCTGTCACCATTGAGACCAGGCTTTCCTGATTGGCCACTTTGGCCGTTTGGACGGTGACCACGCCCTTGTTCGCCTGGTTTACGCTGAACAGAACAATTCCGCCGAGCACCACCACGGCGCCCGCGCCAATCGCAACTTTATGCCACGTCTTCATTCGATTCCCCTTCGAACCACCAAGCTGCCGTCATATTTCCGAAGTTCCGCCGCGGACCTTATTTCACGAAATCGCCAGAGCGATCAAACCCGCGGGGACACGCATGTCAGTCGAACTGCCTCTACCCTACATACGCCCCTTCGGGTCGAAATGTTTCGCGGGAGGTTTGCTCCACTTTCGCGTTTGGGCTTCAAAGCAGGGGACTTACTGGAACCGGTATTTCCACCGGCGTCAGCCGAACCCTCTATGCACGGGTAGCCAGCCCCAGATGCCATTATTCTATGTTCAAAACACCCGAAAGGAAAGAATTCCCGTCCCGCCAGGGCGGGACCCTCGCTGACAACCGACCCACTACCTTTGACGCAAGAAAACCTCAAATGGTCAGCCAGAAACAGACAATTCCCGCAATAACTGACCCCTATTCTACCTGCCCTGTTCGTGCTCACCGATTTTGATTCATTTGGTTGGTGTTAGCGCATTCTCATTTGCGCTGAAACACCTCATTTGCAGTCCAGAGTCCTGCAAGAGTCCAGCAGCGTAAATGTGCAAACCATCTATTTGAGAGCCCCACGCCGCTCCCGCGTTACGTTTTAGCGCGTACCACGGTTTAGCAAGAGGAACCGTCCCAGGTCCTGTTGTTTGGATTCAATAGACTACGTCGGACGCTGAGCCCGTTTTCGGGCCACGATCTCCGTATACGGAAACAACTGTGCTCTAACTGTGCCCCACAATATGAAGTAGGGCTGGGATACCGCACCTCACAGCCGAGGGAGCAAGGACGCGAAACAGGGGACAGAAGCGGAGAGATTGGCGCGTCCAGATAGGAACGGGCCGCACGCTTGAATGACATCGGAGTTTGCTGGCGCGAAGGACGGGTTAGGCTCTCGAGGAGAACTTCCTCGTGGCACCGAGCTTTCTGCAATGGTCCCGTAAATAGCCCTTGGCTTTCGGGAATTGGTTACGCTTCTGGACTTTTGCAGCTCGACGCTGGAGTAGTGATTCGGTGGGAAGGACAAGTCCTTGAGTCAAAGTGAGCATTCCGAGAACGAATGCGAACAAATTTTTGGGGTTCGCACTAGGTTGAGTAGCCATTTCTCAAGCTAGTGCGTTCCGAGGGTAGTGGGGTATTGTGGAGGGATTGAGTCCCCGAAACTCAATTGCTGGAAAGTCTTACTCGCAAGCGGCTGCCTTCCCGTCGCGACCCAGTAGACTGGGGTCGGTGCTGAACTACCGTAGCATTCGAGATTGACAGATCAGAGTGACCGCTTCATTTCTAGATCCCTCATCCACGCGTTAAGAAGGTACCGACAGGGGCGGCTTCAATCTGAACCAATGGTTCAGGCCGGCTGCTCAGTGACTCCACTAGCCGTACCTTCTTGCCTGCCGCATAGATTTGGTGCCGACCGTGGTTTCTGTACCAATCGGCCACGGTCGACGTATGATGGACGCTCTCGAGTACCTTGCGCCAGCCACCACCATTGTAGGCACAAAAACTGATCTCCCCCTGCCAAGTTGCTACCGGCGTGTTCGAATTGTAGATCGTCGCAAAGTCGTAGTTGTAGGCGTCTTGGAACCACATCCCATTGAGAAACATAAGTCTCCAGCGCGCGGTTTTCGCAGATGCTTGCCGCGACCAATCGTCGTCGCTTCTCGTGAAACGATACAATGAGCCCTCAAACAGACTACGGAGCTCATAGGGTCCCAATCCGAAGGGAGCCTTCCCCTGGTTGAAATTCCGAAGAAGTGAAAGCAGAACCATGGCCCTGGTCACCCGAGGCGGCCTACCGGAATCTGTTATTTGTACAACGTCTTGCATGAACCTTCCGAGATCGAAGAACGTTGGAATCGGAATCGCCTTCCCTTTCTCAGTATCCACAAGCAAGGGGCTCATAATCGCGTGGTCCGGATGCATGTCAGGAAAGAGACTTCCGCGCTCTGAACCCCGGTCAAGGACATCATCTAAATGGCTGAAGATCGCGTACGCCGAAGCTGGGAACCAATCCCGCATGGGCTGCCAGTCGATCGAGGTTTGGGCTTGCAGGTCGTAAGCGAGTTGAGAGAGAGGATACCGTTCTGCATACCGGTCCGCAGTCGATATGCGCTCGTCCCGGCCGGTGAACATAACGGGCTGAAAAATTACGCCGTGGATTTGATCGGCGTTGCGGAGAGCGAAGCGCACGATCTCTCCCACGCAATCATTGTTGAGACCGTTGACCACCGTAACCTGCAAGGTGGTTTGCATTCCAGCCGCAGCGATGTTCTCCAGGGCGCGGAGCTTCACTTCCATGTAATTTCCGAGCCCGCGATGTTTGTTCTTCTCCTCGGAGACACCATCGAACTGCAGGTACACGCCGTGCAACCCGGCGGCGCTCGCCTCGACAGCAAAATCTCGGCTTTCTGCAAAACGAATACCATTGGTCGAAACGTGAAGACGATGGAAGCCCATGCTCTTCGCGTGTCGAATTGCGTCAAGGAAGATCGGAGAGAGGGTGGCCTCGCCACCGGAGAACAAGACGTTGATTTCGCGGTTAGGCTTGAAAGAGCCAGCCCGTTCAAAAATCGTCTTCAGGTCTTCCATATCTGTTTCGTCGACGTAACCAACTCCATTAGCGTCCATGAAGCAAGGCCGACACATCATGTTGCATCGGTTGGTCAGATCCACGATCAAATACGACCCTCGGCCTGCCCGGATACTGTTAGGGCCGTGGTCGTGGACCTCCCGGTCGCCAACGCAATCGAAGTCGCCCCCAAAGGACTGCGCTTCCATTCTCTGAAAGAAATCGGGATGGTTCGATAACACGTCCTCAAATGGACCATGCGTCGCGCACGCCTTTCGCATGAGGATTCGCCCGCCTTCCTCAAGGATCTCGGCGTCAATGATTCCCGGACGCTCCCTAAAACCGGCTACATCACTCTCGCCCCTGAGGACCGCCTCGACGGCTTCGCGGTTGCAATCCGGGCAGAGCGACAGGGTTCGCCTGGGAACCCCCGTCCTCATTGGCGTTCGTTGGTGCTTCTTCAGAAGCCGACCCGGCGCCCAGCTTGGTGCGGGCAGCGCCCCTTCAGGCAGGACGCGGTTAACGGAGCTGGCGATGGTCCATGCTGCGCCGGATGCGAAACGAGAGTGAGAGGCCATAGACTCAAACATGAAATTTACCTCCTGTCGCGGTTTGCTCAAGGATAGAAAAACGAAGCGGTGAACCCTTCCATCTGGGTAAACTCATTTTACCTGCGCTGTCAAGTCAGAGGGCCCTTGACCCGACGCCGATGCGCATCGCCGTTCTGCGTGCGACACGTGCGTTGACTTCTGGTTGTGAGAAGAACGCAGAGACATCTGTTCTCAAGCGCCGGGTACATCCACTACGTAAGCGAAATAGCAGACCGGTTTCGGCCGTGCGTGGGAAAAATACTGCGCCCACCGAAATGGCGAAATCCGAGCTAGCAACCCGCTTTAGAGATATCAGCACTTGCTGCTGAAATTCAAATGGATTGGGTGCTGCTGTACAGGGCGCTCAATTTGGAGATGTAAAGTGGTATCGAACAAGTCGTTGGAAGTGAATGCTGCGCTCGCCGAGGGTGCAAAGCAGGCAACGTTTGAAAAGGAGGCGCAAACCCCGAGCGGGACTGGCACACCGGCCTCTCCGCGGAGACCGAATGGGCAGCCCGCAGAAACACAGGCAGAACAAAACGGTAGCGGTGAGACGCCGCAGCGTTCTTCGCCGACGAGCTCGGCCCAACCTAACGGGAACCAGCGGGATCTCGAGGGACAGAACGCCGTCAACAAAGTCATGTTGGCGGGGCGACTCGGCCGGGATGCCGAAGTGAGGCATACCAAAGGCGGTCTGATCGTGGCGAATTTTTCCTTAGGAACCGAGGAGTCGTACAAAGACCGTTTGGGCGAGTGGCAAAAAAAGACTGCGTGGCACCGGGTTCAGGTGTGGGGAGACGTTGCGGAAACGGTAAGCGCAAACCTACGGCAAGGTGCGCGGGTCTATGTCGAAGGAAAACTCATCATCCGCAAGTGGATCGACAAGCAAAACAAGAAGCACCGCTACACAGAAGTAGTGGCAAGCGATGTACGTTTCCTTACGCTGGCTTCAAGCAATGGAGCGCAAAGCGGGAGCGAGCTCGCCGACGAGCACACCGGCGATTAGCAATGACCGAAAAACTTGGGGCTATCGCGGGCTTACCGTCTGGAGTAGCCCCAAGCTTCCTTCGATAATTTGACCGGGCGCGGACTGCCTCCTTTAGGTGCCAGGTAAGCCCGTTTGGTGCTTGTCAAGTACATCGAGAATCAAAAAGGACGGTAATGCGAAAGACGTTCAAATACAGGCTGTTCCCAACAGCAACTCAGCAAGAGTTGCTGCGGGTGCAATTGTCTGAAGCATGTCGCCTGTATAATGCGGCACTGCAAGAACGTCGTGACGCATATCAAACGCACCAGAAATCACTGAACTACTACGACCAAGCCAACCAATTGAAAGAGATCAGAGCCAGCGGTGATCTGTCTTTGGCGAACTACCATTGTTGTCAGGACGTTCTGAAGCGCATCGACAAAGCGTTCAAGGCCTTCTTTCGACGCTGCCAGTCAGGACAGAAGCCCGGATTCCCACGGTTCAAATCACATCGGCGGTACGACAGCATCACCTTTCCATCACACGGCGACGGCAACAAGCTCTTGAATCGTCACTTGCGGGTGCAAGGCGTTGGTGACATTAAGGTCAAACTACACCGTCCAGTAGATGGAAATATCAAGACTGTTTCTGTAAAACGAGAAGGCCATCATTGGTACGCATGTTTCAGTTGCGAAGTCTCCGCACAACCGTTGCCAGAAAACGCAAAGCAAGTCGGCATCGACGTAGGCTTGGAGTCGTTCGCAACACTGTCAACAGGAGAGCTCGTTGAAAACCCCCGTTGGTTTGAGACAATGCAGAAACTACTGCGGCGCGCCCAGCGGAAACTGAGTCGTCGAAAGAAATACTCGAAGCGTTGGTGCAAAGCCGCTCAGTACGTTGTACAAATTCACAGAGACATCGCGAACCAGCGGAGAGATTTTCAGCACCAGTTGTCTCGCGAAATCGTGAATGCAAACGGCTTCATAGCCGTCGAGGATTTGAATATCAATGGTCTTGCCAGCGGAATGCTGGCGAAATCGGTGGCTGATGTTGGGTGGTCTTCCTTCTTAAACATGCTGTCGTACAAGGCTGAAAGCGCCGGTCGGCAGTTAGTGAGGGTGGATCCTCGTGGCACCAGTCAGCGTTGTCCTTGTGGCAAGCCGGCACCGAAGAAGTTGTCGGACAGGAAGCATGTCTGCGAGTGCGGATTGCAAACCACAAGGGACCACGCCTCCAGTTTAGAAATCTTAAGGCTCGGACTGAGCCTTCAAGCGCAAACGAAACCTGAGGTAAGGGTATGCGTAGCTTGAGAAGCCACTCCGTTCACGGGGTGGAGTACGTCACTTGATCCACAGCAGCGAAATTACACTGTTGTAAGCGGGCAGCGCCTTGGACTCCTCCCATAGGGGGGCATCCTCTGGAAAACCGGTTGCGGAGATCCACAAACGCGCGGGGAGCGCCTGCGGTTTCCTTGGACCAGGTGTTCCTGCAAAGCATTGCAACGCAAACGTGCCTTGCTGAAGGGGCGCCCCCTTTTGGAGCGGGAAGCCAAAGTGTCTCGAGCGTTTCGACCAATCGATTCGGTCATTCGTGGCCCACACGATCGCGCAGCTTTGCTTCGCCAGATCGCAGTACCGCCAGGCCGCTGCCGAAAGAGAAGTATGAAATCGCTGGGCGATTTTTTCGATCACTTGCAGAGAAGGCGGTGCGGACTCGACGATCGGCTGGACTTCGGAAGCGGGCATGAGAAGCTCGGCGGCAAATTCATCGGCCTCGCGCTCGAGTTCTCGCGACCAGTCGCCCCAGTTCCCGATGTCGGACTTGGTGCAAACGAGCTCCGTCTGGTCGTGATCGGGAAGCAAAAAGTGAGCGATTTCATGGGCGAGCGTGAAATTCTTGCGGCCAGCCTCGCGGATCGATTGCCGGATCGCAATCGTTCCCAAAGGAATCTCGCGCGCTCGAATCAAAGCGCCGTCAAACCCATCAGCGTCCACCTCGCGAATTTGGAGTCCGAGTCGCGAAGCGATTGCCCGAAGATCGCCATGCTCGAGTGGCAGTTCGCGCGCGAGGGCGCGTGCATAGGCGCCGCCTTTTTGCGACCCGCTCATCGACCGTCTTTCGGGCGGCTGCGATTATTGCGTTTCAAAAGATCCTCGGCGAGGTCGTCCAGGAGTTTCTTGTCCCGTTCCGAGAGTTCCTTCTTGTTTCGATAGGCGGTAGCCAAAGTCACACGCGGCAGCCTCGCGAGTCGTTCCTGCATACGCCGAGCGTGGTCGATGACACTCCGGATGGCCGCTCGGGCTTGGCGAACTAGTGTTCTTTCCTTTGGGGAACCAGGTACGCCTGGGCGCAAGTCACTAAGCGCCTGTTTCAAGAGCGCCGGAACGGGCCGGCCTGCTGCCGCGTACTCTTTTGCTAGGGCATCAAACCTTCGATAAAGGCGTGCCTTGACGTCTTCCGGATCAATTCCTGCGCGCCGCAAGAGTTCCCGGGCTTCCCGGGCATCCAGCTCGCTCGGGCTGCCGTACAAGCTGTCGGACAGTTGAGCCAACCGCGCGTTTTGCGGAAAAAGATCCTTTTCCTTCTGTTCGCTCATGCGGTTTTCCTCTCTACCAAGTTGTGATCGATGAGTTGCCGCTGCAGCCTCTTCTTCCTGTTCTGCACCTCTGCTGCAGTAATGCCCAACTCAGCTGCTATTTCGCGGGGCTTGTAAAGGTTGAGTTCCAGCACCGCCCTCACAACTTCCGCTAGTTCCGGTTCCCCGGCAAAGGCAGTCCGTGCGCGTTCACCGTACCGCTCTTCATCGATGGACCCCGCAAAATCTATGGTCGATCCCGGCAATTCGTCAAGCGACAGGGGAACAGCATGGGCATCCCATTCGGCAGGAACCGAGGATCGGCTCTCCTCGTGGGCATGTGCCGCCTTACGAAGGGAATCGATAATGTCATTGCGCAAGGCGGTCGCCAGCAGGGAGAACAAATCGCCACGGGAGGCCTGATGTTGAAGCTTGCCTTCCACATATTCCACCAAGACTGCCGAGACAAAGTCGTCGACGGACAGACCGACGCCGGCGACTGTAGAGTCACGCCCACCGAGTCCAAACTCGTTAAAGGTTCGCAGCCCAAAAGCGGTCAGCCGATGGGCTAGTTCCTCAAAATCCAGGCTCTGCTGCGCTTCCAAGAAGAAACCTCGGACGCCGAGATGACAGCCGTCTAACCGGCGGGAGTCTAAGGTTCTAACATGAATGGGCCAGCAGAATCACCAGGATCATACTCAGTATGCGAAGTAAAAGATCGTTTCTGGCCACGCACGGCGGGAATATTGTTTCTTTCGGAACACCCAAATTCGGGAGATTGATTCGCTCTGTCGGTATCAGCCCTGGAGCTGAATTCGAGCATTGCGTGCCCCAAGAAAAGGCGCGGATTTTGGAGCTGGACCGTGATATCGGACAAGGCGTTGGAACTAAACATTTCTTTGGTTTTAGAGGTTCGTGGTGATTCCGTGGAATGCACCGGGATTCAAGCCATCAAGCCTGGTGGCGGCTTGGCAGGCAATGGAATCGACCCCAACAGAGCAATGACTCGCATAGCAAAGGAAACCAGTGGGACGAACGAGGTTCCTCCTTTGTACGTTTCTCATGCGGATGTTTCGTGGAAAGGGCCGGCTCAAGACGGGGCACAACACGAAGAGCCGATAGGTACCACGGCAGACTGCCGGAACACCTGGATCTTTCAGGCCAGCCCGGAATTCTCCGACGTTCGGAGTGCAGTTCGCACCCTTAGGGAACATACCTGGCTCGTCCAGCAGCACAAGGAACAGATCAAACCGGGAGACAGGGTGTATGTGTGGGAGTCCGGTCCGCGGGGAGGGATCATCGGACTGGCGGAGGTATCCGAGCCGCCTCGGATTCAACCGGAACCGAAAGAACAACTGCTGTTCATCCGGAACAGTGAAAAGTTCGCAGGAGACCGCCTTCGCGTAAAGATCCGATTGCTCAAGCTGATCGAACCAACGATTCAACGGACGTATCTTTCATCGCGGGCGGAATTCGCTACCTTGAGCATCTTGCGGCACCCGCGGGCCACGAATTTTCGCGTGACGCGAGAAGAAGCAAAAGCCCTGGAAGGCATTGTGGACAGCATGGCTGTGGCAGCTGCTCCTCATGATTCCGTGCAAGGGGAGAAGCGCATCGTATTTGCCCAGGCGTAAGGACTAGCCCGCCCTTAACATAGGACCAGCCGCAAGGAGCACTCGTCCAGACCGCACGTCGGTCAGCATGTCCGTAGACCAGGCGAAACGGGCAGAACCCCCACTTGGAAGCGCAGAGAGACTCTCTCCCTTGGGGGAACACGTCGGGCTTTTCTTCCGCACCCGTGCCAAGACGATCCAAGGAAAATGCCGGAGGCGGTCGTTGCGAAAGCAAGAGGTCGGACGGGAATGGAATCGGATTCGGACTTGATCCAAACAGCTCTCGCTAACTTAACCCTGCGCGACTACTTTCCGGACTGGCAGTTCTTTCAGAATTCCATGGCTGATGCGCAACGCGACGGATTTCCACTTCCTTCGGCAACTCGGTCCGTCAGGACGGATTCTGTTCTACGGGGTATAAGAGTCGGTTTTCTGAAACCCATCGAACATCTCATCCTCGATGACTCCATCAGCGAAGTGATGGTGAACGGCGGCGACCGTGTCTTCATCGAGAAAGCTGGTTATCTCAACACCCTCGGCAGGTTCGTCCCCGAAGACGAGCGCATTCTTCTGATCGAAGATACGGCCGAAATTCAATTGAGCCACGCCAACCTGATTCGCTGCGAAGCGCGGCGTCCCGATAACGGTGTGGCCGGCATCGCCATCCGCGATCTTCTGAAAGCCACTCTTCGCCATCGGCCGGATCGCATCCTGCTAGGTGAGATTCGTGGCGGGGAAGCCTTCGATCTTCTTCAGCTTCTGAACACCGGTCATGCGGGCACACTCTCTACGATTCACGCCAATTCGGCGAAGCAGGGCCTCGTCCGCTTCACGAGTTGCGTGTTGCAAAGCGGCGTCGAGCTACCCTACCGAGCTATCAAGAGCAACATCACTGACTCGCTCCATGTCGTGATTCAGATCGAGCGCAGACCAGGACTCCGCTACATCTCGGAAGTGCTCGAAATCAACAGCTACGACCCCGACGCCGACCTCTTCGATTACTGTGCGATCTGCCAGAGACAGGAGGCATCCCAATGACGACGGACGAAAGTCGGAACAGGAAGGACATCTCAGCCAGCGAATACATCCGCACAAACTTTCATCCGTCTGATCGGATTGCCGTCCTGGTCCGCAACGGCGGTACGGGCGAAACGATCCAGCGTATCGCGACAGCTGAACGGATCGCGGGAACTTCCGCTCAGGAATGGCTCCAGCACAAGAATGAAAAAGAGGCATGCGACATCTACATCGGAATGAACACCCTGAAACCCGAGGCACGCACGCGAACTAAGCAGGATATTCAGACCATCCGCCATCTTTACCTGGACATCGATCACGGTGGCCCGCCGGCCTTGGCGAAGATTCGCCAATCCAACCTGGTGCCGCCGCCGAATTACACCCTAGATACATCGCCTGAAAAATTCCAGATCGTGTGGCGGGTCGAGGGTATTGACCGGGAACACGGCGAGGCCCTGCTGCGTACCATGGCACGCAAACTCGGAGGCGATCCTGCGGCCACCGATTCCACTCGCGTTCTGCGTCTCCCGGGATTCGTCAACCGAAAGTATCAAACCGAGTTTCGGGTGCAAGCCGAGAAGCACACCGACCACATTCATCACCTACAAGATTTTCGCCTACGCACTGAGCCGATCGACAACGACTTCCGCGCGCACTACAGGCTGTTAACGCAACGGTCTTCTGAAACGCGACCCTTGAGCCAGTCCGAGCACGACTGGATCTTTGCGAAGCGCGCCCTCGCCCGCGGCGACGACCCCGAAGAAATCATCCGCAGGATCGCGGATTTTCGCAGCAGTGAGAAAAGCGACCCGCTGTACTACGCGCGGCTAACCGTCAGCAAAGCACAGCAGCACCTTGCGACGGAAAAGGCAACTCCGACCCAGCCGATGGATGGCTCTCACAGATCAATCTAGCGCGTTCAATTCGATTTATTTAG